>ENA-ORNB01000858-ORNB01000858.1-human-gut-metagenome-genome-assembly--contig:-NODE-858-length-26652-cov-2.790615_pt1 | contig 26652 bp, 19 predicted proteins | sample MGYA00242112_ERZ509016 | MGnify/ENA primary metagenome ERZ509016 (study PRJEB26280, sample SAMEA2338705) | human gut metagenome | biome: human gut; feature: human-associated habitat; material: faeces...
GAAAACGAACTCCACCTTATTTTTCACGTGAGCCCAAATCACACCGATTTACATAACCGAATCTTGGATCCCAATATTGTTCCCATTCCATTAGGCTATCGACTATAAAATAAAAAAATGGTCTGACAATCACTTGATTATCAGACCACCTTGTACCCAGAACAGGACTCGAACCTGCACAGCCGTACGGCCACTAGTCCCTGAAACTAGCGTGTCTACCAATTCCACCACCTGGGCATAATATCGAAGAACTGGAAGAAAAAACCTTGCAACTTCCCCGCTGCAAGGCCCTCTTCATGTTTGTTGTCCCACAAGGATTCGAACCTTGACTGACAGAACCAAAATCTGCTGTGCTACCATTACACAATGGGACAATCTTTATGTCGTTTCAACAACCGCTATTGTTATTTTGACGCTGCAAATGTAGAGCATTTTTTTATTTCTCCAAAACAAAATGCAGAAAAATTAAAAGAAAATTGCTATTTTCGTGCTGTCGAAAAATGACATTTTTATTATAGCCTTGAATATTAATAAGAAATACAAATTCAAACGAAGGAGAAGCATGTGCAACATTAAAAATCACCCAACATTAAGCTACAGGTTGATCAATAATGTCACCGGATGGGTGGCGTTCGTGGTGGCCAGTATTACTTACATTCTTACGGTCGAACCAACAGCCAGCCTTTGGGACTGTGGTGAGTTTATTACAACCTCAGTCGGACTGCAAGTAGGACACCCTCCCGGAGCGCCTCTATTCATGATTATCTCGCGATTGTTCGCCATATTCGCACCGAGCCCTGAAACACAATCTTACATGATCAATATCATGTCGGCTCTATGTTCCGGGTTCACGATCCTGTTCCTGTTCTGGACAATCACGCATCTGGCTAAAAAAGTCGTGGTAAAAGAAGGGGAAGAATGTTCCATGGGACAACTGTGCGGGATCATGGGTGCCGGACTTATCGGGGCATTAACCTACACGTTCACAGATACATTCTGGTTTTCAGCTGTTGAGGGTGAAGTTTATGCCATGTCATCTTTGTTCACGGCTGTCGTGTTCTGGGCTATCTTGAAATGGGAAAATGTTGCATTCCAACCTTACGCCAACCGCTGGTTGATCTTTATTGCCTACATGGTCGGACTATCCATCGGCGTTCACTTATTGAACTTGCTGGTAATTCCTGCCATTGTATTTATATATTATTTCAAAAAATACGAAACCACCAAGTGGGGTATTATCAAATCTGCAGCCCTTTCTATCGTCATACTAGGCGTGATCATGTGGGGTATTATCCCGGGCGTGATTATCGTTGCCGGTTGGTTTGAATTGCTGTTCGTGAATGGCTTTGGAATGCCTTTCAATACGGGTGTTGTCATCTATGCGTTACTCTTAATCGCCGGACTGACTTTCGGAATCCGGTACACGTTAAAACACAACCACACGGTAGTGAACACGATCTTAACCTGTTTCGTAGTCATGCTTATCGGGTACTCCTGCTATGCCATGGTAGTTATCCGCTCCGTAAGCAATCCCCCGATCGACGAAAACAGCCCGGACAACGTGTTCTCGTTGCTTTCTTATATCAGTCGCGATCAATACGGTCAAGAGCCATTGGTTTACGGTCCTTACTTCAATGCCCCGGTTATTGGCGTAGAAGATGCTGGACCTATTTATTACCAAAACGAAAAAACGGGTAAATATGATATCGTGGATCATAAAAAAGAAGTCAAATATGATCCTCGCTTCTGCACGATCCTACCGCGTATGTACAGCCAAGCTCGCGAACCTCAAGTATACTATGAGTGGGTGGGACAACCCAAAGGCCCCGTGTACATGGTGGACGGACAACCCGTTCAGAAACCAAGTTTCGGACAAAACCTAAGTTTCATGTTCCGTTACCAACTCGGACACATGTATTTCAGATACTTCATGTGGAATTTCTCCGGACGTCAGAATGATATTCAGGGACATGGAGACTTCCGCTATGGCAACTGGATATCGGGCATTCCTTTCATAGATAACATCTTGGTCGGTGACCAGAGTTTAATGCCGGACACCTTGAAACACGACAAAGCAAATAATAAATATTATATGCTCCCGTTCATTCTCGGATTACTCGGAATGTTCTATCAATATCAACGGGGAAAACAAGGAAAGAAAGATTTCTGGGTGGTTATGCTACTCTTCTTCTTCACGGGTATTGCCATCGTACTCTACTTGAACCAATATCCGTATCAACCGCGGGAACGTGACTATGCCTATGCCGGATCGTTCTATGCCTTTGCCATTTGGATCGGTTTCGGGGTTCTCTATCTGTGGGATTTACTTCAGAAGAAGATGGATTCCCGCAACGCCGCCATAATTGTCACCGCTGTTTGCCTGTTCGCCGTTCCGGTAAATATGGCAGCACAAAACTGGGATGATCATAATCGTAGCGGACGTTACGCAACCATAGCTCATGCCAAGAACTACCTAAGCACATGTGCCCCGAACGCCATCCTGTTCACTTACGGAGATAATGATACATTCCCTCTATGGTATGCACAGGAAGTGGAAGGATTCCGCCGGGATATACGTATCGTGAACCTAAGTTTACTTGCCGGAGACTGGTACATTGACCAGATGAAACGGAAAGCCTACGAAAGTGACGGGGTGCCCATTTCTTTCACGAAAGACCAATATCATGCCGGAGTACGGGACTTTGTCACGATTGAAGAACGAGTGCAACAACCTTTCAGCATGAAAGAAGTCATGGAATTCGTTGCCAGTGACAGACCGGAAACCAAATCCAACCGTTACCAAGGAGGTGCCGTGGACTATATCCCGACACGCAGTCTGTACATACCCGTGGATAAGGAAAAGGTTTTGGCAAATGGAACCGTACAACCCAAAGATTCCGCATTAATTGTAGATAGAGTAGAGATTCAATTAAAAGGAAGTTCCCTAAACAAATCACAATTAATGGTACTGGATATATTGGCTACCAATAACTGGGAACGTCCGATATACTTCGGGGTGGGAATGGGACAAGACAGTTACATGGGTTTCGACAAGTACTTCCAACTAGAAGGAGCTGCTTACCGGGTTGTACCCATCAAGACTGAAAACAACACCGCTTACTATGATTTTGGACGAATCAACACGGAGATCCTGTATGACAACCTGATGAATAAATTCGTCTGGGGAAACATCAAGGATCCGAAAGTAAATATCGATCATTTCCATGATAACACCATCGCCGTGATGAAATACCGGAACACTTTCTTGCGTTTGGCAGAACAATTAATGCAAGAAGCGGCCACGGAAACACGTGTTATGGGAGACACTATTATCAATGAAATCACTGATTCTACTAAAATCCAAGAAGCCATTAGGGTGCTAGACAAGTCTCTGGAAGAAATTCCATTGTATCAAGTTCCGGCCGATTTCTTCTTGTTAAATTACATCTCGATTTACTACGCTGCCGGCGAGCAAGAGAAAGGGAACGATCTGGCTTGGGCCTTGGCTCTTGACAATGCGCAAACGTTGAGATATATCGGATCACTTTCTCCGAATCGTAGAAAAGCTCTGGAGAATGACGAAAGAAGAAGTATGCAAGCTTTGCAGATGCTCGTGGACATGGCCAGAAGAAACGGGGAAAATGCTTTTGCCCAAGAAATTCAGGACATGGTAGAAAGCACGCTAAGCGGACGACCTGTAACCAGCAAGCGGGTAAACAAAAATTTCCCGATGGCTAGTCAAGACAAGTGAGATAACATATACGAATCATTCGTCCCTTCGTATGGAGGGACGAATTTTATTTATAAACTTAATACACAATGATCACAATAGACCATATTAAAGAATTGGCTGAGCGAGGTGAAGCATTGAGGAGGTATCTTTGACATCGATGGTAAAAAGATACAACTCGCTGAAGAAGAATTAAGAACACAAAATCCGTCTCTGTGGGATAATCCCAAGGAAGCAGAGGCCTTGATGAAAAAAGTCCGAGAATTGAAATCTTGGATCGAAGGCTATGAGCAGGTGACCTCCGCCGTGGGAGACTTGCAGGTACTCTTCGATTTCGCCAAAGAGGGAGAAGCAACCGAGGAGGAAGTGGATGCCCAATACCAAGAGACCATTCGGGTGCTGGAAGACATCGAGATGCGCAACATGTTGCGCCGGGAAGAAGATCACTTCGGGGCCATCATGAAAATCAATTCCGGTGCCGGAGGTACGGAAAGTATGGATTGGGCCAGTATGCTGTACCGGATGTACATTCGTTGGGGAGAATTAAACGGCTATAAGGTAAAACATGTAGATTACCAAGAAGGTGAAGAGGCCGGTATAAAATCAGCCACACTTGAATTCGAGGGAGACTATGCTTACGGATATCTGAAATCAGAAAACGGTGTTCACCGATTGGTCCGTTTATCGCCATATAACGCGGCCAATAAACGAATGACATCTTTCGCTTCCGTCTTCGTTTATCCTGCCGTGGATGACACGATCGAGATCACGATCAACCCTGCCGACATCAGCTGGGACACTTTCCGAAGTGGTGGGGCGGGCGGACAGAACGTGAATAAAGTGGAAACCGGAGTTCGGTTACGCCATGCACCCACCGGGATTATGATCGAGAACACAGAATCACGCTCTCAGTTGCAAAACCGTGAAAATGCCATGCGTTTATTGAAAGCCCAATTGTACGAACTGGAATTACAAAAGCGTCAGGAAGAACGGGATAAAGTGGAAGGAACGAAAAAAAAGATCGAGTGGGGATCACAAATCCGCAGTTATGTATTCGACGACCGCCGGGTGAAAGATCATCGTACCAACTACCAGACATCAAACGTACAGGCTGTTATGGACGGAGAGATCAACGAGTTCATTAAAGCCTACTTGATGATGTTCGGTGGCGGAGAAGAATAGAAGCAATTAATTTATGATTTATGAATTACGATTTACAAATATACAACCCTGTTTTTTTAATCTAAAATCATAAATCTAAAATCTAAAATGAATAGATGGATTTAAACTTTAATAGTTGCAAGATATTGATCGTCGGGGACGTGATGCTTGACAAATACTATTTCGGAAAGGTGGAACGTATTTCCCCGGAAGCTCCAGTTCCGATAGTAAACATCGTGACAGAGGAATCACGCTTGGGCGGTGCCTCAAACGTGGCCAACAACATCACGAGTCTCGGCGGGCAGGCCACGTTATGCGGGGCTATCGGCTATGACTTTTTCGGGAAAGAGATTGAACGCATGGCTCACCGGAAAGGAATCAAAACTGATTTTGTCAAAACCGAGCAACCCACGATCACGAAAGCGCGCATCATCGGTGGTAGGCAACAGATTGTCCGCATAGATTACGAGCAACACTTGGAGCTTTCTGAAAAAGCAAGAGAAGATTTCCAAATCCATCTTGCTTCACTCTTCCAAGAGTTCCCTACCCTTGTTATTTCTGATTATGGAAAAGGCATGATTTCGGAAGAATTATGTTCGTTTTTGATAAAAACGGCAAAATCACATAGAACCCGTGTTATCGTGGACCCGAAAGGGCAAAACTGGAAGAAATATACAGGGGCCGACTTGATTACTCCTAATGTAAAAGAATTAGGTGACATCATTGGCCACCCGGTGAAAAATAACGATCAGGAGATTGCCGTAGCAGCCTTGGAAATCGTTCATCGCTACGGTTTATCGGCATTACTTGTCACCCGGAGCGAACAGGGAATGAGCTTGATTTCCGATCAAAATATTTTGCATCTCCCCACACATTCTCAAGAAGTATTTGATGTAAGTGGAGCCGGGGACACGGTTGTGGCGGCCCTTTCACTAGCCTTAACCCAAGGTCAGGAAATTACGGAAGCCATGCGCATCGCGAACGTGGCAGCCGGAATTGTTGTTCAGAAAATCGGGACAGCAACTCTTAGCGTAGAAGAATTAAACGCAAATCTATAAGAAAAAAGGCTGTTTTAAAAACAGCCTTTTTAAATCTTAGATACAAAGTATTTCAAGAATGCCGTATTATCTGTAAGTTCCGGATGGAAAGATGTTACCAACATATTCTTTTCTTCCGCTGCAACGATATGCCCATCAAGCTCACACAGCACTTTTACCCCTTCCTTCACGCTTGTAATATAAGGAGCACGAATAAACACCAGCTCGATCTCTTTTGAATCTACCTCCGGAATCACTTTTTTCGTGGCAAAACTGTCGATCTGACTCCCGTAAGCATTACGCCGAACGGCAATATCCATCACGCCCAAATGAGTCACGGAATCGTTCACGAGTTCTTTGGCCAGCAAGATCATTCCCGCACAAGTTCCCCATACCGGCAGCCCACCCTGGATTTTCCCGCGTAAAAGCTCCATAAGCCCCGTGCGGTTAAGAATCTTTCCCATAGTGGTACTCTCCCCTCCTGGTAGAATGATTCCATCAATCTCTTCCAACTGCTCCGGGTATTTCACGATCACGGGTTCATGACCAATAGCCTTAATCTGGCGTTCATGTTCAACAATAGCTCCTTGAAAGCCCAAAATTCCAATCTTCTTCATGACAAAAAAATATAAGGTTCATAAAGTTCATAAAATCTATAAAGCAAGTTACCTTATGAACCTTATGAACTTTATAAACTATTCTTACCAGCCTCTTTCAGCGTATTTGTTTTCCAATTTGCTAATTTCCAATCCGGACATAGCCTCTCCCAAGTTCTCTGACAATTCAGCCAATTTAACCGGATCGTTATAATAAGTTGTTGCTAAAACGATAGCTCTCGCTCTCTTGGCTGGATCACCTGATTTGAAGATTCCGGAACCAACGAATACACCCTCGCATCCTAACTGCATCATCAAAGCTGCATCAGCAGGAGTAGCGATACCACCGGCTGCAAAGTTTACTACCGGCAATTTACCATTCTCATGCACGAATTTTACTAAATCATAAGGAGCACCCATCTCTTTAGCAATCGTCATCAATGCTTCAACCGGAGCCGCTTGTACCTGGTGAATATCATTGTTTAATTGACGCATATGTCTTACAGCCTCTACCACGTTTCCAGTTCCGGCTTCTCCCTTCGTACGAATCATAGAGGCACCTTCACCAATACGTCTTAAAGCCTCACCCAAGTTACGGCATCCGCAAACGAACGGCACTTTAAACGCAGTCTTGTCAACATGATACAAATCATCTGCCGGCGTTAAAACTTCACTTTCGTCTATATAGTCAATGCCAATGGCTTCCAAGATCTGCGCTTCTACGAAGTGACCGATTCTCACTTTTGCCATTACAGGAATAGACACGGCATTCTTTATAGCCTTGATCATCTGAGGATCAGACATTCTAGCCACACCACCATCCTTACGAATATCCGATGGCACTCTTTCCAATGCCATTACAGCACATGCTCCGGCAGCTTCTGCGATCTTTGCCTGTTCAACATTGGTTACATCCATGATAACCCCACCTTTTAGCATTTGTGCCAGATTCTTGTTTAATTCATAGTTTCCCATAAGGTTCTCGTTTATTTAATGTGTTCATAATAATAATTCCCCTCTCTTTCTAACGCTCCTGGGAGCCAAACATTCATGACTGACAAGACCCGTTTCTCAAACGTTTCCGATCACTCAAAACACCCCCGCTAAAAACGGGGAACAAATATAGCAATTTAGTTGGAAAAACTAACTTTATAAGCATATTTTAGTTGCAGACTGCAAGTAGATAAAATACAGATACTAACAATCTAAAAGAATACTACCCATCTCACAATTCCCTCTAACACAAAAAAATTTCACATGAAATATATCATCAGAAGAAAAGATAGAAAGTCAAAATTTCTCAAACAATCCCCATATCTCCATAAATTAAACATGAAATTTATGGAGTAAAGAACTTTCTACAAAAAGGAAAATTTACCGACCTCTTATAAATACGTTTTCAACCGTTTACTACGGCACGAGTTTTTCAGTCTCTTGATAGCCTTAGATTTAATTTGGCGTACTCGTTCGCTTGTCAGACCTACCCGATCGCCAATTTCTTCCAACGACATTGCTGTATAACCACCCAAGCCGTAATACATCCGCAAGATTAAAGCATCGCGTTCATCCAGAATCGCCAAATAACGATCAATTTCCGTCCGCAATGAATCGGCATTATCTCCCGTAATCATCACGTCATATAAGTTAGACGAATCCTCATCTGTCGACAAGGGAGCATCCATGGATAACGGACGATTGGCTATCCGCAAACTGTCTTTAACCTCCTTCTCGGGAACATCCATTTTCAAGGCGATTTCCTCTGCCGTGGGTTCTCGTTGAAACTCCTGTTCCAACCGGAAAAAGAATTTATTCACTTTGTTAATACTGCTGATTTTGTTCAATGGTAATCGAACCAAGCGGGAATTTTCAGCGATTGCCTGTAAAATCGATTGCCGGATCCACCATACGGCGTAAGAAATGAACTTGAATCCTTTCGTTTCATCAAAGCATTCAGCAGCTTTTATTAACCCCAGATTGCCCTCGTTTATCAAATCCCCCAAACTCAAACCGTTATTCTGGTATTGCTTGGCCACGGAAACCACGAAACGCAGGTTACTCTTCACCAATAACTCCCGTGCCGCTCGGTCCCCCGATCGGATTTTCTTGGCTAAAGCAACCTCCTCATCCGGCGTCAACACGTCGATTTTCCCAATCTCCTGCAAGTATTTCTCTATCGAGAACGAATCCCTGCCAGTGATTTGTTTGCTAATTTTTAACTGTCTCATAGGTCTCTTCGTATAATTGGCTTAAAGTTAATCATCTATTTCAGTAAAACAAATATTAGAACTCTTTTTTTCGTATTTACTTGAAGAAATATACGGGGATATATTAACTTTGTTGTCTGAAAACACCATTTAATTAAAACATACGCCATTAATTTAGAAATCATTCGAATAATTAAAATAAAACACCATTTGAATCGAGATAATTTTGCAAAAATCTTTGGCACAATAAAAAAAATACCTACTTTTGCAGTCCGAAGTGAGAAAATAATAACATAAGAAATATTGCAATGAAACGTACATTTCAACCATCCAACAGAAAGAGAAGAAACAAACATGGTTTCAGAGAAAGAATGTCTACCGCTAACGGTAGAGCAGTTCTAGCTAGAAGAAGAGCTAAAGGAAGAAAAAAATTGACTGTTTCTGACGAGCGCAGACACAAGCATTAATATAAAAAAGCTGCTTTTACAAGCAGCTTTTTTTATTCGTTCTTTTGCCCCCGCAACCACAATTACAACTGCATCCTTTTCCCTTCTTTGCATTCCGAAACAAACGATAAGTACCTCTTCCCGCAAAAACAAGCGCTATCGCCACAATTATATATGTCAATATTAGTTGCATTTCCATTCTCCAATTTTAGATCAATAATTCATAATATGGGGACACTCTAAATAATTAAATCCAACACCTGTTTTATCACGAAACACACGCTCCAAGCCAGTACCGTCGTGTACCCCATCACGAAAAATGCCCACTTCATTCCAATCTCTTTACCGATAGCAATCAAGGCCGCAAAACAGGGGGAATAAAGCAACACGAAGATCACAAATACAATGGCAGTAACCGGGGTAAAACCATGTTCCCGCAAACGCCTTTCCAACGTCGCATTCGCCCCAGTATCTTCCTCCATAACCTCTTCTCCCTGGTACAAGACGGCCATCGTGCTAACCACGACTTCTTTTGCCGCAACCCCGGTCAACAAACTAACACCAGCTTTCCAGTCAAAACCAAGCGGTGTCCAGACAGGCTCCAAAGTTCGTCCCAATCGACTGATATAAGAATTTTCCTGACGTTCACTTACCTCTTGTCGATGCAAGCTCTCCAATTTCGCTTCCTGTTCTTCCTTCAACATATCCACATTCCCGATCCCGGAAGCGATCGTTGCCTCGTAAGCTCTCGTCACTTCAGCCTTCTTTTCATCATACTGAGCCTCTAGCTCTTTGTCCACGGGAAAATAGCCCAACGCCCAAATCAGTATGGAGGCAAACATGATAATACCTCCCATTTTTTTCAGGTATTGCTCGCCTTTACTCCACATATGCCGTACGGTCGTTCTCAAGGTTGGCATCCGATACGGGGGCAATTCCATCACGAACGGCACTTCCTGCCTGTGGAAAAGTACCCGTTTAAACAACTTGGCCATCACGATAGCAGCCAGAATTCCAAACAAGTATATCCCAAAGAGAACTAACGCCGCGTAATTTTTGAAAAATGCCCCGACCAACAGAATATATACCGGAAGACGGGCACTGCAAGACATGAAAGGATTGATCAGTATGGTCAATATCCTGTCACTCCGGTTCTCCAGCATACGCGTTGACATGATCGCCGGCACGTTACACCCGAATCCCATGATCATCGGAATAAAACTTTTCCCGTGCAAGCCGAGCTTATGCATCAACTTATCCATGATAAATGCCGCACGAGCCATATATCCCGTATCTTCCATGAAAGAAATAAACAGGAACAATATCAATATATTCGGCAAAAACACGATCACGCTCCCCACACCACCAATGATACCATCCACTAACAAATCCTTTAAAGGACCGGCACTCATCTGGTTATCGACAAACTCACTTAAAGCCCCTACCCCGTTTTCAATCCATTCCATCGGGTAACTTCCCAAGCTAAACGTGGCAAAGAAGGTCACGAATAGGAATAGCAAGAAGATCGGGAATCCGAACAATTTATGCGTGACAATAGCATCAATATACTCCGTTTTACGCCTTCGATTCACAGGACTTTCTTTGTACGTCTCTTTTAACGCCCCGGAAATAAAACCGTACTTCGTATCGGTAACAACCGACTCTACTTTCTCTCCATAGGTTGTTTCAATCCGTTCAACTCCCTCTTTTACGACCTTCAATAATTTCTCCCGAGAATGATCCCGTTGCACGAATTCTAACACGTCCTTATCCCCTTCCAATAACATCAGAGATAAGAAACGTGGAGACATATTACAGATCAAATTTTTTTCATCTTTCAACTCTGCTCGAATGGTCACGATACTGTCCTCAATCTCTTTCCCATAATTTATATGGATATGGCGTACCGTTTCACTTCTTCCCTCGTACACCTCGATAACTTCCCGTAACAACTCCTTAATTCCTTTCCCCTTTGACCCGACGGTGGGCATCATCGGCATACCGATCATCCGTCCCATCTCCTGATAATTGAAAGTTGCCCCGGAACGTTCCAGCTCATCATACATATTCAAAGCGATCACGCCCTTCACGTCCATGTCAATCAACTGCGTGGACAAATAGAGATTACGTTCCAAGTTAGACGCATCCACCACGTTAATCACCACATCGGGTGCGTTATTCATAATATATTCCCGCACATACTTTTCTTCATTCGAGTAAGCAGAAATAGAATACGTTCCTGGTAAATCGACCACGTTAAACTCGTAACCTTCAAATCGAAACGTGGCACTCTTCGCATCTACCGTAACACCACCGTAGTTTCCCACGTGTTCCTGAGAACCACTCACGTAGTTGAACAGTGTTGTTTTTCCCGCATTGGGGTTACCGACAAAAGCAACATGTATATGTTTATCTCGACCTTCCCAGTGCTTGGCGAAAGCTTCTTCCGCGTCGCAGGCACTTCCGGACACCCCGACAATATTAGTAGCCTCCTCTAAAGACACGATTTCAATAAATGCCGCTTCTTGTCGCCTCAAAGAGATTTCATAACCCATAATTGCATATTCAATCGGATCATTCAAAGGGGCATTCTTCACGGCTTTCACCACTTTGCCCCTCACGAACCCCATCTCGTTTAATCTCTTCCGAAAGGCCCCATATCCTTTCACCTTGGTAATAACGGCACTTTCTCCGGTTTTCAGTTCTGACAGTAACATATAAACATCTTGTAATTAGTATCGCAAATGTAAAAACTTTATTTTTATTTTTTCTAAATAAACACAGAATAATAACGAGAATTTCATCATTAATAATTATAAAATTTATTAATAAAAGACTTTCCAGCCTAAGTGTCTTCCGAAATTTATAGAGAAAAACAACGAATCTTTTCTTTTTTACTCCATATAACCAACAAATAGTTTACTTTTGTAATATGAAAACAGAAGATATAGAAAACCAGGACGAGCAAAAATGGAAAAGCGTGAATCAATTGCTATCACGGGCGGGTTCGCACTTAAATATCCTAGAAGAAGAAATTGATGTAGAAGTACAACATCAATACATGAATCTTTTGGAACATCTTATTAAAAGTGGAGACTTTAAAACGTTAAGAGAAGACGCAATAATACACGCTCAAGATCTATTTGATGAGGCCGTTGATGACGAAAGAAAAAAACTTTGTTAATCCTGTTGTCCATGGTCGATGACGTTTCTATATACCGGAGTATTGAATCGTTCCAGAAACAAGATACCCCGATCAAACCGTGGGCAACCATAGCGTTGCAACAATCTCGAATGCTGATTCAATCCAACCTGCTGGACGAATCGACCGTGTTCGTATCCACCGGCCTAGGCGGTCACGACACGCTGTTACGTTATTTTTGTGTTTATATTGCCAACGAGGGGGTCACGTTACAACCTTTCCAGTGGGATATTGTCAAAAAAGAAACTGAACTGGTCGTAACCAAAAGCCAAGGAGAGATTGAACAATTCGAACACTTCGAGAAATATGTCACGTTTATTCTTCTGTTACCTATCGAGGCCAATCTAAAAGAAATATTCAATTCAATTATAGACGAGTGTAACACGTACGGGAACTTTTTAAGCGAAAACATCATTATCACAAACGTGAAAAAACTTTCCATCGAAGAGATCGAGGATTTCTTGGAAACTAAATCCCCTCCAAAGTACAAATCAAGACCATTCTAGTCCAGCATCAAGCTTATGAAAGGACTACATTTTTTGAAATAAGGCTCCAACTCGGGAAAACGTTCCGGGTGGTAGCCTAAAAGCAATTGCGTCAGTTCCTGCACGGACAACTCCGCCTCCACCTGCTTTGCATTATCACAAACACAATCTCCTTTCCCGATTACGTATATTCCCGTGTTTTCCGGAATCCAGTCATCCGTTACTTTCAGCACGAGATCCTGCTCCGGATTATTCACGGCATACAAACGGAGCATTTGTTCCACGTCCAACACACGTGCCATTCCCCGGTGCTCATCCGCTTTTCCGGCAGGAAGTACACGGCAATATATCTCCGCCGCATCCAGATATTTCATCACTCCCCACAAAGCCACCCGTTTGACATCCTCGGAGTCATGCATCCCATCCAGTACCAAAGCATGATTTTCTCTCGGTTCGGCAAAAGCCATCCCAACAATATTTTTATCGCTATACACGACAATCAACGCCCCTCCATCCATTCGCAAACTTTCCACGATCACCTCAAAATCTTCCCGTTCATGCTGCACGCAACAAGGACGTAAACGCATCATTGACTGAAAATAATTAAACAAGTCATCCGTTAACAACCCCACCTCCCGAATAGCTTCCACCCGAAAATGATCCGCAACCGGCTTATCCAAAATCGTGTAATGTTCCAGGGTATAATCAAAAACAGGTACGTACCCCATCTTTCCGTAATAATCATACAACCATTCACTAGCCGGAATCAGAGTACTCACGGGAATCTTTCTTCCTCTCATCACGTAGAAAGCCTCCCGCAGTAACTTCGTCATCACGCCCCGGGCCCGGGCCAATGGATGAGTACAAGCCCCCGAAATATACCCTGTTACAATTTGTGTCACGCCAAAAGTCATCGGGTAAAGAAGAGTTTGTAAAGCAGCAATAGCCGCACCTTGTTCATCCCAATACACCAGAGCATTCTCCTCCTTGTATTTTTTGTCAAAATAGAATTGAATGAACTCTTCCGTATCATCAAAACACACCCTCCATAACTCCATGACTTCCCGTTTCATCATACACGTATTTAAATTAAACAACCTTTGAAATGAGAGATTTTCTCATTTCCAACTTTCAATTAATTCGGCATACCCTTTCTCCAATAATATCACCGGACGATAAGATAGTTTCGCCTTTCTCAATCCCGGAATTCCCAAATCTTCCTCCCGGTTCAGGTAAACATATTGTTCCGGGATATGCCGTGCGAACTCCTGATTCAAAATATTATACGAACCATCAATATGACTATCAGCTTTCTCGATATGAACGGCAAAGGTATCATGATTCACCGGAGCGCCATACGTGAACCCGACGATTTCATCATCCACCCAGAGCGCTCCTCCAACCAAACCAAGAGCATCAAAATTTCGCAACGCAATATTCAATGCTTTTCGCTCGTTTATCAAACTCTCCTCTTCCTCACAATCATGCTCTTCACACCATTTTTCCTCTAGTTCCAAACAATGCGGGATCAAATCTACTGTTAATGGCGTGTACTTGTAATTATAGGTGCGTTTGAACTTATTCACGTGATTCCGTTTAGGCTGAAAATTTTTACCTTTCAATTCAGCCAGCTCTTGACGGGAATAAATATAATCAAAATAATCCCGATCCAACCGATAATCAAAACTTCCCGGGAACTCCCGGTTGAACCATTCCTCCAACTCCGGAAAAACTCCATGTACACGCAAAACGTGTCCTTCGGCCTTGGCTTGCTGTTTCAACAACTCGATCACATTTTTCACATCCCCGGTTCCCACGGGCATCGTGTACACGACACTTTCCTCATCCAATGTAAAACGCACCACGAGGCAGTCATCAACCACAGCATAATGACTATTGGTCAAGAACTGCCACGTGTACAAGTTCACAAACGAAAGATTGCAATCCCGGTTCCCACATGCAAAAAAATAGGTCGTTATCAACTCTTTATCCTCTATTCTGATCGGTTTAAAATCTATCATATAACTACTTTTAATTTCCGTCACAAAGATACGATCTTTCTCATTTATAAAACCTCCTTCATATGTCTAAAATTAGAACTGATCGTATCCAGTATTTCACGTGTCCGTCCGTTTATCATCAATTTATACATGGATTGGGCAAACCCCATCATCTGGCTCCACTCCACTTTAGGCGGCATGGCCAAAGCGTTCGGGTCTGTCATCACGTTTACAAGTACCGGCCCGTCAATATTCATAGCCTGTTCCAGCACGGCCTGTACCTTCTCCGGGTCGTTCACCGTGAATCCCTCCATTCCCATCGCTTTTGCCACAAGCGCAAAGTCTGGATTGTCCATATCCGTCTGCCAATCCGGTAACCCGGCAACCTCCATTTCCAACTTCACCATTCCCAAAGAACGATTATTGAACACGACAATTTTTACGGGTAGTTTATACTGCACGATTGTCGAAAGATCCCCCAGTAACATGGAGATTCCACCGTCCCCACATAAAGCCCAAACTTGCCGCTCCGGAAAGGCCAACGAAGCCCCGATCGCTTGCGGAACAGCATTTGCCATTGAACCATGATTAAAAGAGCCTAACATTTTTCTCTCTCCCGTTCCGTGCAGATAGCGCGCTCCCCATACACACGTCATCCCCGTATCAACCGCAAAAATCGCATCCTTCGACGCCAATTGATCCACAACGGACATCACGTACTCTGGATGAATTTTATCTGTTTGTCCTTTCTCCTCCACGTAAGCATTCAAGTTCTCCTTCACCCGTTCATACCCTTTCAATTGTTTCTGCAAAAAATCATCCGTCTGTTTTTGCTTGATACGAGGTAACAGTGCCTGTAACGTACTCTTCACGTCTCCACATAGCCCCATAGCCACCTTGGCCCGTCGTCCTAAACGTTCCGGCTTAATATCCACCTGCACGATCGTGTTGTTTTCCGGCATAAAGGCAGCATACGGAAAATCCGTTCCCAACATCACCAGCACTTCTGCCTCGTGCATACTGTCATACCCGGAAGGCATCCCTAGCAAACCGGTCATTCCCACCTCGTTAGGGTTATCATATTGTATCTCCATCTTACTCTTAAAAGAATATGCCACAGGAGAATTCAGCAACCCGGACAATTCCACCACTTCGGCGTGGGCATCCTTGGCCCCGATTCCACAAAACAAGGTTATCTTCTCCTTCCCATTCAATAAATCAGCCAACGCATTCAACTCTTCATCCGAGGGACGTAAGGAAGGATGTGTTGGGAATGTCTTAACGGCAGAAAATATCTCCTCTGCCCCACGAGCAGTCACGTCCCCAGGAACCCCGATCACGGCTACTCCCGAACCGGAAATTGCCGCTTGCATGGCAGCCTGCAACATACGAGGCATCTGGCAGGGCGTGGTCGCCACCTGGTTATAATAACTACAATCTTCGAACAACTTCATCGTGTCCGTTTCCTGAAAATAACGAGTCCCGAATTCACTCGTGGCCATCGTGGAGGCAATCGCTAACACCGGGGCACCCGAACGATGCGCATCATATAGCCCATTAATCAAATGAACGTGTCCCGGACCACTACTTCCGGCACAACAAGCCAATTGCCCGTGTAATTGAGCCTCCGCCCCAGCCGCATAGGCTCCGACTTCCTCGTGGCGCACGTGAACCCACTGAATCTTACCATTTTTCCTTACGGCATCATTTATCTCATTCAAACTATCGCCCGTGACGGCATAAATTCTTTTCACACCGGCCTCAACCAGCATATCAACCAACTGTTCTGCAACTTTTTTAGCCATAGACCCTGTATTTTATATTGTTTTTAGTCTCTATGGCTAAAACGAAAAATAAAAAGAAAAGTTTATATTTTAGGAGCCAGAAACGCTCCCACCCGTGATATGTTTGCCTCTTTACGACAGTCATTAATCGTGACACGAATAGTCTCCACGGCAACATCCGGGATATGCAACAAACGTTTATAACCAATCGTACCCCCTTTTCCCAACACCTGCCAAGTACCATTCACCAACCCTTCCACGGTAAACGACTCCACCCGCTGTCCCCGGCTAATATCTTCCTGTAACAAGATCGTGTTTATCGTACATCCCTTCCCCAAGGTATATTCTTTACTTTCACCCTGCCGGGCAGTCCACGCCCGAGCCCACCGGGAAACAAAATCTTTCGCGTACATCTTTTCCAGATACTCTCCGAATTCTTTTAACCGAGTGACATCGGTCTCGCAAAGCACCCCCCGCCTATCTGGTGACACATTCAGCAATAAAGAAGAATTACATCCCACGGACTGAAAATAAACCCTCACCAATTCAGACAAAGATTTCACTTTCGAATCTTCCCTCTCGTGATAAAACCAACTAGGACGGATAGAGACCGACACCTCCGAAGGATACCAGAACAATTCCGTCGCACGATCAATAATCTCTTTTCCCCCAAGATCCCGGGAAAACACGCTTAAACGCATCTCTTCATTACGCTTTTTCGCATCCGGATAACACCCCGGGACCAACGCAACGGAACTCCATTCGGCCCCACGCCCTCTCGCACTTTCATTCCCGATCCAACGAATATCATCACCATAAAAAGCCGTAACCGCATTAGGCTGTAACTTATGAATCGTTTTCAATATCAATTCCCAGTCATATTCCTGTCTTTTCCCGTCAATGCCTATCTCACTAGTCTCATCCAACCAAATTTCATCTATTTTCCCGTACTCGGTCAATAATTCCGTCAGTTGTTTCACGAAAAACTCGTTGTACCGGGGAGAGTCCCCGTAATAAGAAATGTTCCGATCCAAAAGGGATAAATAAATTCCGAATCTCATCCCGTTTCGGTCACACGCTTTTTTCAATTCCCGAACCACATCGCCTTTCCCGTTTTTCCACGGAGAGGCCGTGATGGCATGACGAGTCGTTTTTGTCGGCCACAAACAAAAACCATCATGATGTTTGGCAGTCAGCACGACGGACTTGAGCCCTCCCGCCTTTAACGCCTTCACCCACTGCTCCGCATCCAGCGCTACCGGATTGAACATCACCGGAAACTCCTTGCCGTCACCTTGTTCTTTCCCGGTAAACGTGTTTATTCCAAAATGGATGAAAGCTGTCAATTCCAACTGCTGCCAAGCTAATTGTTGCTTTGTCGGGACCAGTCTTGCTGCCATCTCCACTTTCTCCTCCAGTGTAACCTTCTCCGGAAAACGAACATTTTTTTCAAAATATTTCCCCTTCTGAGCCTCGGCCGACAAAGAAATCACGCATAAAAAACACCAAATTATATAGCATATTCTCACAGCAGTCTCAATTATTGTTATAATAAATGTAAAAATAAACAATTTTTCTCATTTAGACAACAAAAATCTAATTATTCACGTATGAAACTAAATAATATAATATCAATTAATATGAGTACAAACAAAATAATCGAAATCCTAGGAGATCAAAGTGATTTTCTATTGAACCACACCTGTAAAACCATTGATAGATCGTTACTTCACATCCCGTCACCCAATACCATTGATGAGATTTGGATGTCATCCGATAGAAATACCCGTACTCTGAACAGTCTGCAAAGCATCCTGAGTCACGGCCGTTTAGCAAATACCGGCTACGTGTCCATTCTCCCCGTGGATCAAGGAGTTGAACACACGGCAGGAGCGTCTTTCGCCCTAAATCCTCTCTATTTTGATCCGGAAAATATCATAAAACTTGCTATCGAGGGCGGGTGTAACGCCGTGGCATCAACATTCGGAGTACTCGGAGCCGTGGCTCGTAAATACGCTCACAAAATCCCGTTCATAGTGAAAATCAATCATAATGAACTACTGACCTACCCGACTCAATACGACCAAACACTATACGGTACGGTAGAAGAGGCATGGAATATGGGAGCCGCCGCGGTAGGTGCCACAATTTACTTCGGCTCACCGGAAAGTCGCAGACAAATACTAGAAGTATCAGAGGCATTTTCCCATGCACATGAACTAGGTATGGCAACCATCCTCTGGTGTTACCTTCGTAACGGAAGTTTCAAAAAAGACGGAGTAGATTACCACTCGGCAGCAGATTTGACAGGACAGGCCAATCACCTGGGGGCAACGATCCAAGCTGACATCGTAAAACAAAAGCTCCCGACGGTTAACGGGGGATTTACCGAACTTAAATTCGGAAAAACGAATGAAAAAGTTTATACCGAACTTACGTCCTCCCACCCGATAGACCTCTGCCGCTACCAAGTGGCCAACAGCTACATGGGACGCATTGGCCTAATCAACTCCGGGGGTGAATCTAAAGGAGCGTCCGATTTAAAAGAAGCTGTCATAACAGCCGTAATCAACAAACGAGCCGGTGGAATGGGACTTATCAGCGGACGAAAAGCCTTCCAGAAACCGATGAACCAAGGTGTAGAATTACTAAATGCTATTCAAGACGTTTACCTGGATAAAAATATCACGTTAGCCTAACAAAAATAGCAACCAATGAGGGAGGGTCAAAAACTTTTGAGCCCCCTCATTGAATCTATAGTATCTCGTATTATTCTCCACGGTGTCTCGTCGTACTCTCGCTAGTACATAAACTAAATTTCAAGAAAAAATCAAAAGCAGATCAACCCGCCACATCGTTGACCTATCGTTAACCTTTCGTTAACCTATCGTTGACCTACCTACGAGACATACCGGAATTCCCCTTGAAAATCCCTTTCGATATAGGAGTAAAACACACTACCTTCTGTTTTTTATTCTTATCTTTGTGAAGAAGACATAACCCCGGTTCACAATGGATGAAAGAGTACTCGATAAACTAAAAATACTCGCTGAATCAGCGAAATATGATGTATCCTGTGCATCTAGCGGGACCTCTCGTTCTCACAAAAAAGGGCAAATCGGAAGCGCTGAAGGATGGGGTATATGTCATAGTTTTGCGGAAGACGGACGCTGTATCTCTCTACTGAAAATTATGCTCACGAACAACTGTATCTACGATTGTGCCTATTGCATCAATCGCAGGAGCAATGACTTACCGAGAGCCACGTTCTCCGTCTCGGAACTCGTGAACCTAACGATAGAATTCTATCGCCGGAATTACATCGAGGGACTCTTCCTCAGTTCAGGAGTAGTACGCAATCCAGACTACACGATGGAACGTTTGGTGAAAGTGGTAAAAGACTTGCGGCAAGTGTACCGCTTTAACGGATACATCCATTTGAAAAGTATTCCCGGGGCCAGCCAAGAACTGGTAAACGAGGCTGGTTTATACGCGGATCGTATGAGTGTAAACATCGAAATTCCCAACGAACAAAGCCTGCAACTTCTTGCTCCGGAAAAAGATTTTCAAAGTGTATTCACCCCCATGCGTTATATCCAACAAGGTATGTTACAAAGCGCCGAGGAACGAAAGAAATTCCGCCATGCCCCCCGTTTTGTCCCCGCAGGACAAAGCACGCAGATGATCGTGGGAGCAACTTCCGATTCGGATAAGGACATTCTACACCTAACCTCTGCACTCTACAAACGTCCAAGCATGAAAAGAGTATATTATTCGGGATTCGTCCCCGTCAACGGGTACGACAAGCGCCTGCCGGCCTTGAAGCAACCACCTCTTGTGAGAGAAAACCGATTGTATCAAGCCGATTGGTTACTCCGATTTTACAATTTCAATGTAGATGAAATCGTGGATGACTCCTATCCTGATCTAGACCTAGAGATCGACCCGAAACTGGCTTGGGCTCTTCGTCACCCGGAGGCATTCCCCGTGGACATCAACCGGGCGGATTACGAAATGTTATTACGTGTCCCCGGGCTTGGAGTGAAGTCTGCCAAGATGATTCTCACGGCCCGCCGCTATTCCCGCTTGGGGACATCACATTTGAAACAGATCGGTGTCGTTCTCAAAAAAGCCCAGTATTTCATCACGTGTAATGAACTACCGACCCGAACCATTAACGAAATAAAACCCGAAAACGTAAGGCGTATTCTAACACAAAGAAAAGTTACCCGCATTGACGATGGACAATTGATCATCCCGTTCGTTTATTAATTGAATTAGTCCGACTTCATGGCACTTGAAATCGTAAATCTAAAATCATAAATCTAAAATTAATATGCTCATATTCCGGTACGACAAAACCTTTGAAGGACTGTTAACAGCGATTTTTGACGCTTATAGCATCAAAAGATTTCCCGATGTTTTGCTAGCAGCAGAAGAAACGTCTCCTTTATTTTATGATGAAATCATCACAGTCGTTACGGATGAGGAAAGAAGTAATCGGGTATGGAAAGGACTTCAAAAGAAACTATCCGCCTCCGCCCTTACCAGTCTTACAACCTGCTGGCTATCCGAACTCCCAGAAATTGACCTCGTACTATTCCGTTACATTCACAAAGCCATCGACGCACCCCGTTCCATCGAACTCAATTTCGGAGATCCCGATGTGCTGGAACTCTCCAAAGTCTGGAAAAAGGTAAACAACGAACGGTTACGGGTCATGCAATTCCTGCGCTTTCAGAAAGCTGCCGATGGCACCTATTTTGCCGCCTTGAAACCGTTATATAACGTAATCTCGCTCGTGATTCCCTATCTTCAGGATCGTTTTGCCGATCAAAAATGGCTACTCTACGACCTCAAGCGAGAATACGGTTATTATCACGACCTGTCAACCATCACCGAAGTACACTTTGAACAAAAAGAAGGACATCTTCAAAGCGGATTCCTCGATGAAAGCATCATGGATCAAGACGAAAAACTTTTTCAAAAACTCTGGCAGACCTATTTCAAGGCTATCACTATAAAAGAACGCCTGAATCCTAAACTACATCGTCAAAATCTCCCTGCCCGTTTTTGGAAATACCTACCAGAGAAAAAGGGATAAAAATATCCCTTCTTATCATGTTGTCGGCTGAATCTCATCCCATTCAGCCCCATCACCTGCCCCGATCAACCAATTAAAAGCATAATGCCGTTCCATCACAACACCGCCATCCAAGGACACCGGAGTCTCCTCGCCTTTTACACGAGCATCCACGCAAGCCCAATCATAACGCAACGTCAGATCTGCCTCGTCCAAAATCTCCTGCCGATCCCGAATTTCACCCAACCCCAACACCGTCCCGTTCTCCTTGTGATCAAAAAATAAGCGAGCGATATATGGAACATCACAAATAGCCGAAGGATAAGGCAACTCGACAATTCCCAACGCCCACAATAACACGGCACAGCACTCGTAACGCCACAAAAACTGGATACAATCGTATTGTTCAGGAGAAGGATTTTCCAGATAAGTCCTTTCTAACGGAGTAAATTCATCCATGATATGATACCCCTCGTCAACTCGAGTCACAAAACCTAAAGCCTCTTCCCGATCCGGGTTTTCCGATAACATCACCTCTGAATACAAAGCCACGGCAAACAAGGCTGCCGCACGACGGGCTATTTCTTCCGGCTTTCTTATCATCGCCTCACAATCCAATACCTCACAAGGTAAATGTTCCATATAAGGCACTCCCGCCTCTTTCAAACGTACGAAAGAACGCTCCCGACGAGCTTGATCCACGTCTCCCACATCCGGACGTCCCACCTCTAACAAGTCGGAATTCGCCACTGGTCGGAATGCCTCGTATTCACTCTCACCCTTGACGGAAAAAAGCAACTTTCCTTTGCTATCAAAAAGACTCATACTCGGATAAAGCAAAAAGCCATTCACATCTCCCGCCACGTCATAAAACGTGTTAATGATGTAACTCGTCCGGTCTCGGTCATCATCCAGTTCGAACTCGATCCCCACGATACAATTAAAACACTGTATCTGACGAATCACCTCCTCTTTAATGGCAGTCAAGGGAGTGTCTACCCGTGCAAAATAATTTGCCATACCTTCCGTGTGTTCAGCTACTTGATCTGCCTGACTTCCCGACTCCATCATAGAGCAACGGATCATCGTATCATCCTGCAACAAGATCATCCAGCGATCATCTTCGGGAGTAAACATCTTCGTCACGTCCTGAAAACGCACACGCATAGATTCGGCAACACGACTGAAATCCCCGATTACCGTGTAAAGAGTTAAATTTGCTTTTTCCATATATTCCTTTTTAATTTAGAGCAAAGATAGACAAAATACAAACCCTCCCTCTATTTTTCGTTGTTATCCATACATCAAATCACGTCCCACTCTGGTTGAATTCCTAACAACCAATTAAAAGCATGATTTCGGTGCATTGCAATATCGGTATCAATATTTCGAGGCATTTTCTTGTTCTTATCCATAGCTTCTACACACGCCAAAAGATAATGCAATGTCACATCAGCTTCATCCATGATCTCCCTTCGCCCCTTCCGGTTAGGAAAATCTGTTTCCCAATCAATTTTAGACGAAGTCGCATAAAACAGATCCATTACTTCCAGCATTTTTACCACCTCGCAATGCTCGGAAGGAAATGACATATTCTTGATCAATCCCAAACTCCACATGAAAACATTACATTCCTCAAATTGCCAAAAAAAACGTAGATGATCATTCTCCTCATTATTCTTCGAAAATAAATAATCCTTTTCCTCCTGTACACAATTTTTAAGAGGTTCGAATCCATCCTCTTCCATATCGTGAATCTGCTTCCACCACGTTTCCACACCTTCCTCACCGAAATTCAATGCACAGAATGCGTGAGAACCGGTTGAAACAATGGCCATAATTCGACCGATCACGCTCTCTTCTATTCTAATTCCGTATCGCGTGTAATCTACTTCCATCGGTTCTAAATTTTCAAAAGCCACCTTCTCATCCTTCAAGCGTTTCATCGTACGAACCCGACGTTCTTTGTTCTCGCTATCATCCGTCATGAAAAATTTCTTCACAAAGAAATCTGTATTAATCATAGGACCATACGTGACAAGGTCGCTCTTCCCCTCGTCATTAAATACTAATTCCCGTTTTCCCGAGTAAAAACTCATGTCCGGGAAAAGCAAAAGTCCTTGTAATTTATCTGCCACATGGAATAATACATCACACATCATGTTCTCCCGATTCCTGTCGCCACGCTTATATTCAACTTTCAATACCGTGGTAAACACCTTGATTTGAAAAAGCAAAGAACTTTTCACCTCCTCTTTTTGAGTCGGGACACGCTCAAAATAAGACACCAATTCAGACGTATGTTTGCTCACCTCCTCGGGTTCCCGCTCTTTGTCAAGCAATTGACACTTCACCTCGCTTCGATCATTCAACACGTATTTCCAACGATTCTCATCAAATTCTCGTGAATGTATAAAACAATCAAGCATTCGATTTAATTCAATGGCTACTTGACCTGAATCTCCAGTCTCACAATAAAAATACACGCATTCATTATCCATAAGTTTGCACATTTAAAATTTCATTAAAGATAGTAATTAATTTGATTCATCATGCAAACAAATAGCCATACAGCTTAATTTTCGCCAAATAAATGCCTTTCTATATATTCTCGTACTCGAACATATTATTTTTACTCCGGTAAAATCTCTATCCAATAACCATCCGGATCATTGATAAAATAAAGTCCCATATCCGTGTTCTCGTAGCACACACAATCCATCTGTTTGTGATAGGCCCGAACGGCATCATAGTCCCCAGGAACACGCATACAGAGATGAAACTCCCCTTCCCCTAGATCATAGGGTTCCTTGCGATCCCTCAACCAAGTTAATTCCAATAGAAAACCCGTCTTCTCTTCTCCCATATACACTAAAATAAAAGAACCATCCGGAGCTTCCATCCGGCGTACTTCCTTTAATCCCAACGCTTTCTCGTAAAAGCGAATACTCCTATCCAAATCAAGTACATTAAAATTGAAATGATCAAATCTACCCTTTACTTCCATATATTAATTTTTAATTTATAATTTTAGATTGAAGAAATTTACCCATCCTAAATTTTAAACTCTTCCCCCCTATAAGTCAATTCCACGAAACGCACGCCCCGACCTTCCGCATATTCTCGAAAAGCATGGGTATAGGCATACTTCTCATCGAAATGCATCGGAACAAACATCCCCACACGAAAACGATCCACGAATTGCTTGGCTCCCAACATATATTCCCGTCCTAACCGGGGATCAACGGGAAACATTACAAGATCCATCCGGTCTGTTCTCCGGGCAAGTATCTCCAATTCAGCCAAGTAAACGTTTCCCGCCTCACGAACTTCCTCTTCTGTCGATTCCTCCTTCCAATGCCAGTTATTCAAATCCCCGGCATGAAAAATCAATTTCCCATCCAGCCGTAAAAGGAAAGAAATACCTAAATCCGTTGATCCAAAGGCCTCTACTTCCAACACCCCATCCGACCAGATCTCGCCTTTTGATAAATAACAAGCATCATTCAATCGAGCCAACCCATTTTCAAGAATATCTTTTGAAAAAACATATTGAATATCCGGATGCATCTTCTTCCACTTCAACACCTCCGGGTTAAAGTGATCAGCATGAGAATGAGAGGACAACACGTACAATTTTCCGGGTCGTTTGATCAACTCATCGTGTACAACTCCCGTCAACGGTTGCGATGCCGAGTCTTTATAATAATCAATGATTACCGTAAAACTCTCTCCCTCCAAGGCAAAACCACTATGGTATATATAAATTAATTTCATCCTATTCCCAATCTTTCCATTATATACGAAACACTCCTGTCACAAGTTATTTCTTCTTAAAAATCAAGTGTTCCATGATTAACACGGTAATCACCCCCATCACGAAACCATTCCCCACGATCGGCTTGAACAAAGAAGGTATCAAATTTAACACTTCTTCCGGGGCAAACGATAATAACAAAGCAACCATTAACGGTAATCCCACGACGACCCCACTATCAAAATCCGTGATCGCCTTCTCCCTTACCAGCATCTGTAAGCCGGCGGCCAATTGCGTCGCCATCAAATAGAGCAAAATCGCACCCATCACCACACCTGGTATCGTCACCAACATACCCACAACAGAAGGAAAAAAGGCACACAAAATCAATCCAGCCCCGGCAGGTAACAAGGTATAGCGAGAAGCGCACCCTGTGGCAGAAATCACTCCCGGACTCATGGAGTAATCCACCGGGCCAATCACGCCGAACAAACCGGACAGGACGTTCGTCACTCCCACGATCCCGACACCCCGAGTTGTACGCTGATCCATTCGATCAGCCTGTAACATATGTCCAACGGCCTGTATTGAACCAAGCTCGTTCACGATCAAAGCTATATAACAAAATAAGAATGCCAGAATCGTCCCCGCCTCGAAGTCCAACGGGAAGTTTAAAACAGTCGTTTGTTCCGGTATTATCCCGGCTCCCGTTGAAGGCAACATCGGAAAACCAAACACCCCGTAATACACCAACACGCCCCCCACAATTCCCCATAACACCGTGGTTGACTTCCATATTCCCCGCAACAATTTATTCCCGATTACCAAAGCCAGCACCATCACCAGCGTGAGAAACAAATTAAACAAGGCATGTACCGCATCTCCCAACACCAGTTTCAAGATTACCGGTGTCAGCGTGAATGCAATCAAAATCAAGATCACCGTAACGATACGGGGCGTAAACACGAATTGCAACTTTCCCAACAACCCGCTATATGCCAACACGGTCAGAACTAGACCACCCACCATAATACCAGTGTAAACAGCCGGAATCCCCGACGACACAGTAGACAGAATCCCAATCAACAATACCGATGCCGGCCCGATAATCAGCGGTAACCGATGTCCCCACAGCACCTGTACAATCATCACTATCCCCATGATCCC
>ENA-ORNB01000869-ORNB01000869.1-human-gut-metagenome-genome-assembly--contig:-NODE-869-length-26234-cov-3.551396_pt1 | contig 26234 bp, 28 predicted proteins | sample MGYA00242112_ERZ509016 | MGnify/ENA primary metagenome ERZ509016 (study PRJEB26280, sample SAMEA2338705) | human gut metagenome | biome: human gut; feature: human-associated habitat; material: faeces...
TGGCTTTGTGTCAGCAGTGCGGAAATAAGTGGACGGTTTAATTTTGTGTATAATTTTTACAGAGGTGATATAAGTGAAAATTAAAAAAGTAATAACAGCTCTATTATCCGTCGGCTGTTTAGCGTCTGTTTTCATGTCAAATGTAGAAACTATTGACAAAACTCTCAAAACAAGCATATCAGCCGCAAGTTCTATTAAGGGTGATTTAAGCGGAAACGGAAAAATAGACCTTTATGATGCAATAGAAATCTCAAAGTACATTATGGGATTGAGGACACTCACGCATACGCAAGAAATTATTGCAGATTATAACTATGACGGTAGCGTAAATCTCTATGACGCAATAGCAATATCAAAACACATTATGGATAGCAAGCCCGCCGTACCATCGGTTGTTTACTACACTAAAACCGGAAAATGTTATCATTACAGCAACACCTGTAACGGCGGAACATATTATGCTTGTACATATAATGAAGCTATTAAGAAAGGTCTTAAACCCTGTAATAAATGTGTTAATTAACTTCCTCCCCGACTAACATCGGGGAGTTTTTATAACAAAAGCTTTCTGAATCGCTCCACAGCTTTATCGTTATATCTAAACGCGTCAACTTCTTTACTGGAGTACGGAGACTTATCACGATAGAACTCTCCGTATTCGTCGGTTTTTAATTCGTAAGCATTTGCAATCCGCCCAACCTTTTGAGCCGATACATTAAACATTTCACCGATTTCAGTGGCTGAATACATTTTCTGTTCCGACTTCGGTAAAGGTAACAACGGTTTTCCGGCAAGAACTTCCGCCGACTTAGCCACCAGAATATTTTTATACTGCTCCGAAAGAGTATTGACCGAAGCAAGCTTTAAATATTGATTGGACATTCTAACGCGAGCATTCATTACTTTGACTTCCAAACTCTTGGATTTATCAGTATTGGACTGCGAGACTCGATAGCTTCCTGTTTTACGAATTGATGGTAATACTTCACTTGTTACCCAATGTTTGAACTTTTTCGCATTTGGCATTTTGCTCGAAAGAATAAGACTGTAAAGACCGGACTCGTTGATAACCGTTAAATCTTGGATTCCACCAAGGGTGTCGCATTTTGCTACCCCCTTATCTTCATCATCAACGTGCTTTGCCAGAGCATCTCTTGGATTGCTGTACCCTAAAATAACAGCAACATCCTTGCCTACAAAGTATGGCTCACCATCAATAGCAATTGTTCGAACAGAGCCGAACTCTGTGTTCTCAAAAATTTTAATTTCATTCATTTCAATTTTTTCCTTTCTGCCGCTATGCGGACTGTTTATATTCGACAAGAGGTAAAATTCCATCAGACTTTAAAGTTTCGTATATAAATAGTCTGCCTTTTTGTGTCCAGTAAGTATGTACCTTTGCATGCTGAATACCATCATCGCCATTGTAATTGTGAGTTTTTGTGCTTGTGTAGCCGCACTGCGCATAATTTTGATACAAAAGCCACACTCCGCCTTGTTTGTATTGTATTTTCTTATCATGGAGATAAGAGTTAAGCCAGACCGCTGACTTTCCGTAGTCCTTAGCAATTTTAGTAGTAGACAGCAAATCAGGACAATTAAGCACTACATCATAGTAACTTGCTTTTGGCTTTAATTCTGAAATCTGTTGGTCTTTAACAGCAATGCTTGTTTCAAGCATACAGATTTTATTGTCTTTTTCTTTCAGTAAAGCCTGGGCTTCAACAACTGCTGTCGCTATAAGTTTCATGCCTGTAAGACGTTGATCTTTAACCTCAAAATAATTTTCCACAAGGTAGTCATACACTTCCCACGCTTTATCTGTATTTAAACTCTTAGCATGAAGCAGCGCGCCCTTTTCTGCCCAGAGATAAAAATTACTTGCTTTTGAACCGTCCTCAATTTGATGACGGTTAACAAAACCTCGCTTAGCGTCACCTGTCAAACAATAATAATGCTTTCCCTCTGTATATCTTTCTTTATTTCGATTAAAGTTGTTTGAAATTACTTTACTGTCAGTTCCATACAGCTCTGCAATTTGCACTGTTGTCAAAACTCTCTGCCCATTATTTTCAATTACTTTAATTTCGTTCATTTTTATTACCTCCTTTTTAAATTTAATCAGTTTGAATTTACGGTACGATTTTCTGTACGTCCCAGCAGATAATCAATTGAACATCCGAAAAAGTCTGCCATAGCAATAAGAACTGTTGCAGGAATTTTCCCATTCTTCTGCCAAGTGTAAATCGACTTCCTTTGTACTCCAATCTTATCTGCCAATTCATCAAGTGACATTCTAAGCTTTACACGCTCAACATCAATATTAATGTACATTATCTTTTCCCCCTTTCATTACGAAAACCAAAAAAATTGTTTCACCCGTATCGAGTAATTACATTATATACCCATTGTGAAAATTTGTCAACAAAATTGAATTCAAAATGAGTCACAAATAAATCCATTACTTTTTGTCTATTTTGAACGAACCGAAAAAATACAATTGACAATATACTCAAATCGAGTTATAATACAATATAGAAAGCAGGTGTGTTTAATGTTTGATAATCGATTAATAAAATTAAGAGAAGAAATGAAGAAAACTAAAAAGGAAGTTGCTGATGCTCTTGGTATGCCGTATAATACTTATTCAAATTATGAATCAAATTTACGAGAGCCAAATTCAGCAGTGCTAATAAAAATTGCTGATTTCTATAATGTTTCAATTGACTATCTTTTAGGTCTTAGTAACATTAAAAGTGTTGACACTGATATGCAAACTGCTTGTAAATATACAGGTCTTTCAGATGAGGCGATGAAAAATATAAAATCATCACAAAAAATGGATCTATCTTATGAAATATCATTAGATACATTATCCAAAGTAAATGATATATTTTATAATGCTACTGAAATTATAAATATGATTCTTTCATCCAGTTTCTTTTCAGAACAAGTTAGTTTAATAGGAATCTATGTCAATGAAATCATTAATAAATATCATAAGAAGACTATTGTAGATAACTTAGACGGTGAGATAAACAAATTCAATGATACAGAATGTGAGGAAAGATTAAGATTATGTGGCACCAGAAATAAGTTACAAAAAGAATGGGAAGATTTAGAAGAAAGGACTTATTACAATGAATTTCGCTTGACCAAATTGTTCGGTGAATTTTTATCAAATTTGAATTGTACAGCTAAAGAAACAGCCAAGTGCATTAGCCAAAAAGAACATGATTCAAATGCCGACAATAATCCCCAGAAAGAATAGGACGGTAACATCATATCCTATATCACGGCTATGACGGTCAGGAGAAACGTCTCATACCGTATACAATGATTTACAAGTTAGCTTTGAACATAACATAATTACCGCACTCCTTTCGATTTATTGTCGAATCATGATTACATTTTTTATTATACTCATGAATTTCAGGATTGCAATAGCGTTGTCGTGAAATACGCGTATACTGTCGCAGTAAAATTTGGAAGTGGGTTTCAACAGTGCTTTTTTGTGCAATATTAACATGTAAAGGAGCGATAAAATGCTTTGTATAAAGTGTAAGAAAGAAATACCGGATGATTCCCCTTTTTGCAATTGGTGCGGAAAAAAACAACAGTCCCCTCCCCACGCGCCTAAAAGGCGAGGCAAAGGGGAGAAAACTGTTTTTCACAAGCCTTGCGGCGCTTGGCACGTATACGGGCTTTTATCCTAAGCGCGATGTATAAAACCTTTTAAATAAAATATACGAATACGCCTTAATTGAAGATTATTGTAACAAGGTGCATACTGCATAAATTTTATATGATTTATTTGTTTGCTTTATACATGTACATGTAGTCTAAAATATGATATAATATATGAAAGGACGTGATTCAGTGCCAAGACCAAAAACTAAAACAAATTCGCAAATTAAAAATGATTATGCAAGAAAGGTTTATGATCAGTTACGAGTAAATGTCAAAAAAGGTCAAAAAGAAATAATAAAAGCACATGCGAAAAATCAAGGCGAGAGTCTAAATGGATTTATTAATCGCGCAATTAACGAAACAATCAAAAATGACAACGATAAGGAGCAGGAATGAAAATAATAAAATATCCGTCTGAATCAGACGTAAACAAAGCTATATGCGACAATGAGCCGTTATTAGCGCTAATATCCTTCGACGGAAAAACAGTTATTACAAGCCAGATTGACGAAGCTGTAGAACATCATATTTTATTAATGAAAACTGGTTTTAAAGACACGGATATTGATAAATTTTTTAGAATCATTCTTGATAAAGACGGTGCGGACTGGACTTTTGTATGTCCTCCTGATTACAAAAACATTCAAGACAAACAAAGGCGAATCGGTCAGTTTTATAAGGACGGTTTCAGTATTATTTCTGATGTGCTGCATGATTTAGGGTATATGGTAGGTATTAACATTCCCAGGAGATACAGACGGCATTTAAACATGTTGAAAGAATGATGTAATTAATGGAGCGGGATATTTTAAAATTGTGAAAAGTTGTGAAAAGTCGACAAAATATAACAGCAATCATCTTTTTTGGCAGTTGCATTTTTTCAGAAAATAGAATAGAAGAATTTGCTGATTGTTACCAATTAGTGATATAAATTTTACCCTTTAAGGCTGTTGAAAAAATGTTTAAACTAAAATACCTGTGCATAAAAATTATAATGGGAGGAAAAAATGAAAACAGCGGCGGCATATATTCGAGTGTCCACAGAAGATCAGGTTGAATATTCCCCGGATAGTCAGCTTAAGGCCATAAGAGACTACGCCCGTAAAAATGATATGATTTTGCCGGAGGAATTTATTTTTGTAGACGAAGGAATAAGCGGGAGAAAAGCCGCTAAACGTCCCGAGTTTATGAAAATGATTGGTACTGCAAAAATAAAGCCAAAACAATTTGACGTTATCCTGCTTTGGAAATTCAGCCGTTTTGCACGTAACCGCGAAGACAGTATAGTTTATAAATCCATGCTTAGAAAGCAGTGCGGAATTGAGGTTATTTCCATCTCAGAACAGCTCGGTGAAGACAAAACATCTATCCTCATTGAAGCTCTTATAGAAGCAATGGACGAGTATTACAGCATTAATCTGGCGGAAGAGGTACGCCGGGGAATGACTGAAAAAGCTCAAAGAGGCGAGGTTGTAAGTACTCCCCCTTTTGGCTATGACGTTAAGGACAATGTTTTTGTGCCGAATCCTGAAACTGCCCCCGTTGTTAAAATGATTTTTAATAAATATCTGAGTGGGCGGGGTTGCCTTGAAATTGCTAAAGAGCTTAATACAATGGGTATCAGAACAAAATACGGGAACAAGTGGGAAAACAGAGGGGTTGAATACGTACTTCGAAATGTGGTGTATACTGGAAAGCTTACATGGACTCCCGTCAAGAGTAAGACAAGAGACTACAAAAATGAAGCTACTATAATAACCCAAGGAAAGCACGAGCCGATTATCGAACAAGAAATTTTTGATAAGGTCCAGAAAATGATTCTCGAGAAGAAAAAGCTGTTTCCAAAGCATTCAAGGCAATCTTCCAATGAATTTATGCTTAAAGGCTTTTTAAAATGTAGTAATTGCGGCGGCGCTCTTGTCTATGCGTTAAATGACAGAGTTCAATGTAACAGGTACTCCAAAGGCACGTGTGAGGTATCGCACAGCGCAAGCTTGATCAAACTTAACGCATCGGTAATAAACGCTTTAAAGAGTGACCTCGAAACTCAAAATTTTAACATATATAATATAAAATCTGCCGAAGAACAAAAGGGATCAGATATCACCCCGATGCTGATTGAAAAAGAGAAAAAGAAGCTGGAACGAATAAAAGAAGCCTATGCCGCGGGAATTGATACTCTTGAGGAGTACCGTTCCAACAAAGAAAAAATACTTAAGGCGATTGAAGAGCTTGAGAAAAATAAAAAAAGCTCAGTAATTACTAAGGAAGATATGCACAAAAAATTAATAGCGACAATACGTCAAAGCCTCGATATACTCGAAGATCCTAATTGCAGTGAGAGCCTTAAAAATATAACGCTCCGCAGCTTCGTCCGCCAGATTGTTTATGCAAAGAAAACACAATCGATTGAAATTTTATACCAGGTCTAATTCGCTTATTATCTCCTTTTACAATTTAGACCGCCAAGCTGACTTATTATAAATTTTGCCAGCTTAGGATTGGAATTCTTAATATTAACAGGATACTGCAATTTTTTCTCATATTGCCACATCAGTTAGCGCTCCTTTCCCATGGCCAAGGCTCGTGCGTCCATGTCCAGTTATCTCGGCTTTTCACCTGGTTTGCCGTTAGAGGTCCATATAGTCTGATATATTCCTCTTCTGCCTCGCGTCTTAAATCATTATACCTATGATAAAAATCAAGAGCGTTTCGGCAATTAGGGTGAGTATCCAAATAAAGCTTTATTTCATCAATAGCAAATCCATACATCTGAATTGCTCTGAACAGTTTATCTTTGTCCATTACAGCCTCCTTCGGGTTCAAAAGGAAGATTCAATTCAGGAAAAATTGTTCCCGCAGAAAATGCCGTTGCTTCATCATATGGCTCAGACCATTGCTGAAACGGAACATAAGCCATTCCTACCGGAGTATCTTCCGGAAAGCGGCTTCTCGTCATGTTATTCTGCGTCGTCATATGGCTTACAGATTGTCTCATTTCCGGCCTGAAGCTCATATTTTCAAACATACTGAAATCCAATATAATACCCCCTTGTCTTATTCGTACAAATTTATTGTACATTTTTATTTTATGACATAACTCATGTTTTTGTTACTTGACGTATTAAAAAAATTGTGATAATATGAAAATAGCCGAAAATAATAATCTTTTCGGCATAATTTATATTTAAGGAGAATTTTTATGTTTGTTGCAGATGATAAGAGATATGATAAAATGCCATATAATAAAGTAGGAAAGTGGGGCTTGAAGCTGCCTTCTGTTTCATTAGGTCTTTGGCAGAACTTCAGCTACAGCGATAATTTTGAAAATATGGAAAATATGTGCCGCACGGCATTTAATCTTGGAATCAATCATTTTGATCTCGCAAATAATTACGGTAATCCGTATAACGGATCAGCGGAAGAGAACTTCGGCAAGATATTAAAAAGAGACTTAAAAGTATATCGTGATGAACTCTGTATTTCAACTAAAGCCGGATACGATATGTGGCCCGGCCCCTACGGCGCTAAACACGGTTCAAGAAAATATCTTATTTCCTCATTAGATCAGTCGCTTAAAAGAATGGGACTTGATTATGTCGATATATTCTATCACCATGTCTTTGATCCCGAAACGCCTCTTGAGGAAACTGCTCTGGCGTTGGATCATGCTGTAAGGCAGGGAAAAGCAATGTATGTAGGCATATCAAATTATAACTCTGTTCAGACTGCTGAAATACAGAAAATATTCAACGAGCTTAAAACCCCATTCATTATAAATCAACCTTCATATTCTATGTTTAACAGATGGATAGAAACTGACGGTCTTAAAAATTACGCTGATGAAAACGGTCTTGGTCTTGCAGTATTCTCACCTCTGGCACAGGGCTTGCTTACCGATAAATATATCGGTTCCTCTTTAGCGGCATCAAAACGTCCTTGGATGAATAATACTCCGGACAAAAAAACTATTGATAAGCTGCATAAGCTCAATGAAATAGCTTCGTCAAGAGGACAAAAACTTTCCCAGATGGCTCTTTCATGGGTTCTTCGTGACGGAAAGATTACAACAGTTCTTATAGGAGCAAGCCGGCCTGAACAGATTGCAGAAAATGCTGAATCCGCTTTCAAAACTTCGTTCACCTCAGACGAGCTAATTAAAATCGAAGAAATAATCAATTCATAAAAAAAATATCCGTATCTTATGATACGGATATTTTTTTTATGAAAGGAGATTAAGACGATAGCTTATTTAAGCTAATAATCTTGCAAGATACATATAATCAAATACATTAACTTTCCCGTCGCCATTTAAATCTGCCGATTGATTATCTATTTCAAATCCTGATGTTTTAATACCTACCATATATTTTCTCAGCGCTTCGGCGTCTTCAAGCGTTACTTTTCCGTCCTTATTATAGTCGCCGCTGTCAATTCTATAATTAACTCTAACGGATTCAAGAACTAAATTTTCGTTATCGCCCCACCAATAGCTGATATTAAAACAGCCGTCCTCAGTTATCATTTTCTGAATTTCTTCAGATATTTCAACGCCTATAATTAATTGGCTGCAATCGCAGTTATCTTGAAAATCAATTTGTTCCCATCCATTGTCATTCCTCGATATACCAACACTAATTGTATAGTTATTTATTTTACGTCCGTCCGACGTAAAATTCAATTGAATACTTTCAACTATCTGATTAACAGAAAGCAGATCGCCGGCGTTTATAGTAATCGTACTGTTATTTTCTATTTCTGTATTAAAAGAAACAATTTTAGAATATTGAGAGTTCTTAAGAGTTGTGACCGTAGTAGTTTGTTCAGCGGTCGTAACCGTCGTCACAGGTTCAGAAGTCATTAAAGATGTAGTAACTGTAATCAAATTCTCTGCAACTGTTGTCGTTTCAATACAAGACGTCGTTGTCTCTGCGGTTGATACTATATTTTCATCCGAAGCCGCTTCAGACATTGTCGTTACCGGAGGAGCTGTTGTAACCGCTGACTCTGTTTTATATGTGACTGTTAATGAATCAATATAAAGAGGAGCGGTATTGCCCCACCAATATCCAACCTGTATGCTGCCGCCGTTAATTTTACCGCATATATCAGGATCCGCAAAATTTATAGTATAATTCTGCGACTGAATATTTTCATTATAATCTATCTGATACCACGATCCGTCTACCACAGTACCGATACCCGCAATGAAATTATTTATATTGCCGTTTTTAGACGATAAATTGATTTCAAGCTTTTCAATCGTTCCCTCTTCTGCAATTTCATCCATCTGGATATAATACATTTTTTTATCACTGTCATTAAAATCAAGCTCCGCATTCAGCTCATATTTTTTAATTAATGTACTGCCTGTACTATTTACATCAGTAACAGTTGCAGTTTCTGAAGAAACCGGCAAACTTTCAGTTACTGAAACATCCGTAGCTGTCGACGTAATTATCGGCGCAGAAGCCGTAGCTTCAGTTTCAGCAGAGGTTATAACTGTTGTCGTCTGAGTTGTCACTGTTGTTACAGGCGCTGTGGTTACTATATTTGAGGACTTTGACCATACTGCGGAAATTACAATTTTTGCTCCGGAAAGTATCGCAGGTATTTCAAATTCATCTCCGGCGTTATAAGTTACTCCGTCATATTGCCAGCCTTTAAACTGATAACCGCTGTAAGTAAAAGGATTTTCAGGAAGAATCATAGTCGTTCCGTATTCGGCGTCAATATAAATATTAGCGCTTCCCTCATCGGTTTTTCCGCCTTTACCTGTAAAAGTAATTTTATATGTTTCCGGAACCCAGTTTGCCACAAAGGTAATGTCGTGATCAGGCATAGTATATTGCGAGCCGGTTCCTACCGTCTCCCCTGTTGACGGTACATACCATGATTTAAGATGATAACCGTTTCTTGAAAACCTTGACGACGCAGCCGCGTCAAAGGTTGTATTTATTATTTTCTGAAAGCTTACCTCAGACGCTCCTACAAGATTGTCTACATCTCCCGCTAAATATGTCAGCGTTCGGTAAGTATAAGTTTCTGCTGAAGCATTAGAAAAAATCATTAATATCATTACTAAAGCAGATAAAACTGCAACTATCCTTTTAGAATTTACCACTGTTTTCATAAATAAAATAACACTCCTTCATATTACGGCCGGATACACTCGTTATTTTAATAAAATAAAAAGCTGCGTCTTTTCATGCAAAAAGACGCAGCTATAAACTCAATTAAAATAACAAATGTAAACTACAAGTGTTAGCAACCGGCTGTCATACCGTTTTTAGACGGCTTAGACCCTTAGCTTTGCGTCCTTACTTTTCAATAAGTTTGCCAAATATTAAATTTTAAATCGGAAAGATCTTCCTTATGTTTATATGATAACACTAAAACGTTTAATAGTCAACTGTTTTTTTCATTTTCTACCTTTCATACAAATAATTATCAACAAAACTGTTAAGGATAGAGCAATTTATAATTGTTTATACTATTTAATTATGTATATCCCATTAACATAATTATTAAACGTTTTCAGAACATAAAAATTAATTTCTTCAGGCAACTGAATCTGACAAAAAAGCTCACATAAAATATATTAAACTGTTATTAGAAAAATAAATACACTGTATATAAAAATAATATTTTACCAACAGGAAAAATATAACCGAATCTAAAAATTTCTTTAGGGAGGATAAAAATGTCTGTAAAAATAATCGAAGAAGAAAGCAGGACGGTTGCCGTATTGTCCGGTGAAATAGATCATCACAACGCCAAAAATCTCAGAATGGAAATAGATTTTGCTCTCAGAGAAAATCAGCCTCAGGAACTTATACTCGACTTCTCCGACGTAGGATTTATGGACAGCTCAGGAATCGGACTGGTTATGGGAAGATATAAGCTTATGCAGGAGCTTAACGGTAAAGTTACCGTCAGAAATCCGCCCAATCATATAAGAAAGGTAATGCGCCTTTCAGGAATCGACCGCTTAGCGTCAATCAGCAGCGGACAGGAGGGAATATAAATAAAAATGAATACTGAAAATGAAATGAAAATAAGTTTTGTCAGCAAATCCCAGAATGAAGGTTTTGCAAGAACGGCGGTCTGCGCCTTTGCAGCGCTTATGGATCCGGGGATTGAGGATATAGCGGACATACGGACCGCCGTTTCAGAAGCGGTAACCAACTGTATAGTACATGCTTACAGGGACACTGAAGGAATTATTGAAATTACCGGAAAAATACTCTCCGATAATGAACTTTACATAAGAATCAAAGATAAAGGCTGCGGCATTCCGGACATAAAAAAGGCTATGGAACCTCTTTACACAACCGCTCCGTTTGAAGAAAGAGCCGGATTAGGCTTTGCTGTTATGGAAAGCTTTATGGATAAGCTGACCGTTCGCAGTACAGTTGGCAAAGGCACTGTAATAACTATGAGAAAAAAGCTTGGAGTTAAAAATGAATAAACCCATTGCCGAAGAAAACCTCGGTCTTGTTCACCTGTGCGCAAACCGTTTCAGAGGCCGTGGTATTGAATACGACGATCTTTATTCCGCAGGCTGTATAGGTCTTTTAAAGGCGGTTGAAGCCTTCGACAGCGAAAGAGGCGTAAAATTTTCAACCTATGCAGTACCTGTAATACTCGGCGAAATAAAAAGACTATTCAGAGACGGCGGCACAGTTAAAGTAAGCCGGAGTTTAAAGGAGCTTTCGCTTAAAACAGTAAGAGCCAGAGAAGAAATGTCCAAAAAATTGGGAAGAGAGCCTACGCTAAGCGAGCTAAGCAGTCAGCTTGACGCAGACGAATGCACAATTGCAGAAGCATTATCTGTAAGTCTTCCGCCGGTTTCTCTCACTGATAACTCAGATGAAAGCGGAAGTCAGATAGATATAGCCGTACCTGCGCCTGACACAGAAATCGGCGATATGCTTGCTCTTCGTCAGATTTTAGAGCTTATGGAGGAAAAAGACAGAGAGCTTATTTATATGAGATATTATAAGGGCTGCACACAATCCGCTACCGCAAAAAAACTCTCCATGACTCAGGTACAGGTTTCAAGACGTGAAAAAAAGCTTCTACAGTTTATGAGAGAACAGCTTTTAAAATAAGGGACATGTTTTTTGAGCATGTCCCTTTTAATTTAATTATTTCTGGCTCTTTGAGCAGCCAACTGCGCGTTTAATTTTTCTATAATTTCCTTGACCTCGTTACTGTTTGTAAGGTTATATACGATCTGCATATAAAACAGCGTTTCCTGCGGAGGCGCATTATGCTCCATACAATAGCTTCCCAAAGAGTATGCGATGTTAACTACCTCAGGATTCGGACCGTTCCTTATCTTATATTTTTCGAACGCCGAAAGAACTTCTTCTCTTGTAGGAGGAACAACCTGTTTCCCGGTTATCGCTCTTATATGCTGTAGCTCTCCGTTTACAGCTTCATTCTGAGCATATATTAAGCTTTCATAATAAAAACATACTGCGCTGTCATAATCCTTGATTTCAATACAATAATATCCTAAATTCGTATAACAGCGAGCAATATGATAAGGCGTAGTAGAAATTTCAAGCGTATCCCTAACACAGGCAAAAAGCTGCTGCGGCTCATGCATTAGCTTAAAAGCCTCCGCAAGCTCAAATCTCGGTTCAACATTAACAGGATTATACCTTATAGCCTTTTCAAGCTTATCAACCGCCTCCTGAGGCTTATGCTGCTCAACAAGCAGATAACCATATGATGAAAAATACTGACAGAAGTCAAAAGGAGTTCTCTCATACTTTTTATTCGGTTTGTATATATGAGTATAAATATATTCGTCAAGCCTGTTTCTGAACGAAAACTTTTTGCTTGCCTCAGTTTCACTGAAATATTTATCCGCCTTTTTTTCAATCTCCGAAAAAAGCTTTTCAGCGTCTTCAAGCTTATTATCCTTCACAAGACCGTTAATTTCATTATAAACCTGATCAATGCGCTTTTCCCCTATAAACATTGCGTTTTTGAGATGTGCTTTACTTTCGTCAGGCAGCAGCTCAAAGGACATATCGCTCAATATTTTCAAAATTTCCGCCGAATCAGGACTATCCTTATATTTAGCAGCCTGCTCCTGAAGATACTGTATATCCTTCAGAGGATCGCCGGTAAGGCCTTTTTTTACTTCCTCTATAATGTTACTTACCATATTTTTTCTCCCGTCCAAGTTAATCAGTTATCTTATTATACATCATTTTCAATAAAAAATCAAGACAATAAGCATGAAATTATGTGATTTTTTCCGTTTAAAAGGAAATCACATATAATCAACCTTGATTTCTCCGTTTTCAGACGTGATTCCTATTCCCGCAACCTTACCGTTTTTGTCAATAATTATGTCGGCGATTTTCTCCTCTATTTCCTTTCTTATTACCCTGCGAATATCTCTCGCACCGTAAACCTTTCCAAACGATTTTTCAGCAACAGCCTTAAGAGCGTCGTTATCGTATTTAAGAATAATACCCTTTTCAGAAAGAGGTTCTTTCATTTCGTCCAGCATCAGCGCCGCAATTCTTTCAAAATCCTCCTTGACAAGCGGCTTGAATACTATAACCTCGTCAATACGGCTCAGAAATTCCGGTCGTAAAAATTCTCTCAGCGATTTCATCGCCTTCTCCTTTGATATATCCTCCGCAGATTTATTAAATCCGACTCCGGTTGATTTATCAGTTGAACCTGCATTTGACGTCATAGCTATAATTGTATTCTCAAAATTAACTGTTCTTCCCTGCGCGTCGTTTATCTTTCCTTCATCAAGTATCTGAAGCAGGATATTCATTATATCAGGATGAGCCTTTTCTATTTCGTCAAATAACACGACGGAATAAGGATGTCTGCGAACCTTTTCAGTAAGCTGTCCTGCCTCGTCGTAGCCAACATATCCCGGAGGTGATCCGATCATTCTGGCTACAGAATGCTTTTCCATATATTCTGTCATGTCAAGACGAATCAACGGCTCGGTCGAATCAAACATCTCTGTAGAAAGCGCTTTTACAAGCTCTGTCTTTCCTACGCCGGTAGGGCCGACAAAAATAAACGAAGCCGGACGTCTGCGCTTGGAAAGCTGAACTCTTGTACGCTTTATTGATTCTGACAGCAGGTGCACCGCCTCGTCCTGTCCTACAATGTGTTCTTTAAGTTTTTCTTCAAGACGTAACATTTTGGAAAATTCGGTTTCAGCAATCTTATTAGAAGGTATACCCGTCCACAGTTCAATAACCTTGGCAATATCGTTTTCACTCACCTGAACAGCAGATACAACCTTTTCCAGCTCGCTTAATTCATTTTTCACTCTGATAATGTCTCCCTTGACCTCTGCAAGAGCTTCATAATTAGGCTCACTCTGCTCCTCTATGGATTTTTCCATATCCTCAAGAACCTTAAGCTTCTTAGTTTTTTCATCATATTCAGCAAGCTCCGGAGTTCTGATACATGTGCATGCACAGGCTTCGTCAAGCAGATCTATAGCCTTGTCCGGCAGAAACCTATCCTGTATATATCTTTCAGATAACACGGCGCATTCCCTTATCAGCTCGTCGTTTATTTTTACCCTATGATAAGCCTCGTAGTATTTTTTTATACCCTTTAAGACCTCGACAGTTTCTTCTATTGTAGGCTCGTTAACGGTCACAGGCTGGAATCGTCTTTCAAGAGCGCTGTCCTTTTCAATATATTTCCGATACTCGCTGAAGGTCGTAGCTCCTATAACCTGAACCTCTCCGCGAGATAAAGCCGGCTTTAATATATTAGCGGCATTCATAGATCCCTCCGAATCGCCCGTTCCTATGAGATTATGAACCTCGTCAATAAACAGTATAATGTTGCCCTCGGATTTCACTTCGTTTACAAGGCCCTTTACTCTGCTCTCAAACTGCCCCCTGAACTGTGTTCCGGCAACAAGCGCGGTCAGATCCAGAAGGTATATTTTCTTATCGGCAAGGTTAAACGGAACGTTTCCTTCGGCAATCTTCTGAGCAATACCTTCGGCAATAGCCGTTTTTCCGACGCCCGGTTCACCTATAAGGCATGGATTATTTTTCTGACGGCGGGAAAGAATCTGAATAACTCTTGCAATTTCCTTATCTCGTCCGACAATATTGTCAAGCTCCCCGTCCTCAGCCTTTTTGCTTAAATTCGTACAGTAATTATCAAGAAATTTAAGCTCCTTTTTTTTCTTCTTCTTTGTATCCTCCGCTTTGGCGGAACCCTGCTTAGATTTCCTTGCAGCGGGAGGATTTGAATCTCCTGATTCATTCTTTTTAATATCCCCTAACTGCCCGTTGAGTAGATTCTGTATGTACGGAGGCAGCGTGCCGGCTCCGCCCATTTCAAAGCCGTCGCCGTCCATAAGCTCCATCATCTGATCGGACATCTGCTCTATATCGTCGTCGGTAATTCCCATCTGCTCCATATATTCGGATACCTGCGGTATATTCATTTCCTTTGCACAAAGCATACATAGTCCCTCATTTTTCTTTTCACTTCCGTGCATTGATGTAATAAAAACAACCGCAGGACGTTTTTTGCATCTGCTGCATAATACCATAATCTTCACACCACGCCTAAAAAGGCGATGCTCCTTTCTGTTTTATTCTGTCGCTTCAGGTATAGCTTTTATCAGGTCATACTACTGAATCCGGTTAAATATATATTTAAAGAACTTTGTCTTTTCAACGGTTTCATAGCTTAAAAATGAGCCGTCGCTTTCAGCTACATTTATCATTATCTTAACAGCCACGGCTATAACTACCAGCACAGCCGCCGCATAAACGACTCCCAGCAATCCTCCGGCAAATCTGTCAAGTCTGTCATAGCCGTTGAGCAAGCCGAATCTGAACGTCCTGTTAATAACAACTCTTATAACGGTCATTAAAATAAGATAGCTGATAAGGAATACAAACGCCTTGACAAGCTTCAAAGCCGGTTTTCTTATATAGTTTTCTTCTATATATGAAGGAACGCTGTCGGGATTTTTAAGTATCATCTCGGTAGTTTTAACAAACAGCTCGTCATTTCCGGAAATTCTTTTTATCAGCTCATGGGTAACATACGGGGGAAGCTTGCCGCCTAACTGTTTTGCAAAAAGCTCTGTAAATCCGGCTGTCAATGTATCGGCAAAGTTTTCCGGAGTATCTACGACTGTTCCGGCTGCCTGATTGGTATACTCATAGAGCATTTCTATAGAATCTTCTGACTCGAGTATTTTTCTGACACGGCTGTCCTCAAGAACTGCCCCGTACCCCTGATCCTCTATAGCTTCTCTTACGGACTGTGCCGGATCGTATCTTTCGATAGCGTCCCCGACAGCCTCCGTACTCGTCTTTTTAATAAATTTATCATAGATAAAATCCGAGCACCTGCTGCTGATAACAGCGGCCAGCCATATTGAAACAACGCACCCGATTATCATTATCAGTATTTTAGAAAATCCCCTTTTAGCGCAGGCGCATATACTCAGTATAACGACTGCGGCAGAAACAATATCATATATCCACCAGAAATTCGTTCCCATTCTTTATCGCCTCATTCTTCAGCTCTTATAATCAATTCTGTCAATTCTGTCATAGCCCAAAAGGAAGATATAATCGTCTATATAAATCATTTCCTCATAGGAGCCCTCGGAGCTTATCTTTTTTTCGCTCCCCCCCTTGAAATTATACTGCGTTATGCCGTCCTTTCCGAGAACGCAAACATGTCCGTCTATAATACGGATACATTTCGCGTTATTATTTTCAAATTCAGAATAATTCGGCTCTTTATTTTCACTGTCAACAGTAGTTATATAGCTTAATCTTTTAGTCTCATTCTGGAAAAGCAATGCTGTTTTACCGTTTTGGTAATCCCAATCAATCAATTTGGCCGGATATTCATATTCCTTCTGCATTTCGCCCTTGCTATTATAATATGCGTATTTAGTATCTCCGATTACCAGTATACCGCTTTCGCCTCCGTAAAGCTTAAGACACAATGTATCCAGCGGCTCAGATACCCAGTTATCCTTTTTGGAATCGAATGAAACTGAAATTATTTTAGAATATACATAACCTCCGCCGGCGTCGGCAGTCGCAAGAACACAGCCGGTCGCCTTTTCGTTGAACGCAAGATCAGTTACCCGTTCAACGCAGTTTCGAGTATAGATTTCCTCCCCAGACTCATCGTATACTATCAGCCGGCAGATATAAGTTTCCGAGCTTGTTATAACAGCGGCTCTTCCGTCATCGCTCAGGCGGGCAAAAATTATATTGTCCTCAAGCTTTTTGGAATATATTATTTTGCTCCTGCTTTCAACTCTGAAACGATTACCTCCGCTTTCATATACCATCGCTTTTTTTCCGGCAGTCTGAAGCATAGCGTTTGAATAAGCGTGCTGTCTTTCTTCATAAAGCTCGCCGTTATCGTTGTATATGTATAGATATGCGTCGCTTAATATCGCAAGATATCCGTTTAGGTTTCCGGTCTGATAATCAATGCCTCCGGAAATACTAAGAGGGAAGTTTCCCTCCGCAAGCTCTCCGTTTGATTTTACGCTCTGAAACCTGCTTCCTATTCCCTCAAGCTTCGGGAACCATACATCTCTTTTCGAATAAAGCATTACGGCAGTTCCGACGATAAACATAAAAGCTGTAAATTTAATGAGCTGCCGACGTCTTTTTTTTCTTTTTCTCAGAAGAACAATGTCAACGTCCCTTGTGTATCTGTCCATTAAAGTCCCTTTCAGTTCAATAAAACACCCTGTTGAGATACAGCCCGTGGGGCTGTGCCGTCTTGCCTGCAAGCAGACGGTTTCTTGATTTGATAATTCCGTCTATATCGTCCGGCTTAATTTTTCCTTCGTTTACCGAAAGCAGAGTACCGACGATAATCCTAATCATATTATACAGAAAACCGTCGCCTTTTACAAGCATTTTAACCGATTCACCATTAATTACTATGTCAAATTTCTCTATAGTACGGATTGTGTTCTGCTTTCCGTCATAATTCGAGCAAAAGCCGGCGAAATCATGCGTACCGACAAAGATTTTAGCCGCGTAAGACACCAGCTCCGCGTCAAATGGGCGTCGGTAATGATACTCCAGATCGGTAGTAAAGGGATTTTTACTTTCGCTGTTGTGAATAAGATAAATATATTCCTTGGCCCTGCATGAAAATCTTGCATGAAAATCAAGCGGCGCATCCTCGCATGAAAGTATTGATATATCATCAGGAAGTTCCCCATTTACGCCCCTTACAAAGCCTTTAGCCGGTATATTGCTTTCCGTCAGCACCGAAAAGCAATAATTATTTGCATGTACTCCAGCGTCCGTTCTTGAGCACCCGTTTATAATACATTTATGATTTAAAACCTTGGAAACATACCGTTCCACAACCTCCTGAACAGTCAGAGCATTATCCTGTCTCTGAAAGCCATGATACGCAGTTCCCCTATAAGCCATCATAACCTTGAGATTTCTCATTTATTTTCAGCCGTTCCTTCTCCTGACATAAACCTTTTCTTTTTAACCTTAGGCACAAAAATCCAAAGCAGTACAAGCGTAGCTACTGACAAAATTGAAATCACTGCGCCTACAACAAAACCCGGAGGACAGTACCTTAATTCAACAGTATGTTCCCCTGCCGACATAGGAACACATACAAATGCATTTTTAATTGACTGAACTTCCGTCTCCTTGCCGTCGACATAAGCCTTCCAGCCGCCGTCATACGGAATGGAAGTATACATTAGACAGTCGTCCTCAGCAATTATATTTCCCTTAATAATAGTATCGTCATATTTGGTAACGTTCAGAGCGCCTTCCAAAAGCTTCCGGTATCCTCTTTCAAATACATCGCTGTTTATCTGATACACATAAATAGTTCCGCTGCCGTTTTTCTGATCCTTAGCGTCAGCCTGAAACGATACGACGTCTCCCGCATTAAAGTCTCCCGCCGCAAAAATATCCATATATTTTCCGGAGCTGTGAGTGCGCATAACAGAATCTCCGACCTTTATTCTTACGTTCTTTATTTCACCGAAATCAAATGTTACATAAAGCGGACCGTCGTCCGGAACCGTATAATTGAATTTAAGATAACAATCCTCGCTTCCGTCGTCCGGAGCGCTGTACTGATAGCTGTAATTTCCGTAGCCCGACTTGATAACGTTAAGCCCTTTGTGCCCTACGTCCTTTATATCTACTCTGGTCAGAACGTCTTCTTCTATACCGGTTGCCAGTCTGAATAATTCGTTTTGATTATCAAACTGGATAAATGATTCGCCCTTGTATTCGCTGATACTGCTTTCCGCCGCAAAGCCTATGGGAAGATAATGATTGTTTTCATAAATTGAAACACCGTCTTTAGAAGCCAGCGGATCCAAATATGTCAGGTCGCCGGAATAGCTGTCGTGAGATATGAGATATTTAAGGTTTAAAAACATATTTATAACAGCCGTATTCTGATTGTAATAATACCTGTTGCCTGCGGCCGAAGCCTGAAGTCCCAGGCTCTTCATTATATTTGTAACGTTGACGTTTGCTGTTGACGAAAACTGGGACACTCCCTTATATCCGTAAAGAGCCGGATCGTTGATTGTATAATTGGACATGGTTTCTATTCTGTAAAAGCCGTTATCTTCAGATTCTACAGAGCCGATCAGGTCCGAAACGCTTTCGCTGTTTCTCGGATAATTGCTGTATCCGGTTACTGTTACCGTCTTAACTCCCGTATTTGCATTAATGCCCATTTCCACCAGACATACTGCGAACACAACATAATTTAAAATCTTAGAGTTAATGAGCTTTCTTTCATAGACAAACATTATGGCAACGAATATAAAACATACGACCACGCTTGAAAGCAACGCCTTTTCAGATTGATCCCTGTAGGATATAACGGCAATAATAAACGCCATTGCAGACATTGCTATCACATCAAATATATTCGCTTCTTCCCTCATCACAATGTAAGCTCTGTATGCCGTGGCAAGAAGGATAAATGATAAAAGAAAAGAGAAACGATACGGCAGCATATTAGTAAAATGAAATCCGTGCCACATATAATTCAAAACGTTCATATTGCAGCTTACAATAATAAACGCAAGATATACAACCGTTATTATTTTTTCCCGTATTTTAATTTTGGACGAACGCAGAAACACTCCAAGAAGAACCACGGCAAACATTCCGCAGTAAAAATTAGGAAGTCCCTCTTTTGCAGTCGGTTCATGAAAACCGATAACGTTTGATATCATTTTAAGCCAGTTTTCATAAAACGTTATAGTTTCCGGAAATTTATTGTCCACACTGTTGGTAAGCTGAAGTCCCAGAAACGCCGGCAGTAATACCGCTGCTCCCATACCGATTCCTATAACGGTAGCTCCCGCAATCTGTCCAAGCCTGCGAAGCGAATGTCTGAAGCTGTGCCAATCGGCTATTACAAGCGCGCCGAAAACCATAACCGTAAATATACAGGTAAAAAGTCCGATATAAAAACTTGATAACAGCGAAAGAGCCAAGGATATAGCATAAAGCTTATATTTCCCTTCTTTAAAAAGCTTTACAGTTCCCAATACGACGAGCGGCAGCAAAGCGACTGTGTCTATCCATATTATGTTCCAGTAATATCCCATGATGTAGCTGCAAAGAGCGTAGCATATCGCAAAGGCGGTTATTGAAATATCATTTTTATTGAATGTGTGCTTTAAAAATACCGCAAAGAAAAGACCGGCGCAGCCAATCTTTATAGTTAAAAACAGCGTCAGCGCTTCCCTTGAATATTCGATAGGGAAAAATACTGAAAGCAAATTCAGCGGACTTGCCGCATAATAAGACAAAAGGGAAATAAAATTCGTTCCCATTCCCGTATCCCATGAATAAAGCATAGAGGAAAAGCTCTGAAGCTTTTCATGCTCAACCCTGAAAAACGGATAATACTGATGCCATAAATCTGTTACAAGTATCTGCTTATCGCCGAAGGGATGTACCTCGCTTTGTATAAAAAATATCCAAATTATTAAAAAAGGCAGTATGAACGAAAGAATAAGAAATACCCTCGTTTCGCCTTTTCTGTTATAAAGCAGAGGATTTGGTTTTCCCGTTTTATTTTTTATTCGATCAGTTTTTAGCTTTCCTTTATTCATATGTCAGCCCTTTCTCAGTCAATAACATTAATAAATATTACAACGGCAAGAAAAAACAACGTTATAGCCAGAGAAATATAATCGGCTATTCCGCTTTTTAACTGCTTCATTCTGGTTCTTCCCTCTCCGCCTCGGTAACAACGGCACTCCATGGCAGTCGCAAGCTCTCCGGCTCTTCTCACTGCCGATACAAACAACGGCACTATCACAGGCACAACGGACTTCACCTTTTCCTTGATTCCGCCGCCCTCCATATCCGCGCCTCGCGCCTTCTGAGCAGACATTATCTTATCCGTTTCCTCAATCAATGTCGGAATAAATCTAAGAGCAATGGTCATCATCATTGCAAGTTCATGAACAGGAAGCTTAAATCTTTTAAGAGGACTCAGAAGTCTTTCAATAGCGTCGGTAAGCGATACCGGAGAGGTTGTGTATGTCAGAAGGGAGGTTCCCGCAATCAGGAGAAGTATTCTTATTATCATAAAAACCGAAGTTTCTACCGCCTCGTCTGTAATTGATATAAACTTCCATTGAAACAGCGGTATACCGCCGGTAATCATAAATAAATTAAGAATCGTCGTAAACAACAGTATCGGCAGTATAGGCTTCAGGCTTTTAGCTATCATTTTAAACGGTATAGAAGAGCACAGCAGCGCCGTTGCCGTAAAAACCGTACCGACCTCAAGACATATGGTGTTGCCGCCGATAAAGAGCATTATAATAAAAAGTAACGTAATAACAAGCTTGAATCTGGCGTCCAGATTATGCACGACGCTGCTTCCGGGAAAATACTGTCCTAATGTAATATCCTTTATCATTACAGCTTTCCTCCGCTTTTTAAATATTCAAGTATTTTTTCCTTGGCGTATTTGACAGTATAAACGTCATTTTCAATATCAATTCCCTTTTTTCTCATTAAATTAAAAACTCTTGTGATCTGAGGAACAGAAAGTCCTATTTTCTCTATTTCATCAGACTGCTTAAATACGTCCGAGGTTTTTCCGTAGCAAAATATCTCCGATTTGTTCATAACAAGGATTTTAGACGCATATCTGGCAACATCCTCCATGCTGTGAGAAACCAGCAAAACGGTGCAGCCCATATTCCTGTGATATTCCTTTATCTGCTCCAGAATAATGCCCCTGCCCTTAGGATCCAGACCTGCGGTAGGCTCGTCCAGGACAAGTACCTCCGGCTCCATAGCCATTACTCCCGCTATAGCCACACGTCTTTTCTCTCCGCCGGACAGTTCGAATGGAGATTTGCCGAGAAGCTCCTCCGAAATTCCTACCGCGGCGGCGGTTTGTCTGACGCGCCTGTCTATTTCGTGCTCGCTGAGCCTCATATTTTTCGGTCCAAACGCAATATCCTTATAAACGGTTTCCTCAAATATCTGATATTCCGGATACTGAAAAACCAGCCCAACCCGAAATCTTACCTGTCTTATTTTTGATTTATCCTCCCAGATATCCTGACCGTCAAGATATATCCTGCCCGACGTGGGCTTAAGCAGTCCGTTGAAATGCTGAATAAGCGTGGACTTGCCTGAACCTGTATGTCCGATAATCCCCGTAAATTCTCCCTTTTCTATTTCAATACTCACATTATTCACAGCCGTTTTTTCAAACGGCGTTCCCTGACTGTAAACATAAGTCAGATTTTCTGTTTTTAATATCGCCAAAATTAAAACTCCTCTTAGATTCCGAAGATATTTATGAAATCAGCTTAATAAGCATATCGGCGCATTCATCTTCAGTTATTATGTGGCCGTCAAGCTCCAGTCCGTATTGATTCAGCTCATATACAAGCTCCGTTACCTGAGGAACATCAAGTCCTACCGACTTTATCAATTCCACCTTTGAAAAAACCTCTCTCGGCGTATCGTCCAGTAAAACCCTTCCCTTATCCATTACGATTACCCTGCGGCACTGCGCCGCTTCCTCCATGTAATGAGTTATCAGTATAATGGTAATACCGTAATCCTCATTAAGTCTTCTAACAGTTGCCATTACCTCTTTCCTGCCGGCCGGATCCAGCATTGCCGTCGGCTCGTCCATTACTATGCATTTAGGTCGCATAGCTATTATTCCGGCAATAGCGACTCTCTGCTTCTGTCCGCCTGAAAGCTGATGAGGCGAATGAAGCCTGTATTCATACATATTTACAGCCCTGAGAGCTTCGTCTACACGTCTGCGTATTTCTGCCGGCTCAACTCCTAAATTCTCCAGAGCAAAAGCAACGTCCTCCTCAACGATGGTTGCAACTATCTGATTATCCGGATTCTGAAACACCATTCCAACCTTTTGCCTGACATCGAAAATACGGCTTTCGTCTTTAGTGTCTATTCCGTCTATATATACTCTTCCCCCACTTGGAAGCAATATAGCGTTCAGGTGCTTGGCAAAGGTAGATTTACCGCAGCCGTTGTGACCTAAAATTGCGGTAAACTCTCCCTCCTTAAAGACCAGATCAATATTATCAAGAACCGGAGATTCTTCCTCTCCGTATCTGAATACCAGCTTTTCAGCCTTAGCAAAATTCTCCATATTCAGCCTTTCTGCCATATAGCCGTCGAACCGCAGGGCAGACAAAGTCCGCTCTTTTCAACCGGAAGACCAATTTCATCAAACGATACTTCTCCGCCGTATTTTGAGCATACCGTTTCACCTAATATATATCCCATTACTGACGGCGAAAGTCCGGTCGTATAACTGTTTATAAGAAAAAACAACGGATCATTGCTTAAAGCTCCCGCACAAAGCTTTACCAAATCAAAAATACCGTCCTCAAGCTTCCATACCTCTCCGCCGGGCCCTCTGCCGTAGCTTGGCGGATCCATTATAATCGCGTCATACTTTCTGCCCCGCCTGATTTCTCTTTCAATAAATTTTCCGCAGTCGTCCACCAGCCAGCGTATCGGCTTATCAGCAAGTCCCGAAAGCGCAGCGTTTTCTCTTGCCCAGTTGACCATTCCCTTGGACGCGTCGACATGGCAAACGCTGGCTCCGGCTTTTGCGCAGGCCAGTGTGGCCCCTCCTGTATAAGCAAACAGATTAATTACGCTTACGGGACGTCCGGCGTTTTTTATCTTATTCATCATAAAGTCCCAGTTTACCGCCTGTTCAGGAAAAAGTCCGGTATGCTTGAAGCCGGTCGGCTTTATGTTGAATTTTAGTTCCCCGTAAGATATCTCCCATGATTCCGGCGGTTTTTTGGTAAAGCTCCACTTTCCTCCTCCGGACGAAGATCGGTGATAATGTCCCTGAGCCCTGTCCCACAAGGGGGATTTATGCGAAGTTTTCCATATTATCTGTGGATCGGGACGAATAAGCAGAATACCGTTCCATGATTCAAGCTTTTCCTGAGATGTGGTATCAATAATCCGATATTCTGTCCAGTTATCCGCTATACGCATATACTGCATTCCTTTACTGTTTATTTTTCCACGGCCGGACCTTTCCGCACCAGCCCTTTTCTTTCCAGTATTCATCATCGACAGGGAAAAATCCCTTTTTATGAAGCTTACTCATAAAATAAAAAAGCGCTTTTGTTTTTACGGAGGGCTTAATCCTGCCGTTTCTGTATTTAACCTTTTCGGCGATTTTTTCAAGACTTTTATTTATTTCGCCCTTTTTCTTTTCCTTGACTCTTTCCCATGAAACCTCCTTAACAGCGGCCCCATAGGTATAGATTCTGCCTATGCCCCAGAAAAACATACTGTCTTTTATATCCTTATTAGCGGATTTCATACCGGCGCCGGCGGCAGTTGAAAGTATTACCGCCTGTTTTGAAAATATTTTTTCCTCGGGACGGTGAACCATCCATCTCCAGCCGTAATGGTCAAGAAATGATTTCATAGCGCCGGTACAGTGATAAACATAAACAGGCGAGGTGAAAATCAAAACATCCGCCCTGTCAATTGCCTCCGTTATAGGCCTAAGCTTTTCGTAGTGAGGACATAGCATTTCGCTTTTTCCAAAGCAATTATTACATCCGCAGCAGAATTCGCCGAAATCGAGCGGCAGAAAAATTTCCGTAACATCGTCCGACAGCTTATCCGCAAGTATCTTTCCCATGTTATAGGTTGAACCCTTATGATTCTGACCGTTTATAACCGTGATTTTCATTTTCCTGTTCTTTCCCTGATTTTATCGGCAATAGCTACTGCAAAGCTGTTGATTTGCTTAAAATCACGCCCCTCAAGCATTACCCTTATAAGCGGCTCTGTACCGCTTTCTCTTACAAGTATTCTTCCGCCGTCGCCAAGCTCATTTTCATACATTTCTATAAGATCGGTTATCTGACTGTCGTTCTTCCATACCTCTCTGTTACGGGGACTGATCTTTACATTTATCATAACCTGAGGAAAATGCTCCATAACCGAAGCAAGCTCAGACATCTTCAATCCCGATTCAGCAAGTATTTCAAGCACCTTTGCTCCTGAGAGCTGACCGTCGCCGGTATTCGCTTCATCAAGGAAAATAATATGACCGCTTTGTTCTCCGCCCAGATTATATCCGCCCTCAAGCATTCTTTCAAGAACATATCTGTCTCCAACTTTAGTAGTCTGCATTTTTATATCATTATTTCTGGCGAAATAGGTAAATCCTAAATTGCTCATAACAGTCACGACGGCGGTATCCTTTTTAAGCTTTCCCTTTTCTTTATAGGCCTTAGCGCAAATTGCAATAAGCTTGTCGCCGTCTACAAGCTCGCCCTTTTCATCAACCGCAAGACATCTGTCGGCGTCTCCGTCAAACGCCAAACCGGCATGACACTTTTTATCAATTACAAACTGCATCAAATTATTTATATGGGTTGAACCGCAGTTCTCATTTATATTAACGCCGTTAGGAGAAGCGTTTATTACATATACGCTCGCTCCGAGTCCTTCAAAAAGCCTTTTTGCAGTTGCAGAAGCGCTGCCGTTCGCACAGTCAAGCGCAATTCTGAGTCCGGTCAAATTTCCCTTTATACATTTCATAATATATCTTATGTAGTCGGACTGGGCGTCACGGTAATAAGTTATTCTTCCGACTTCACCGTCGGCCGCAAGCTTCATATCCTGCGGCTTATCAAGAATAAGTTCTTCTATTTCTTCCTCTATATCATCCGAAAGCTTATAGCCGTCAGAGGAAAACAGCTTTATTCCATTGAATTCAAAGCTATTGTGAGAAGCCGAGATCATAACGCCCGCGTCAGCCTTTTTCTGCTGAACGAGAGCCGCTACCGCAGGTGTGGGAACTACTCCCAGTATCTGAACGTTAGCTCCGACAGAGCAAATGCCGGAAGCCAGAGCCGCTTCCAATACGTCCGATGAAATTCTTGTATCCTTACCGATAAAAATAGTCGGCTTGTGTTTCGTTCTTTTTGTAAGCACTATAGCCGCTGC
>ENA-ORNB01000875-ORNB01000875.1-human-gut-metagenome-genome-assembly--contig:-NODE-875-length-26010-cov-5.245001_pt1 | contig 26010 bp, 16 predicted proteins | sample MGYA00242112_ERZ509016 | MGnify/ENA primary metagenome ERZ509016 (study PRJEB26280, sample SAMEA2338705) | human gut metagenome | biome: human gut; feature: human-associated habitat; material: faeces...
CCGAAAAGTAAATGATTTACATCAGCTAATTAAAATTTTTACGATTTTTAAATGTATGATACGATTCTTAAATCTTTTATTTACAATTCTTAAATTTTTAGTCGATATGATGTCGGTGATGTGGCGAAAATTTCCGCTGACAGAATGGCGAATAATGGCCGACAGCGGCAAGAGCAAGCTCTGCTCAAGTGCTTCGCAATTCGCCGCGGGCTATGCTGCTGTTCGGCCTCACTAACTTCTGTGAGTCTGCATGGATGTTTAGTTTTTTGCGGTGCGAGGCTGTCCTGCTCGCTACTATGATCCTTATTACTGAGTACGGTTGACTCAAAATGCTCAGTTTGTCCGTAAATATGTGGTGTTTCACGGATAAGTTATTAAAAATCAACAACTTATCCGCGAGAGGGCGGGTTTTCACGGATAAAATCACATTCCGTGAGGCAACGATTAACAGGAATAGCAGTTGGGCTCACAAAAAAATGCGGTGCGTTACGAGGAATGAGGCAAAAACAGAGTTGGATTGAATCGAACAACCTGCATGTTGTGATTTGATGTATATTATTGAGTGTTAATAAGATACAATGAGCAATCAAATGCAGGTTATGTGAAAAAGTGGGTAACCTGGCTTTCGCTTTATCTACTAACTGGTTGTGAATCAATGCTTTCGTCTGTTGCGCCAATTTCAGGTTGTTCGGTTTTTCTCTCTGATCATGCCTCTCGGAAGCAATCGTGTCCGGCAACAATCTCCAGTTATGTCTGACAGAAGTGGTTATGCGCAGCAACAAGAAGCCTCCGTGAGGACCAGGCCCTCCTGCTTCGCAGGCGCCTCCCTCTAGTGCCGAACAAGGCATCATCAGATGCCGGGCCGGAGTCGGCGGGCAGGGAAGCCCAGCGGCGATGGAAAGCCCGCAGGCCCTGATCGCCCCCTTGAAAAGGGGGTCGGGGGGATTAAAAAGGATATCCGACTCCGAAATGCACTGCGCAACCATCCTTTTTGAACCAGCCGTCAGGTCCGACCCATCTCCGGCCCTCACTCCTGGTCGGATCGTGGATGACCATACCCATATCCAGACGTACAAGGATGAAATTCAGGTCTAGACGCAGTCCCAGACCCCAGTCGAGAGCGATGCCATGAACGAAATTGTATCCGTTCAGCTTGCCCAGATCGTACTTTCCGAGACCATTGTCAGTAAGATTCCATACGTTTCCGGCATCAGCGAAAACAGCACCGTTGAACTTCCAGAACAGCCCGAAACGATACTCGGCATTGACCTCAATCTTGAAATCACCGGTCTGGTTCGGAATGATGAAGAGCGTGTCCTTAGGCGAGGTACCAGGGCCGACCGAACGTGCCTGCCAACCTCTCAGGCTGCTTGCACCGCCGCTGTAGAACTGCTGCTCGAAAGGCATTGACACGGAGTTCCCGTAAGCCACTCCGCATCCTATCAGCACCCTTGTCGCGAATGCCTGCCTGTCATTCTTGCCGAATACCCAGGTCTTGCCGGCAGAGATCTCCCCTCTTACATATTGAGAATAACTTGCTCCCCAGATCTGGCGCTCTTTTGTCGCTGAATTCTTGTGCATCAATGGATTGAACAATGACAGGACATTACCGGCTTCATTAGCTTGGAACTTGAAGTAATGATAAGAACGCTTAGGATTCACGTCCGTGCTGGTGGTGTAGTAAAGCGTTCCTCCTGCACCGAAGTCGAAGTGGTCAGTGAATGCGCTCTTTACGGACGAATTCAGAAGGACGCTCTGGTAAAAGTCAGGATTGATACTGAACATGCGGACGATGTTCAGCTGAGTCGGGTAAAACTGGAAATACAGTTTCTTGTATGAACCGGTATATCCGAATGAATAGGAAATGATGTTTCTCTTGTATTCCGGCCTGTCCTGATAGTTATAGGAAGCCTTGAGCTCTGTGGAAGGTATGGCCTTCTTGAACCTCGTTATCGGTACTAACACGAAGCGTGGGAACTTGATTCCTGCCGAAATGCCGAACTCTGTCGCTCTTGTACTGCTGTTCGGCTTGAACTGGAAATTTCCCGTAAAATTCAAGTTCAGCACTTCCCCGCCCCTGAACAAGTTCTTGTGGTAGAATGACAGACCGGGGGAAATGCCCAACAGTCCGCTCGAATTCGATGATGCCTCGATATTGAATTTGAAGCCCTGAAGCTTTGATACAGAAAGAGATATGTCTGCATTGACCTTATTAGTGTCCACCTGCTGGACATCGATGTTCACCCCGTTGATTATGCTCAATGAGGAGAGCCTGCTGTAGGTGGTGTTGGTCGCAGTCTCACTGTATAGATCGCCGGGCCGGATGGTGTTCAAGCCGCGAAGCGTCTTCTCCTTGATACGGAAATTCTCCGGGTGGGAAATCTCTACATTGTCGAAATGGAACTGCCTGAAAGGCAATGCGTTGTCGGGACTCTCGTTCCTCGTGTATTCATTTATGGTATAGTCCAGGATGGCATATCCGGGGATGCTGAGCGTATCCGCCTGGAAGAAGTAGTTGTTTTTGGACAATGTGAAATATCCCTTGTTCCTCATGAACGCAGCTGACCTCTGGGTCTCCGCTTCCATTACGGATTCTGAAAGGAAATCCCGCGTCTTTACCATCACTCCGGATGTGTCGGAAAAGAAGGTGTTGCGGAATACATCATTTGACGGGAGGTTATAATGTATCTCCTTGATAGGGAAGCGTTTGCCGAGAGTTACATTATAATTTACTTTAACTATTTTACGCTTGACGGACACCTCTGCTTCTACCTTTGAACCATAGTATCCGATGTATTCAAGATGGCGTTCAATGTTCTCCACCGACGCATCTACCTTGTCCGACTCATATACGACTGGCGCCGTTCCGACTTTCCTGAAGAGCCTCGGAAAGAATCTGTCGCTCTTCCCTCCCCAGTTATATACATTCAGAAACGGATTCCAGCCGAAGATCAGTTTGGAATTTGGCTTCTGCTTGATGTACGGCTCCAGAGAACCGGGATTGAACCGGCTGTCGTTCTCGACTTTCACAGTGTTCTTTGCAAGCCGGTACTCTCCGTCTTGCAAAACACGCGTCGTGCTGCAGGAAAATGACAATAACAAGACAGTCGCTGTCGATGCTGCAGTGAAAAATTTCTTTATTCTTGTCAATGTCATTTTCAAATTTGTCTTATTTGTTACAAAATTAACGTATTTTAGCAGAAATTCACTCCAAAATTTAAACTGAAAGGTTATATTTGCAACCGATTTCGGTAAAATGGCCGGAATCTTGTTTTTTATGTGTAACAATAGAATCTGTTTTTCAGGTTCGTTCCCTTTTTTCTAAGGTTTAAAGGATGAAGAACAAGTATATCGATTTGGTCGGTCAGACCTTCGATTTCCCACAGGATGAATTCAGGGTGGAAGATGGAACCCTGTACGTAAATGACATCAATATGATGGATATCATAAAGGAATATGGTACGCCACTGAAAATCACGTATCTGCCGAAGATTTCAAGTCAGATACAGCGGGCCAAACGTATGTTCCGCAATGCGATGTCCAAGGTCAGTTATGATGGAGAATATCATTACTGCTATTGTACGAAGAGTTCACAGTTTGAATTCGTCCTTGAGGAGGTTCTCAAGAACAATGTCCACATAGAAACCTCATCTGCCTATGATCTGAATCTTATCCAGAGCCTGAAAGACAAAGGCTTGGTGGACAAGGATTTGATCATAATATGCAACGGCTTCAAGAAACCTCAGTACGTCAGGAATATGGCCAATTTCCTGAATGAGGGCTGGCACAACCTCATACCTGTTCTGGACAACAAGAATGAACTCGAAGACCTGGACGATATCGTGGAAGTTCCTACGAATCTCGGTATCCGTATCGCTGCCGAGGAGGAACCGTCATTTGACTTCTATACATCCCGTCTCGGAATCCGCTACAGCGACATAATTCCTTTCTATAAGAACGGTATCAGCAAGAACCCTAAGTTCAAGCTCAAGATGCTTCATTTCTTTATCAATACCGGTATCCGTGATACCTCTTATTATTGGAATGAACTTTCACGCTGCCTGAACCTTTATTGCGATTTGAGGCAGATCTGTCCTGACCTCGATTCATTGAACATAGGTGGCGGACTTCCTATAAAGACCTCATTGACATGGGATTACGATTATAAATATATGATCGAGGAGATTGTCAATCAAATCAAGACCGTATGCGAAGCGCACGGCGTTCCTGTACCTGACATCTATACTGAGTTCGGAAACTTCACTGTCGGCGAATCCGGTGCCACCATTTTCAAGGTGCTGGACGTGAAACAGCAGAACGACAGGGAGTGCTGGTATATGATTGACAACTCGTTTATGACTACACTCCCTGACACTTGGGGTCTTAACCAGAGGTTCATACTCTTGCCTATAAACAAGTGGAATGATGAATACCACAGGGTGTTCCTCGGCGGTCTTACTTGTGACAGCAAGGATTATTACAATTCTGAGGCTCATGCCAATGCCATCTTCCTTCCGAATATCAGAAATCGCAGAGACCCGCTCTATATAGGATTCTTCCATACTGGAGCATATCAAGAGGCTATTTCCGGTTATGGTGGAGTCAAGCATTGTCTCCAGCCGTCGCCGAAACATATTCTCATAGACAAGGACAAAGAAGGCAATGTTACCACCCGACTGTTCGCTCCGGAGCAGAGTTATGAGTCAATGCTGAAAATACTTGGTTACTAGTCATTTAAAATATGTCGATTTCGGCAAATGAAATAAAGAGAGTCCGTTCTCTCTCGGATAAGAAATTCCGGGACAGATACGGACTTTTTTGTGTTGAAGGCGAAAAGATGGTGGATGAGGCCCTACGGTCCGGTTTTGGCGTGGAGACTGTTTACCGAAAAGATGAGATAGGAGAAGAACAGATGGGCCGAATCAGTTCGCTTTCTTCTCCGTCCCCGGCACTTGCTGTTGTACGCAAGCCTCAGGATATCAACCTTCCATCAGACGCAGCATTAAGTGGCGCTTTAGGTCAGTCCGGCCTGTATCTTGCCCTCGATACCATCCGTGATCCGGGCAATCTCGGCACCATTCTCAGGGTGGCGGACTGGTTCGGAATCGATGCTGTTTTCGCGGCGCCTGACACTGTAGATGTATTCAATCCTAAAGTGGTACAGGCCACTATGGGCGCCATCTTCCGCGTGAAATTTCACTACGCTGAAATCCCTGCTCTCTGTCGAGCTGTCGTGTCAGCAGGAGGCAATGTATATGGAACATTCCTGGACGGATCCGACATGTATGAGAAACAGCTGAATCCGGGCAAGGACTCCCCTTCCGTAATCGTCATCGGCAATGAGTCCAATGGCATTTCGGACGAGGTCGCCGGCCTTGTTTCTGACAGGCTCTACATTCCTCCGTATCCGAAAAACGATACCGGCTCGGAGTCGCTGAATGCAGCAGTCGCTACTGCAATCACGGTCGCCGAGTTCCGCAGAAGAATGTAATTCCTGTTTTGTTACTATTTGATTTTGAATCTGTAAATCTGACTGTCGCGAGGTTGCTTCTTGACGTGCATCGCCATATAGAGCCATTTGCCTTTTATTGTCAGTCCTTCAGGCTCGTATTTCAGATCGTTCAGGTCAATGCTTTTCACCAGTTTCTTTTCCTTCATATCCGCGACGTGGAGAACTCTGTCGTGCGGAGGATAACCGTCTGCAAGGTAGGCATATCTGCCCTTCATGGTGCTTCCCTGGTAGATTCTGATACCTTTTACGGTAAACTCCTCTATCACGTCTTTCTGAGTCAGATGCACTTCTCCGTTCTTGTCTGAATCCTCGAGCGTCGGGAGCCTGAACTTCTTGATGAGCTTGGACATATCCCCGTTTGTACCGTATGTATAGATGAGTTTGTTCTTGCGGTCAATGAACCAGTCGTAGGCATTTTTGTATCCTTCACCGGAAAAGTACAGTTTCTGGACTATCTTGCCGCTTTTTATCGTGATATCCGTCACATAGCAGCAATGGTCGCCTTTGCACGCGGAAATATAGAGCAGCGGGAAATCGGTTCCTTTCTCCACACCGAAACAGGCATTGTTGCAATGCGAGACATTGTCCTTGAGCTTGAACGTGGATACGAACCTCTTCTCCTTCACATCGAAGACGATACACTGCCCCTTGTCGTGAAGCACGAATCCGTATCTCCCCCATATGGCAAATCCCTGTGTGGCGCCTTTTACTTTCACATGCTCCGGGGTGATTTTTCCGAGGTCGCAGACAAATTCGGGCTTGAGTTCCGGGCCTTTGTATTCTTGTGAAAAGGAAGTGAGGCCGCACAATAATGCAGCTAGGGCGGTCACCAGTCTTGTGGATATTCTCATAAGTATATGTTTTTCCATAAATTTAGCGGAAATAAACCTAACCGCAAAATCATTATAAGAGATTTTTTGCGTATGTTTGGGGATGAAAACCAATGATTATGCAAGTGATGCCAAGACCGGAAGATTTCAGGAACACACATTTCAGTTCTCTTATCAAGTTCAGAATCAAGAGAATCCTGATGATATGCAGCAATTATGACGCATTCATTATGGAGGAGGACGGAAAAATCGAATCCCAGGTTTACAAGGAATATGTCGGACTGAACATGTCGAATCCGCCTACATTCGTGTGGGTGGAATCCGCTGCTGCAGCAAGACAAACTCTTGAGAATGAGCCGGATATCGATATGATAATCTGCATGTACAATGAGATTGACAAGGATATTTTCCCGTTGGCGGCCGATCTCAAGGCTGAAGGCAAGCAGATTCCGTTCGTGCTCCTGATGCATTATTCCAAGCAGATCAGAAAGAAAGTGATGTCGCAGACTGATTCAGGAGTGGATTTCGTATTCAGCTGGCATGGAAACGCGGACCTTATCCTTGCAATCATCAAACTATTCGAGGACAAGCGGAATGCAGATTATGATATACTTGAAACTGGAGTCCAGGCCATCATGCTGGTAGAGGATTCCATCCGCTATTATTCTACGTATCTTCCTGAGTTGTATAAACTTATACTCAAACAGAGCAACGAATTCCTGAAAGAGACATTGAACGAAGATCAGCAGAAGAACCGTAAGCGTTCACGGCCGAAGATTCTGCTTGCCACCTGCTACGATGAGGCGTTCGCCACATACGAAAAATACCGCAACCATTTCTTGGGCATCATTTCGGATGTGGGCATGGTAGTGCATAAGGGAGATCCTCCCAAGACGGAGAAACTTGATGCCGGTATAGACCTGGTGCACCATATACGCCAGGACGACCCGATGATGCCGATTCTGTTGCAATCTTCTCAGGTTAGCGTAGCGGATGTGGCAAAGCGACTTAATGTCGGTTTTCTAAAGAAGTACTCGAGGACACTCTTTCTTCAGCTTTCCGACTATATAAAAGAAGAATTCGGTTTCGGGGATTTCGTTTTCAGAGACGGAAAAGGTGTTGTTTACGGCCGTGCGGCAAATCTTCAGGAACTGGAGGAAGTAATCAAGCATGTTCCGGACAACATCCTCGTCAGCAACACTTCCAAGAACATGTTCTCCAAGTGGTTCTTTGCCAGAGGACTCTTCACATTGGCCAACAAATTCCGTCTTGAGCATCATGATGACGCGTCTGAGGCACGTGAATTCCTGATAAAAGAAGTCCAGGCCTATCACAAGGCGATGGGGCGCGGCATAATTGCGGAATTTTCCAATGACAATTACGACCGTTACATTTCATTTGCCCGGATGGGGGACGGATCGCTCGGAGGTAAGGCAAGAGGTCTCGCCTTTCTGAACAGGCTCATTGAAAAGCACTCATTGACAGACAGATACGAGAACATAAGCATATCCATACCGAGAAGCATTGTCATATCCACTGAGTATTTTGACGAGTTCATATTGGAGAACGGACTACAATATGTGATAGACTCGGAACTTTCTGACGATGAGATCCTTTCTGAATTTGTGGCTTCCAGATTGCCTGAAGGGCTGATTTCAGGCCTTAAGACTTATCTCAAGACCGTGGATACGCCACTTGCGGTGCGCTCAAGTTCCAAGTTGGAAGACAGTAACTACCAGCCGTTCGCCGGAGTCTATTCCACCTATATGATTCCTCACGTGGATAATAAGGACATGATGCTGAGAATCTTGGACAAGGCTATCAAAAGTGTCTATGCGTCAGTGTTTTACAATGGAAGCCGCACCTATATCCAGACGACCGGCAACCTTCAGAGCGAAGAGAAGATGGCCGTCGTCATCCAGAACATCTGCGGCTCTGAACATAACGGACTGTACTATCCCCTGATTTCCGGAGTCGGCAGGAGCGTAAATTTCTACCCTATCGGCGGAGAGAGGATGGAAGACGGCATTGTCAATGTAGTGTTCGGCCTCGGAAAATCTGTTGTCGAAGGCGGAAAGACTCTGCGTTTCAGTCCTGAATTCCCTAAAAAGATACTCCAGCTTTCGCAGCCGTATCTTGCTATGCGGGACAGTCAGAAGATGATGTTTGCTTTGGACTTGAGGCCGGGCGCCTTCAAGATTTCAAGAAATGAAGGAGTTAACCTTGCCCATATCCCTGTTACTGAGGTGATTCCTGACTATGCCAATTCAAATCTTGTATTCTCCACTTACAGTGCGGTGAACAGCAGGATTGTTCCTGGCGTGGAAGAATCCGGGGCAAGAATCGTCTCTTTCGATGCGATTCTGAAATATGGAAAATATCCGCTTGCCAAAGCATTGTCGGAAATCATGGATATCTGTAGAAAAGAACTGTTGTGCGAGGTGGAGATAGAGTTCGCAGCAGATGTCGCTCCTTCAGGTAAACTCTCGCTCAAGCTTCTGCAAGTCAGGCCGATAAGTTCATATTCCGCTGAGCAGGAAGTGAATTTCGATGAGCTGAAGGCTTCATTGGGGACATTGTTCCTGGAGTCCGGAAAAGCGCTCGGAAACGGATTTGTCAATGATGTTTCGCATATCGTCTATATAGCCCCGGACAAATTCAATTCATTGAGTACAAGAGAAATAGCTGCGGAACTCGCGGAAATAAACAATACTTTCAAATCCAGAAACGAAGGCTATATTCTCATCGGGCCGGGCAGATGGGGCTCTTCAGATCCGAACCTCGGCATTCCAGTCATCTGGAGTGACATATCGGAAGCGAAAATGATTGTCGAGTACAGTATGCCGGGCTTCCAGGTGGAACCGAGCCAGGGAACTCACTTCTTCCAGAACATCACCTCGTTGGGCGTCGGATATCTTTCGATTGACACCGTTGCTGGCGACGGGAACGTGGATTTCGATGCGTTAGGAGAACTGGACAGCGAGCAGGAAATGAAATATGCCGTCGTGCTCTATACAGAGGAACCCATAACGGCATATATTGAACGTAATACGAACCGGGCTTTAGCGGGAATCCGCAAAATTGCCGACTTACAACATTAAAGCACTGGCTAACAAAGTTTTATAATCGCTCCGTTCATAGCATTGACATGAACACTGATTGGTGAGTTGTGGTTCAATTCGCCTGTTTCAGGCATCTTCATCCAGTTGAAGGCGTGTTCCGGAATGGAAATCTTCATGTCTGCATCCACTTTGGAGAAATTGCATACAATCAGTAGAGTTTCGTCCTCGTAGTCACGCAGAAATGCGAAATGTCTGTCCTGATTGAACCCGTCAGAAGAGGAGTTGCAGTAACACAGGTCATAGACGGTGCCTTTGCTGACAGCATCGTCTTCCGATGCGAACCGGAGCGCTTTCCGGTAGAATTCCAAGGTTTCCTGTTCGTCATGGCTCAATGCGCCAGTTTCTCCGTGTATATATCTGTAAAGTCTTGTCAATGAAGAAGGTGCCCACCAGTCGAAGATGCTGGTCCTGCCGTCTGTTCCGCTGAAGCCTTCATTGTCCATTCCTCTCTCTCCCACCTCTTCTCCCGCGTACAGCATAAACGGGGCAGTATTCAGAAACAGTGAAGCGTAAAGTGCTGCGTAAGAATTCTTTACATTGCCTCCGAAGAAGTCGGACGCGAAGCGCTGTTCATCATGGTTCTCGAGGAAATTCAACATATAAGGCTGGAGTTCTCCGAGGGATTGCCAGTTCCAGGTAATCCGTTTCGCCGACTGCCAGTCTTCCACAGGGACACCGCTGTCATTGACATTCTTCTCCACTATCGCCCTGATTGTGTCATAAATGCCGGATTTGTCATACAGAAGGTCGAATCCGATGTCCCGTATATATTTGGAGTACAATGTCTTCTGATATACTTCCGCTACGAAGAGCAGGTTTGGCCTGTCTTTCTTGATTTTCTCTATCAGCCATTTGAAAAATGCAGGAGGAACCAGTTCCACCATATCGCAACGGAATCCGTCAACCCCCTGCTCTGTCCAGAAATTGACGATGTCATACATCTTCTCCCAGGTTTCAGTATGGAAATCACAGTAGTTCAGTTTGATCGTGTCATACCAGTCATTTACGCCTGGTGATGCTGTATAGGTGTTGCCTGAAGCCATTGCCGGCATTTCCACATAAGTCTGGTTCTTGACCGGCAAGGTGAGCGGAATCTCCGGATAATAGAAGAAGTCATTGGTGTCTTTCCAATGTACAGACTTGTCGTCAGTTGCACCCAATGCGGCCATGCCTGTCGGGGCCGGGTGTTCAGCCGTAAACCTGCCGTAATCCCTGGCTACGTGGTTCGGGACGAAGTCGATGATGACTTTCAGACCGGCTTCATGCGTACGTCTTACCAAATCCCGGAACTCGTCCATTCGCTTGTCCGGCTCATCTGCCAGATATGGATTCACGTCGTAATAGTCTGTGATGGAGTAAGGTGAACCGGCACGTCCTTTTACCCAGTCGGATGACGACGGTGTGCATCCGGCCTCATCTTCCGCCGTAGCGTGCCTGATGATGCCTGTGTACCAGACATAAGAGACACCAAGACTCCGAAGATACTCCAGAGAGATGGTGTCAATGCTGCTGAACTTTCCGCACCCGTTATCTTTCAATGTGCCGTTCTTTATGTTCTTCCCTCCAATGTTTCCCCACAGACGAGGAAGCATCTGATATATGATAAATTTACCCATCAATGCGGTTTTTTGTTTTGATACTCCCCTTCCACCTGCACATTCCGTGCCCGAAACGGAACAAAAAACGTGGACGGCCGTTCAGCCGTCCACGCATAAGATATGTTCTGAAAGTGGAATTACCACTCAAGAATCTTCTTGAAATCGTAAACTGAAGGATCTGCGATACCGAGAACCTTTACAGCCTCGTAATCCTCTGGTGTTACATAGTGGGCGATGTATTTGTAGTAGTTCTGGGCTGTACCTGCATTGATGTCCACGATTCTCGGAGGAATCTTGCCTGTCTTAGGATCCTGGAGATCAGCAAGGTAGAGCGGAGAAACATTGCCATAAGAATCAACATATACCATGCAGCCTGTCTTGCCTTCGCTGAACAGCTGGTAAACGCCCATAGCAAGTTCTGTGCAGTATGTAAGGTCATAAGCTACAGGGTCCTGGCAACGTACATCGTAACCGATTTCCACCGGACGGCTCTTCACCTTGAGGCCGAGTTTCTTGAACTCTTTCTCGAGAAGTTCATTGAAAAGGACAGCCTTGGAGATCTTGCCGAGTTCCGGATGGCCGTGCTCGTCATATGTGAAGTGTACACCAGCCTCAGCAGCCTCTTTAGCCACCTCGTCATTGTGGAAAAGACCCTCGGCAGCCACTACTGTACCGTAGTTGACGCCCATGATCTTTCTCTTGAGGATAGCGGAGATGGAAAGACGGATGATCTTGTCGAGAGTCATCTGTGTCTTGTTGAACATCTCAGGGATGATGGTCATAGGGCAATGTGTCGCCTCGCCGATACCGAGCGCAAGGCTGCCGCATGTACGGCCCATTGCTGAAATCACAAGCCAGTTTCCTGATGTGCGTGCATCCTCGTAGATGGTTCTTGCAATGTGCGCACCCTCATTCTTTGCGGAGTTGTATCCGAAAGTAGGAGCGTTTGCAGGAAGAGGAAGGTCATTGTCAATGGTCTTAGGGCAATGGATGTTTGCAATCGGATAGTTCTTGGCTGCGAGGAATTTGGAAATTCTGTTTGCAGTAGATGCAGTATCGTCGCCACCGATGGTAACGAGAAGTTTGATATTGTTGTCCTTGAAAAGGTCGAGGTTGAAGTTCTTCTCGAAGTCTTCGTCAGTCGGCTTGAAACGGCTCATCTCAAGATAAGAACCGCCTCTGTTGAAGTAACGGTCAGCCTTGAAGAAGTCCAAGTCCTCTGTGCGTGCGTTCTTGCAGAACAGACCTGAATAACCGCCGTGAAGGCCGATTACTCTGTAACCCTTTGAGAGGAAAGTCTTTGCAACACTCATTGAAACTGAGTTCATTCCCGGGGCAGGACCGCCACCGCACAAGATGATGATTGAATCTTTCATAATCAAATAGAAATTTATTTTATAATATCTTGATATTCTACTTTTCCGCGGTGCAAAATTATTACTTTTCAGCCAAATTTCCACAAAAAAATGGCTAAATTTGTAACTTATGATAATTTTATAACGATGGATCGCTCACAAGCAGAAAAAAGAATCATAGAGCTGCGGAAGATACTCTGGGAGAACAGCAGAAAATACTATGTGGACAATGCTCCGGTCATAAGTGACTATGAGTATGACCATCTCATGTATGAATTGGCTGACCTGGAGAAGCAGTTCCCGGAGTTCATCACGCCCGATTCCCCTACCAGAAAGGTCGGAAGTGATCTGGAAAACAGTGATGAACAGGGCAATACGCTTGTGACGGCAAAGAGGGAGTTTGCCCAGTATCCCCATAAGTATCCTATGCTTTCACTTGGCAACACTTATAGTATAGGTGAAGTGGAGGAGTTCACTGCAAGGGCCACCAAGTCCATCGGAAAGCCTTTTACGTATTCCTGTGAGCTGAAATTTGACGGAACTGCCATCTGTCTGACCTATAGGGACGGAAAACTTCTGCGCGCTCTTACCCGCGGAGACGGTGTCATAGGTGATGATGTCACGGACAACGTGCGGCACATCAGCAATATACCGGTCCGGCTTCACGGAAGCGGATATCCAGAAGAGTTTGAAATCAGAGGCGAGATCCTGATGCCATACAAGGCGTTCGACGAACTCAATGCTGAGAGGCTGCGCAATGAGGACCAGCCTTTCGCAAATCCGAGAAATGCTGCGTCAGGCTCACTTAAACTGCTTGATCCTGAAGAAGTCGGAAAACGCGGACTGTGGTGTACATTATATCATATACCGAGCCCTAATGTGAATTTCGCGACGCACGACGAAGCCTTGAGTGCAGCAGCGTCTTGGGGGCTTCCGGTATCTGACAAACGCAAGATCTGCCACAATATCAATGAGATAGAGGACTATATAAACTACTGGGACAAGGAGCGTAAATTCCTCCCGTACGCGACTGACGGCATTGTCATAAAGATCAATGAACTTCAGATTCAGACTGAACTTGGCTATACGGCGAAGTTCCCGCGTTGGGCAGTGGCATATAAATTCAAGGCGGAACAGGCATTGACTCGAGTCCTTTCCATTGATTATCAGGTCGGTAGGACTGGAGCGGTAACGCCGGTGGCCAATCTTGATCCTGTGCAGCTTTCCGGAACGGTGGTCAAGCGTGCGACATTGAACAACGCAGACATGATGGCGCAGATGGATATCCGCATCGGTGACTATGTCTATGTGGAGAAAGGCGGGGAGATTATCCCTAAAATTACTGGCGTGGAACTCTCCAAGAGAGGTCCCGATGTCAGAAAACCTGATTTCCCTACTGTCTGTCCTGACTGCGGCACCCCGCTCGTAAGAGAGGAGGAGCAGGCCAAGTTCTTCTGTCCCAATGTGGATGGCTGCCCGACACAGATCAAAGGTCGTCTGGTTCACTTCTTGAGCCGTAAAGCCATGAATGTCATTGCGGGTGACGCCACCATTGACCAGCTTTTCAGTCTCGATATGGTCAGGACTCCTGCAGACCTGTATGATTTGACCAGAAATGACCTGCTCAGGCTGGACGGCTGGAAAGAAAAGTCCGCCAAAAGGTTCCTGGACAGCCTGAAAGACAGTCGGAAAGTATCATTTGAACACGTTCTGTTCGCGTTAGGAATCAGATATGTGGGCGAATCCACGGCCAAGGAAATAGCGCAGCATTTCAGGAACATTGACAATATAGCGGCTGCGTCCAAAGAGCAGCTTCTGGATGTACCGGATGTGGGCGAAACTATAGCTGGCAGCGTCTATGACTTCTTCCGTGACAAACGCCATATAGTGGAGATCCAGAGGTTGAAGGCTGCGGGACTGAAGATGTCAGCAGATACTCCTCTGCAGAACCTGTCGGATGCATTGAACGGCAAGACCATAGTCATATCCGGAACCTTCAGCATTTCAAGAGATGAAATGAAGAAACTGATTGAACTTCACGGAGGTAAGAATGGCAGTTCCATCAGCGGAAAGACGTCATTCCTGCTTGCCGGGAACAAGCCGGGACCGGAAAAACTCAGCAAGGCGGAACAGCTCGGAGTGCCGGTGATTGACGAAGACAAATTCAGGTCAATGCTGCCTGAAGGTGCCGTGCCTGAAAAAGAAGAAGAGGAAATGGAGCCGGATTTGTTCGGCGGTATGGTGTAGCGTGAGACAAACAATGAAGATAAAAGAGAAAATACATAGACTTAAAAACTATTTGTCCGACGGAATCTGGAATGAGAATTTCGACGAGTTGTCGCGTATGCGCAAGCGTTTCGTAAAGGACTTGAGGGTCATCACCCTGACCGTCAAGACCTTTTCCACACAAAAAATCGGCTTTCAGGCTGTTGCGCTGAGCTTTTTCTGTACAATGGCCGTGGTTCCGTTCATTGCCATAGCCTTCATCATTACCGGTGGACTCGGGCTTGAAGACACATTGAAAGGGATACTTGCATCGAATTTCTCCAACCAGCAGGCTATAGATACGCTGTTCGGTTTTGCTGAAAATGTCATTCATACAGCCCAGTCCAGCCCTGTGGGACTTGTCAGCGCATTGCTTTTCGCCTGGCTCGTGGTATGGATGATGATGTGCGTGGAGTCAGTGTTCAATAATGTGTGGAAGGTAAACAAGTCAAGGAATCTCTTGAAGAGGTTCTCATTCTACCTTCTGATTATCGTGCTCTCCCCTTTCGTGATCCTGCTGTTCTTTGCGGGTTCCATCATCTATTCAAATATCATCGACATCCTGCTCCCGAATCAGGTGCAGTTTTCGGAAAGCATCAGAAGTTTTCTCGGCTGGCTGGTTTTCGCCGCCGTTTCAATACTGACATTTTCGGCAATGTACAAGTTCATCCCGAACCACATTGTAAGATATAAAAACGCGTTGAAAGCGGCCATCTTTTCCGGCCCGCTGTTCACGCTGCTCCAATATTTATTCCTGGAGACCCAGATTTTCGTGACCAGACTGAACTCGATCTACGGCGCTGTGGCCGCTATCCCGCTGTTCATGTTCTGGCTGAATTTCGGATGGTTCATCATATTGCTGGGTGCAGAACTGTCATACGCCTTCCAGAACGTCAACAACTATAACATTGACACAAAATGAGCTTTTCAGAATTTACACAGAAGGACTACGAGGTGATAGCCCGCAATTATGCGGACTTGAAGGAGGCTGCGCGCAAAAGATGCGCCGGTGAACAGGAACTTGCGGTCGTGCAGAAAGCTTTCGATTTCGCCAATGAAGCGCACAAGAACGTACGCAGGCGCTCAGGCGAGCCATATATATTGCATCCGATCGCTGTCGCCAAGATTGTCGTCAATGATATAGGCTTGGGCTACAAGTCGATAGCTGCGGCCCTGCTGCACGATGTGGTGGAGGACACGGATTATACCGTGGACGATATCCGCCATATCTTCGGGGACAAGATAGCCTCTCTGGTAGAAGGACTTACGAAGATCAAGAACGTTCTCGACAACCAGGACAAGAAGACCAAGGATGACGCCTATTCCGAAAGCCTCCAGGCCGAGAATTTCAAACGTATCCTCCTGACTCTCAATGATGATGTACGTGTTGTGCTGATAAAGCTTGCTGACCGTCTGCACAACTGCCGCACCATCGAATTCATGCCAGAGTACAAACGCGACAAGATTCTCAGCGAGACGATGTACATTTTCGTCCCGCTTGCCCACCGCCTGGGTCTATATGAGGTGAAATCAGAGATGGAGAACATCTGGCTGCGGTACAAGGAACCTGACGCGTACAATGAAATCAGCGCCCAGATCAACCGGGACATGTCCGACAAGGAAAAGAGCATTGACGAGTTCATCAAACCTATCCGGGAGGCACTGCAGAAGGCAGGATTTGATTTCCAGATAAAGAAGCGGGTAAAGACTCCGTATTCCATCTGGCACAAGATGATTACCAAGCAGATCACCTTCGAGCAGGTCTATGACCTCTATGCGGTAAGGATAATTTTTAATCCGGTTTCTGTCAATGTCAATGAAACTGAACGTGACCAGTGCTATCACGTATTCTCCATAATTACAGGACTTTACAGATACAAGCCTGACCGCGTGAGGGACTGGGTCAAGCATCCCAAGAGCAATGGCTACGAGGCGCTTCACTGTACTCTTATGAGCCAGACGGGCATCTGGATTGAGGTGCAGATCAGGACGAAGAGGATGGATGACATCGCGGAGAAAGGTATCGCTGCACATTGGGCATACAAGCAGGACGGCTACATAAGCGAGAATGACAATGAGATGGACAAGTGGCTGTCCAAGGTCAAGGAAATTCTCGTCAGCCCTGATGTCAATGCCCTCGAACTTCTGGACATCATACATAATGACCTGACTACCACGTCAATATCAGTGTTCACTCCAAAGGGCGAACAGAAATCCATACAGAAGGGAGCAACTGCGCTGGATTTTGCATTCATGATTCATTCGCAGATCGGATGCAAGGCGATAGCGGCCAAGGTGAATATGAAACTTGTGCCTCTCTCCTATGTGCTCAAGACTGGAGACCAGGTGGAAATCATCTCAGCTGAAGATGAACATCCTAAGACGGAATGGCTGAGCTTCCTTCAGACCAGACATGCAAAAAACCAGGTTCTGGACTACTTCAGACCGCAGAGAGCCGCTTTTATCGAGGCAGGCAGGAAAGACCTCGAGGAGAGGTTGACGGCGATGGGCAAAAAGTTCGACGACAATGTTGCCAGGAAAATAGCCGCTGCACTCGAAGTGAACAATGCTGATGAATTCCTGTTCAGATACGGCATAGGGTATCTGAATTTTGAAAACGTGCTGAGCACTCTCCAGTCGAAAAAGAAAAAACAGGATGAATATGTCATCAATTCTACTGAAGACGGACATAAATATGTCATTGCAGACTGCTGTAAGCCTATACCCGGCGATGCTGTAGTCGGATTCATGTCCACTGACGGCACTATTGTTGTCCATAAGAAATCCTGCAGCGTGGCTGAGACATTGGCCACCAAACATGGAGACCGCATTGTCAAGACTCATTGGGAGGCTGATGCCGACCAGTCGTTCCCGGTACGGATTTCGCTCACCGGCATTGACCGTATAGGTCTGCTCAATGACATTACAGGATATATCTCCCTCGTGATGGGCGTGAACATGCGCCGGCTCGACCTCAATACCGAAGGCGGCATCTTCGACGGATATATAGATATGTATGTGCATGACAGGGATGTGCTCGAGACTATGATAACGAACCTGAAGAACATAAAGGGAGTCCAGAGCGTGATGCGTACAGAGATATGATGCTTATCATCAATCAGTTGGCTAAAATAGAGAATATATTTGAATGAACAAGATATTAGAAAAACTCATACCCGGCATACCGGTCGCTTTAGTTTTGGGGGCAATGATGTTCTCCCATTCCTGCGCGAATACGACTACTCCGCCGAGCGGTGGAGACAAGGACACCATTCCGCCGGTCATAACCGGAATTTATCCGCTTCCGGGGTCTGTCAATGTCCCTTTGCACAACACCCGTATTGTCATTACATTCAATGAATATGTGACGGTAAAGGATGCGAAGAGCATTTTCCTGTCCCCTCCTCTGGAAAAATCACCGAAATATAGAATCCGAGGCAAGTCGGTCATCGTGTATTTCGAATCGGATTTGGAACCGTCCACCACATATACTCTGGATTTGACCAATGCGATTGCGGACAACAATGAGGGCAACATGTATCCCGGCTACACTCTGATGTTCTCAACCGGACCGGTCATCGACTCTATGGCGATTACGGGAGTTGTCCGTGACTGCAACACATTGCAGCCGATGAAAGGTGTGACTGTGATGCTGTACAAGGATTTGTCAGACTCGGCAGTGTTCAAGCACAGGCCTGATGCGGCTGTGAAGACTGATGACTGGGGCTTCTTCGCAATGCGCAATATCGCAGATACATTGTACCGGCTTTATGCTGTGAAGGATGAGAGTTCCAATAATGTCTATGATCCGGACAATGACCGTATCGCATTCTATGACAGCATTATACGGCCTGTCATCGTGGCTTCCGACGACCTTCCTGAACTGAAGAAATATGATATGAAGGACACGCTTCACTGTATGGAGCGCAAGGCAGAGTACGAGATTGTCATGTTCCGTGAGAAGCCGAGCAAGCAGATGATTGTAAACAAAGTCAGGACACAGCCACGCTCTGCTTACATTACTTTCATGGCGGCAGATGCGAAGATCGACTCGATGTGGGTGAAAGGGTTCCCTGCAAACCGTCTTATAACCCAGTTCAACATAACGAATGACAGTCTCGAATTCTGGATAAATGACAGAAAGCGTATGCCGGACACGCTGCACGTGTTCGTGGACTACATGAAAACCGATACTCTCGGAAAATTGACCCCGTTCACTGAACATATCCGTATGACAATGGAGAATTCCGGTGGCAAGTCCAAGAGTTCCAAGCGAAATATCAAGCATGAGGACACGACCTGCGTGATGACCGTGAAGGCGGAACCTGAAAGAGTCGAGCAGTATGGATTCGAGATGGAGTTCAATTTCCCTTTGATATACGAGCATTTCGATTCCGTGAAACTTACTTCCATAAATCCTCGTCAGCAGGAAGCAAAAATGAAGTTTTCAGTCACCCGTGATTCCTTGAACTTGAGGAAATATGTGCTGATGCCGGAAGGCAAGCTGATGAGCGGCTATGAATATAAACTGAAAGTGCCTCACAGGATGTTCAGGGACATCAACGGGTTCTACAATGACAGCAGCGAGGTGAAGGTTTCCCTGCCTAAAGATGACAAACTCAGTTCATTGACACTTAATCTGACTGGGGTGAACCACAAATACATCGTGGATCTGCTCAATGAACAGCGCGACAAGGTGCTGAGGTCGTATATCATTGAAAAGGATTCTGAACTGCTGTTCCCGTACTTGAAGGAGGGCAAATATTCAGTCAGGATTACTGAGGACCTGAACAGGAACGGAATCGTGGATACAGGTAATCTCCTGGAACATCGCCAGCCTGAGAAAGTGATGTTCTACAAGCTCCGGGACGGGTCTTACGTGCTGAACATCAAAGAGTCCACTGAAATGGTACAGAATATTGACATTGCTAATCTGTTCGCGAAATGATGAAACCGAGACTGACATTTATGGCCGCGGCCCTTTTGGGCTTGTGCATGGCTGCGAACGGACAGAATCTGGTATATTCTGATTCGGTTACCATCGCGGTTCCTGATTCTTTGCATTCGCGCAAACTGCTTGACAAACAGTCTGATACATTGGCATTGAAATCAGATTCATTGACATTCAAACGGGAATTTGAATACTCTGACGAGTATCTCGATACGGTGAAGATTAACCGCAAGTTCACCATCAACGACTATTCTATGATCGGTGTGCAGTACGGTGTCTCGCTGAGCCAGATGATGTTCAATCCTACCAAGAAGCAGGCTATGCAGATCAATCCCGTCAATATCGGCATTGTCTTCACCAAATACGGAAAAATGTTCGGTTATATGCCGTATTTCGGTTTCCAGACCGGATTTTTCTATGGCAAGGAGGGATATCAGTTCAAGATTGACAAGAAGACCGGAGACTATACGGAATCCGTGGACGGAGCCACAAAGGCTACCTATACTTATATGGAGGTTCCGCTTCTCGCCCATATGCACATGGATGTATGGCATCTGAAGTTCATTGTCAATGCGGGTCTGTTCGGCGGATACAGGATGAGTGTTGAGCGTGAGGGAACTCTGAAGGACAGCAAATATCTCACTTCCTTCTATGACTATGACAAGCGTTTCGAGTATGGAATCAAGGGCGGTGTCGGTATCGGTCTGTTCTTCGACCCTGTGGAATTCCATCTTCAGGCAGGCGTAAGATATTCATTGGGAAGCCTTTACAAGCCGAATTACAATAGCGAATACTATTATCGTTTCGCCTATCCTTTCGACATAATCATTTCCGGAGGAATACATATACAGCTGACACGCCGCACGGGAAAGACCAGGGCGCAGCTGAAAAAAGAAGCTAAACAATTGGTATATGAAACAGGTACTGAATACGTTGACGACAAAAGTCGGTAATGTGCTGATAGGCTCTGGACATCCGATTGCGGTCCAGACAATGTGCAATACTCATACTTTCAATGAGGAGGATACCATCGCCCAGTGCGTCAGGATGGCGGATGCTGGGGTGGATATCATCAGGATTACTGTTCCCGGACTGCAGGATGTGCCTCACATCAAGGCTATCAGGGAATCACTCCACGCAAAAGGAATTTTCATCCCTATTGTGGCGGATATCCATTTTTCATCGGAGACTGCCATTGCAGTGGCTCCATTCGTGGATAAGGTCAGGATCAATCCCGGAAATTTCAACAAAGATTTCGATGAGGCATCCCGGCAGCTCTCAAGACTGCTAAAGGTCTGCTCTGAAAACGGCACGGCAATACGTATAGGGCTCAATCACGGTTCGCTCGGCGACAGGATTACCAATCTGTACGGAAACACGCCAAAAGCTATGGCAGAGGCCGCTATGGAATGGCTAAGACTCTGTGTGTCAAATAATTTCTATAACGTTGTCGTGTCGCTTAAGTCAAGTAACACTTATGTTATGGTGGAAGCATACAGGATTTTGGCCAAATATATGGAGGCTGAAGGCACAGTGTTCCCGTTGCATGTAGGAGTTACTGAGGCCGGTAACGGCGACTCTGGCCGAATCAAGTCTTGTGTGGGAATTTCATCTCTTCTGTCAGAAGGGATCGGTAATACCATACGGGTTTCCCTGACTGAGGATCCTGTCAATGAAATTTCTGTCGGAAGGTACCTTCAGATGAGATATGACGGCGAAATCGCATCGACATTGACCTCCGTAAAAATTACTGACAAGGTCGCGGAAGCAGTCTATCACTCCCCTTGTAAAGAAAGGCTGATGTACGATTTCTCGTGTGACTTCGGTAAGAGACTGCTGGACAAAGAGTTGGATGAGGTGCATATCTCCGGAACTTTCTCTGACGATGAAGGCCACAGCATATCTATAGAGGAGTCGGGCATGGGAAAATACCTTGAGAATGAACTTATGCAGGCTGCCCGCAGGCGGTTCTACCAGCCTGAATATATCGCCTGTCCAGGCTGTGGCCGGACAATGTACAATCTGCAGGAGGCTTTTGAGCAGGTGAAGGCCCGCACGGCGCATCTTAAGAACGTCGTCATCGCTGTTATGGGATGTATTGTCAATGGTCCCGGCGAAATGGCGGATGCGGACTGGGGATATGTAGGAGAAGGAAACGGTAAGGTCTCTATCTATCACAAAAAAGATCCGGTGTTGCGTCATGTCCCTGAAAACGAAGCTGTTGACAAGTTGGTTTCGCTCATTGAGAATGACATGAAGCAGAATTAAGCTGATCTATATTAGTCTTACCTCTAGTGCAATAGCTATCAATATTTGTGGTAAAGCGTTCAATATAGATAATGCGTATTCGCATCATTGTAAAGCTATAAATTTATATATAACTTTACAACGCTGTTGGAAACGGCTACCTATCGTAGGAGGAAAAGCCACCTTGATTGCTATTATTTTTGGCAAAAGACGAAACAGTTATATAAACATCCATTGATATTACAAATCGTGAATCTAAAACTTATTGTACTTGATTATTGCTAATAAAAAATGCTTACTTTTAATCACCAGTTGCTATGGGGACACACTATTACAAATTCAGAAGTCTTGGAAATATTAGATATTTTCTTGACATACTTATTAATGAAAGGTTGTATGTTGCCAGATATGATGAACTTAATGATCCTATGGAAGGTGTATATTTAACCGTTATTCACAATGAAAACACGATACGACTTCTTCGGGAGAAGAAATATCATACGCGAATATGTTCTTTGTCTAAAGATTATAAACATACTCTTTTATGGACACATTATGCTGATAGTCATAAAGGATGCTGCATAGAAATCAGTTTATCTGAAAAAGCGGCACCTCCTGTAGATGTAAATTATTGTGCGAATTTACCGAACATAAGCGTATCTGATGAAAAAGAAGGAACAAAGTTATTGTCTCATAAATCAATAGTTTGGGAATATGAAAAGGAAGCACGTTTGTTCAGGAAGAGCAATTATGTGAAAGTACATATACACAAAATAATTTTTGGATATAGGATTGCCGAAGACGACTATACCTTTTTCAGTAAACTCGTAAAAACGATTAATCCTAATATTGAAGTCAGTAAAATGGATAAAGACCAACTATATACTGGATTTGTACAATAATTTTATAGGTAATTCCTGTTCGTGAATATAATTTTCAATTGGCGACGTTAAAAACATGTTTAAAACTTATGATTATGAAAATAAATCTATTACATATCTTATTTTTGACTGTTTTTGCTATCTGCTCATGTACGCAAAATGAGTTAGAAAATGAAGAACAGGTGAAAGACCCTGAAGGAACGATTTCTTTGGATATATCGAATGCTAAAATCGACAATACAATATATGTCGAAGACGGGAATTTTAAGGGTGCATTGTTTTGTCCATTGGGTGAAATAAAGGGATTAGGATATATAGACAAGATACCTAAGAAGAATTGGGTGAGGACAACTGCTGTAATTGAAGGCAACGGATATATTGCTTGGTCCGATGGCATCTATTATAGAGTATTCATTGATAGACAAAGTGGATATCAGATTGTGGCAAAATACCAATATCCTTTTGAGGGCAACATAAAAGGGATTGAAATAGAAAAAAACGGAGTTATCCCTATCGCATAAGGCTCAGAAAATGTCTGTACCTTTAGGAGGTGAGTATTTGTTCCCATTTGAAGTATCTACAGATGTAGACTGGTGCTCCGTAGAAGCATCGAGTAGTAAAGAGGGGTATCCATACGATGGGATTAGTATATCAATCAAGAAGAATGAAGATATACAGCCCCGAGAATGTGTTGTAGTCATTACAAACACAGAAAAAATAAAGCGGGAATTGTGTATAAGTCAACAAGGTGCACCGGAATCAGTGAAAGTTGAGGATAACAAGGTAACTTTGCCAGGAACCAAATCATCTTATGATGTATATGTGTCTTCTAATAGTGACTGGAATGTTAAAAGTAATCAGTCGTGGTGTACAGCTATAAAAAAACACAATTATCTGACAATATTCGCAGATGAAAATCACACAAATAAAATGCGCACAGCAATAGTGTCTGTTGAAATCCAAGGAAATAGTGGCGCCAAGGATTATTTAACTGTAACGCAACAACCTATAGATTTCCAGTTAAGCATATCTGAAATTGACGCTACGGGAAACGGTCTTAAAACGTCATTTACCATTAATCCTAAGATAGAAAATTGGAGTGTGGAGTCAACGGCACCTTGGTGTTCTGTAGAAAAGTCTGGGAGCCAGGTCCTTGTTGAAATCGGAGAAAACGCTTCTGCAGGTCCGAGAACAGCAAGGATAAATCTTTTTATGCAAGGGAATGACATACCTGTCTCATATGTGATGGTTTCACAAAATACGATGGGACTGGATTTAAGTGTGTCGAAAATAGAAGTGGATGGTTGTAGTTCAACCTCTACATTCCTTGTCAACACTGAATTGAAACAAAACTGGAGTGCAGAATCCTCTGAAAGTTGGTGTACAGTTACTCAGGACGGAAACAAAGGAATAATTTATGTTGAAGAGAATGATGAAGGTGAAATAAGAGAAGCCAAAGTCACTGTCAGATACTTTGAACTTGCAGCAGTTGTCAATGTTGTCCAGAACATTCCTACGATGGAATTATCCAAGACAGAAATTGTATGTGAAGGATGTAAATCACATGTGGAAATCGGGGTTGTTTCTAATGTGGATTCTTGGACAGTTTTATCTAGTCAGCATTGGTGCAAAGTTACAAAGTCCGAGGATAAGATAGCAATTGAAGTAGAAGACAATTTGTCTGGCAATGAGCGGGACGCAACAATTTCCGTAAGAATGCGAGATGGTCGTGTTTTTACAAGTGTATTAAGGCAGAAAATGCCGCACTTCTCTGTTGATAAAAACATCGTGCAATTTGAAGGATGTGCTTCAAATAATTCATTCCATGTATTGTCCGATTTAAAAAGCTGGGTGGTAGATTCTTCGGAGGAGTGGTGTTCTGTAAATGTTGATGGCAATAAAGTATATGTTTCTGTTGCAGATAATCTGTCCGGACAGGAAAGAGAGGCTGCAATAAGGGTTATATTATCAGACAAATTGTATGAAGTTGTAAAAGTGTATCAGGCTAAACCTACATTTGATATAGTTGAAAATGTAAATTTTAAAAAAGTAGGAGAAACAGTAACAATTCCAGTATCTAATGTTTCAGCTTGGAGTGTTCAATGTTCTGATGATTGGTGTACATTGATACATAATGGAACATCTTTGACAATATCAATTGGTGAAAATAGTACAAACAAGATAAGAGAAACTGATGTAATAGTAACATTATTGGAGCAGACAGAAAGAGTTAGAATAAGACAAGGTGCTTATGCTATAGGAGATATGTATACTGTTTATGAGAAAACAAGAACGGGCGAGTTAAACGAAGCATATGCAGGAGTTATTTTTAAAACTGATGAATATGGATTCCATGGGCAGGCTTATCTTTTGGAATCTATAAACAATAAATTTTTCGTGCTTTATAATCCTGGTGTGGAAACCATATTTGACATCCCCGAAGGTATGATGTCAAAAACTAATGGAATGACTAATATGGAAATCATAATGAATATGCCTGATTTTTCTAAAGATCGTTATCCTTCTATTTGGGACATGGTATATGATTCAGATGGTAACGAAAAAGAATTTTATGACATGTCAGGAAATCATAAATTGAAACATAGATATATACCGGCAATCGATGAGTTATGTGTTTTTATGCACGATAATTTGAATGCTGAATTTGGCCCTAAACATAACACTTGGATAAGATATTTGTCATCAACGATGTATACTACTGATTACAATATTAGGATTGATGGATGTGTTGTTTTTGAAGATTTGTCATTAGAGGTATCGCCTAGGCATCAGGTTCCCAATCAAGGAAGTGGAGCCATAGCTGTTGGTATAGGAAGAGATACTAACGATAGTGAGATTATAACTTTCTTTAGTTTTTAGTACTGTAAAAAAAATTTAATAGCATCATTTGCTAGTTTTGATAAGGTAGTACAATACTACCACTTTTTAAACAGATACAGTTTTGTTTTTAGTTAAGATCAAGCAGCCGATCTCAGGTAAAGTTTGCTTGGTACTTTACGACCTATTACCTGATGACGTCGGTGATAGTTGTAATCATCGTAAGCATTCGGTGAACACAGAAAAATCATCATATGCGATACAATGCGTTCTATTGCGGTTCAGACGCAAAAAGAGCCTTAAATTTGGATTTCAGGCTCTTTTGTGTGTTTATCCAGCACGAACATACTCTAAAGGGTGCAAGTCCCCAAACCACCCTGATAGTGGGAAGGTTACAGCCAAAGGCAAGGG
>ENA-ORNB01000885-ORNB01000885.1-human-gut-metagenome-genome-assembly--contig:-NODE-885-length-25724-cov-4.891776_pt1 | contig 25724 bp, 18 predicted proteins | sample MGYA00242112_ERZ509016 | MGnify/ENA primary metagenome ERZ509016 (study PRJEB26280, sample SAMEA2338705) | human gut metagenome | biome: human gut; feature: human-associated habitat; material: faeces...
AGAACAGTCGCGCCGATGACTGGCTGACCGGTCTTGTCCGTGACGGTACCCCTTATCTCATATCCGTTCTGAGCGGACATGTCAGGAATGATGAGGAATAGTCCTATCAGTCCAACTATAAAAGATAAAAATCTGTTCATAGGGTCCTTTTGTTATTAGTTTGGTAAATATTGTATTTCTTGTTGTTATTTTTCTCTTACAAATGCGACAGAGAGCGCCGCAAGCAGCATGAAGACACATGCAATCGCCAGCATCATGACGGCATTCGAGCCGAAACAGTACTTTACAATAACTCCACCCGTAAGTCCGATGACAATCTGTGGTATAGTGATCGTAAAGTTAAAAATTCCCATGTAAACTCCCATACGCTTCGGGTCCACGGCCCTGGAAAGGATGGCGTAAGGCATGGCGAGAATACCTGCCCAGGCGATACCGATGCACAGCATAGGAAGCATGAGCGCATATTTGTCTTTAAGAAGCACAAGCCCGGCGAAACCGACGGCACCGAAAAGCAGACAGGTAGCATAAACGGTCTTGTTGCCGAATCTGGAGGCCAATTTCGTCATGAAAAGCGCCGCGATACATGCAGGAATCGGATATACACCATTGAGCACACCTACCCATGTCTGCGTCGCACCTTCTGAAAGCACCACTCCCCCGTCAGTCACGGAACCTGTGATGGCAGGCTTGAGGTATGTCCACATGATGAACAATGCCGCCCATGAGAAGAATTGGGTGATGCCCAGACGGACCATTGCCGAAGGAGTATTCCGGAGCAATGTCATGAAAGAGGTCTTCTCAGCCGGTCCTTCTTCCACTGCGAGGCCATTGTATTCTGCAAATTCCTTAGGAGGATATTCCCTGGTCTTGAACGCGGTCACCAATACTGTGGCAAGCAGGACAGCTCCACCTATATAATATGACCACGCGATGTGAGATGAAACCTGTCCCGGGACAGCCTCGTCACTCACCCCGCACCAAGTCATGATCAGCGGCAGCACAGCACCGATTACAGCACCGATATTGATGAGAAATGTCTGAACCACATAACCTTCCGTCTTCTGCGAATCGTCCAGCATGTCAGCCACGAGCGCCCTGAACGGCTGCATCGTGACATTGAACGAAAGATCCATGAAGAGGAGGATGAACGCGCCCATCGCGAGCGGGGCCAAGGCCAGGAGCGTCGGGCAGTTAGGCATGAGCATCAATGCCAATGTCGAGATCAATGCACCCCCGAGTATATACGGGATGCGTCTGCCGAACCTGGTCCAGGTCCCGTCAGAGAACATGCCGACTATCGGCTGGATGACCATGCCAGCCAGCGGGGCTGCGAGCCAGAAATAGCTCAGATGACTCACATCGGCGCCAAGTGACTCGAAGATGGTGGACGTATTGGAATTCTGCAGAGAATACCCTATCTGGACACCCAGGAATCCGAAGCTCAGGTTCCATATCTGCCAAAAAGATAATTTCGGTTTTTTGCTCATTGGTTTCCGTGTTATTATCCTGTTTATGCGGTAGCGGAACTGACAGCTCCGCAAATCGTATCATTGTCATAAAACGTTTGCGAATTTATCAATTAAAATTTCATATTTAATATGAGAACCGACGGACGGGCGGAATTGGCAGACGGATGGAAAAAATCAGACGACGAAATAAAAACGTTTTTTGGGTTTTCATCAATTATTTCTACCTTTATGATTATGAATTGGTCGAAAATAAAGCCGTCAGGCATTGTACATATATTCGCGCTTCTGCATGCCGCCGTGACCATCCTGTGTCGGGAGGCCGGAATCGGGGATGAACTGTTTCTCACGGTGCTCACAATGACAATGATTCTTCTCGTCTGCCTGAAGAAGAACCTTAACCTGGAACTTACAGCCGGGATAATCATCGTCATCAATGTTACCGGCTACCTTTTGGGAACAGCTGGAGCGGACCTCATCGGTTTGCTTTTCAGCTCCGAACTGGCCGTGCATGCCATCTCCACTGCATTCACCACAGAACTTTTAGGCTGGTGCACCATCCTCGTCGGGGATATACTCAAGCGGCTGCACCTGGTTTCCAACACTACCAGGACGCCACACCTTCCGTGGCTGATCGCAGTCGTATGCGCCATCTTCCTTTTCAGACTGGCCATCATCGCTTTCAGCGACATGAACATCATCTCTGACGGCGGACTGTACCGGAACCTGCTGAGGCTGCTGTACAATGTCCCGGTCTGCATCATACTGGTCTGCCTCAATATAATATATGTAAGGTTTGCCAGAACACGTCTGGGCAAGAAGCCTGCATATGTCCGATGGACGGCATTGACCTCATTCCTGATCCTGGCCGTCACAGGTTCGGCTTTTGCGGTAGGCATCGGACTTCCTTTCGCCATACAGCCGCTGCCTCCGGCTCACGACATAGCAGAAACCGCCGTCGTGGTATTCATCGCCGAAATGCTGTTCTACGCATTGACCTACATGGCTGACTATGTGTGGGTTACGCATCAGGACGTGAGAGCAGAAAAGACGAAACGCCACAAGGCCCAGTTCGAATACCTGAAACTCAAGCAGCAGGTGAACCCGCATTTCCTGTTCAATTCGCTGAATGTCCTCGACTGTCTTATCTGCGAAAACAAGAACGAGGAAGCGAGCCTGTTCGTGCACAAGCTCGCCGGCATCTTCCGGTATATGCTTAAGAATGACGCACTTACGCTTATAAGCCTGCGGGACGAATTGAAATTCACTGAAATGTATGCAGACCTCCTCAAGGTGCGCTTCGCCTCCGGGTTCGAGGTCAATGCAGATGTTCCGGAGTCCTGCCTGTCCTGCAATGTAGTTCCATGCTCCATCCAGATGCTGGTGGAGAATGCACTCAAACATAACCAGGTATCGCCGGACAATCCGCTCTGCATCCATATAGTGGCGAGCGGGCAGAAGATTACCGTGACCAACAACAAATCACCTAAACTGGCGGCTTCGGAGGATTCCACCAAGGTCGGACTGAATTATATCCGCCAGCAATACATTGACCTGTCGGGCAATGACATTGAAATAAACGATGACGGGGCCGAGTACTCGGTATCGCTTCCACTGCTGCCCGCAGAAAAAACCACATAAAAATTTCGGATTATGACATTGAAAGTATTGATAGTAGAAGATGAACCGATGGCTCAGGCCAATCTGAGCCGAACTCTACAGAAGTATTACCCGGATTTGGAAATCATCGGCACGACAAGTTCTGTCAGCGGCACGGTGGAGTGGCTGAAGGGGCATTCTGTCGATGTCATCTTCATGGACGTGGAACTTTCCGACGGGGACTGTTTCAGCATCTTCAGACAGATCAATGTGGATGCAAAGATCGTAATGACCACTGCCTATGACAGTTACGCCGTAAAGGCTTTTGAAGTGAACAGCGTGGACTATCTCCTTAAGCCTATAGAGAAGGAGGACCTGGACAGGGCGGTCCAGCGCTGCCGCAATTCGTCCGGAGTCACGGACATGTCCGCGCTGCTCTCGACACTGGCCGGAAACCAGCAACAGGCAGAATACCGCCAGAAAATCATGGTCCGCCTGAACGACAAGATCCTGCCGGTTTCCGTCAATGACATCTCATACTTCCTTTCAGAGGACAAGGTCACCTGGATGTTCACGTCCGACGGGTCGAAATATGTGCTGGACCAGTCGCTCGACGTACTGTCCTCACAGCTGGACCCTTCCCGCTTTTTCAGGATTTCACGGGGCTGCATAATCTCATCTGCCGCAGTACGCAGCATCATCAAACTACAGGGCGGAAGGCTCCGTATCAATACCACGCCGCAGTGCAATACCGAGATTCTGGTCAGCCGCTCCCGGTCAGACGACTTCCTGCAATGGCTTGAGAACACGACCTGCTGACAGTTCATCCTTCAAATACGTCATTTCATCCGAAAAACTGGACAAGTCATTTTCGGATGTTGGTGAATGTATATAAATTAGAGGTTACAAACCACAAAACAGTACAATCATGACACGTACATTCAGAATCACATACCAGACTTCTTGGGGAGAAGAAATCAAACTGATATCCGGTGAGAAACAGACCGATATGCATTACCTGCCTGGCGGAATCTGGGAGACCTCCCTGCCGGGCAAGAGCCTGCCTGCCGGGGCAGAATACCATTACGAATGCTGGAAAGACGGACGTAGAGTGCGCCGCGAATGGAAAAACCATATCGTTCCGGACACGAAGGAGACAGAGCTTTATGACCAGTGGACTGACATCCCGGCTGCCGCTCCATTCTTCACTTCGGCCTTCGCCGACAAGGTCTTCAGCATTGACCAGGACAGTTTCAAGGTCAATGAAGAGGCTACTCCGCAGGATATGTACCGCAGCGGATGGAAATGCGCCGGCACAGCGGTTCCGGTATTCTCTCTAAGGACAGAGGACAGCTTCGGAATCGGAGACTTCCACGATCTGAAGAAACTCGTGGACTGGGTGGCGGCTACCGGCCAGAGGGTTATTCAGCTGCTTCCGGTCAATGACACCACCATGACGGGTACATGGAAAGATTCATATCCATACAGTGCCAATTCCATATATGCATTGCACCCGCAGTTCGTGTATCTCCCGGACGCAGGAGTCCGCAGAGATGCCAGCTACAAGTCATTGAAAGCAGAACTTGAGGCACTTCCTGAGGTGGATTACGAAAGAGTGAACCAGGAGAAAGACAGGCTAATGCGCAAGGCTTTCGCCTCCACATGGGCCAAGGTTAGCGTTTCTGAGGAATATCAGAAATTCATAAAGGACAATGCAGAGTGGCTGGATGCCTACTGCGCGTTCAGGATTCTTCTCCACAAAACCGGGACCGGTGATTCCGCCAAATGGGGCAAATATGCCACGTACAGTGCCAAGAAAGCGGCATCGGTTCTGGCAGAAAACAGAGAAGAAGCTGATTACCAGTCATTTGTCCAGTTCCATCTGCACAAGCAGCTTGTAGATGCAAGGAACTATGCGAGAAAGCACGGCGTCACTTTCAAGGGCGACCTCCCTATCGGCGTGAGCAGAACCAGTGTGGACGCATGGCAGCATCCGTCCCAGTTCAATATGAATTCACAGGCCGGTGCTCCGCCTGACGCATTCTCTGCAGACGGCCAGATGTGGGGTTTCCCGACATACAACTGGGACAAGATGGAAGAGGACAATTTCGCATGGTGGAAGGCCAGACTGAAGAACATGGAGCAGCACTTCGACTTCTTCCGCATTGACCATATACTCGGATTTTTCAGGATTTGGGAGATTCCGGCGAATGCGAAGAGCGGTCTGCTGGGACATTTCTTCCCTGCGCTGCCGTATAGTGCCAAAGAATTGGCTGACAATGGTTTCGACATCAATTCCGGATGGTACACCTCCGATGGTGTGGACACGCTTTTCCTGGAAGACCCGCGCAAGCCCGAGTATTGGCATCCTCGCATCGGAGCGCAGAATACGGAGCACTACCGCAATCTCCCTGACTGGCAGAAAGATGCCTTCAACAGGCTGCATGACGATTTCTTCTATAGAAGGCACAATGCTTTCTGGCGTGATTCCGCACTCCGCAAATTGCCTGACCTTCTCGCCAGCACGCGAATGCTGACCTGCGGCGAAGACCTGGGCATGATTCCGGATTGCGTGCCGGACGTGATGAAGGAACTGCGCATCCTTTCATTGGAAATCCAGCGTATGCCTAAGGATACCCGTCACGAGTTTGCAGACACATGGAGCTATCCGTACCTTTCGGTATGCGCGACTTCCACGCACGACATGAGTCCTCTCCGCGCCTGGTGGAAGGAGGACAGAGGCGTCACACAGCGTTTCTGGAACCAGATCCTCGGAAAACCGGGCGAGGCTCCAGCCGACTGCACGCCTGACATCTCCCTGAGCATCATCATGATGCACCTCCAGTCAGCGTCCATGCTTGCCATCCTGCCGCTTCAGGATTATCTGTCGCTGAAGCCGGAGCTGTGCTTCGACGACCCTGACAAGGAGCGGATCAATGTACCTGCCATCTCGCCGTTCTACTGGCGGTTCAGGATGAAGACGACCATCGAGACTCTTATCAATGACGACATCACCGGCTATCTCCGTTCTCTGATACGCAACTGCGGCAGGAGATAAGTCGCGCTGTACTTTTCCGATTTAGGATAACCCGGTTATGGCATCTCCTGAAACCAACTTGTCCGTAAAATATACCCATTTTACGGACAAGTGTCAAGATGAGCAGTTTGTCCGTAAGAAAACGTTTTAACTCGGATAAATCTGACGGAATTTCCGTAGATTTGCTGTATAAATCCAAAGAATCATGAAAAGAACAGTTGCTGCCGTGGTGCTGTATGTGGCATTGGCATTGAACTCGCTCGCCGGGAATCCGGTGATTGAGGATCCTGTGGTTGGGAATCCTGTAGCAGAAAATCCGGTGGCAGAAAATCCGGTGGCAGAAAATCCGGTGGCAGAAAATCCGGTGGCAGGAAATCCGGTGGCAGGAAATCCGGTGGCAGGAAAAGAGCATTACCGTCATCTGAAGGACATTTCCTATACTGCTGTCAATGAGCAGGATGCGTATCGCAAGGAGAGATGCAGACTGGACATTTATTATCCCGAGGACGTGAAGGAATTCAAGACATTGGTCTGGTTCCATGGCGGCGGTCTGGAGGGAGGAAGCAAGGGGCTGCGGGAAGAGTTCCGCAACCGGGGATTCGCTGTCGTAGATGTGAATTACCGTCTTTATCCGAAGGTGAAATGTCCGGGATATCTCGAAGATGCGGCTCTTGCAGTCAGCTGGGTTTTCAACAACATTGCTCAGTACGGCGGGAGTCCGTCGAAGATTTTCATCGGTGGGCATTCGGCCGGCGGCTGGCTGACATTGATGCTGACGCTGGACAAGAGATGGCTTGCGGAATACGGCATTGACGCGGACAGAATCGCGAAGGCTTATCCCGTGGGCGGACAGACGATGACTCATTTCACTATCAAGAAGGAGCGTGGCCTGGATGTGGATCTTCCGTTTATCGATGATATGGCGCCGTCGTTTCATGTCAGGAAGGAGGGTGCGCCGCTGATGCTGATAACCGGTGACCGTAATCTCGAAATGCTGGCCAGATATGAGGAAAACGCTCACCTTCTGGCGATATTGAAGCACTTCGGTCACGAGGCGTCGCTTTTCGAGCTTGAGGGCTTCGACCATGTCAATGTTCTCTCTCCAGCCTGTCTCCTGATCCGCAAAGACATCGTCAAGGCTGAATGACGGGAAAAGACTGATTCGCGCCGAGCAACTTGTCCGTAAAAACCTACCTTTTCACGGGCAAGTTGTTGATTTTGAGCCACTTGTCCGTGAGACACCCCTTTTTACGGACAAACTGATGATTTGAGTCAATCTCTGCCTGCACAATTGTTCCGCTCATTCCGGTGGAGAGGTTAAGGGGATAAGAGTGAAGGACTTGGAGAAGTGCGGATGGGGATGGAGGCTGTAGGCGGAAGGAGTTTATATGAGTAAAGAAAAGAAGGAGCGCGTATCACTACGGGCTCCTTCTGCACAAAAATAGTATATAATAATCGTTGGTAAACGATCTTTCAAGTTCTTTCCGTTATCCGGCGCACGGGCGAGGTCCTAATCGACCACGTCCATTACGCAGCGGACGTTATAAGTCGTACTAATAGCAACAGTCATCTGAGTACCTGCCAGCACAAATCCATACTCACTACCAGTTCCGCCTTTATAATACCCGCTCTGAACGCCAGTAAATGAGGTACAGCTGTAAAGGTCTGTCAAATTCTTATTTACTGCAGACATTATGGACAATTCTCTCTGGTTCGGGACTCGCCAAGAGCCACCATATCCAGCGGCCTTTTGGCAGACATCATCGCTTGAATTAATAAAGCCACTTCCTTTAGCAGTACTGATGACCTGCGTCTTAGAATAAGGGCCACCCGTCAAATCTGCACTTGCAATCTTAAACTTCTTGTAAAGTTTATTACTATCCTTACCTCTTTCGAAATAAGTTTGGAAACCACCCAACTGCGCCGATCTAAGAGCGTCACTGTTCAGAAGCATCGTCACAGTTTCGGTTGCAGGATCATACTCATAATACTTATCAGCCTCACCCAAGCCATTCTCCTTAGACTCCAATGTTCTTATGCATCTAACCATAGTTGCACTACCATTTGTTCCTGTAGCACACCCCTCCTCAGCCCAGAAAGTATTCGCTGGAGAACAAGTGAAATAATGCCACGGAGACAAGGCAGCATCTCCGCCATTTTCGGTATCGGTAAATGCCGTATTCAACGCATCCCACTCACTTTGACTCGCTTTGAACAATCTCATATCCGTATTCAACGCCTCTTCTCCTGCCCATATACCTTTATACTGGTCCACGGAAGCAAGATACCATTTTATCTCATCGGCGTCGATTTTTCCATCACCACTTTCATCCCGGTTACGGCTCATACACGCACGATATGCACTGAGATACAAATCTTGTGTTCCATTGGCACTCTTAGTAGAATTATCATAGAACTTATTTCCTGAATTATTTCTAATCGCAGAAGCCCTTCCATTCCAGTACTCCTGTCGAGAATTTGTACCATTCGCGACATTCTTTCCCTGAGCCTTTTCTTCAGAAACAAACTCGAGACCGAACGGTTTCAATGTCGGGTCCAATTTGTAGAACGTCCAGATGGATTTCTGAGAAACCACATATTTTGCTCGAGCGAAAGAACTTTGACCGTCCGCACTGACGAAAAGTTCATTGGCAAAATACATTCGGCGCGGCTCAGATTTGTTCACATACTCGGTCCAGTTCTTTTTCGGATAGTAGTTTTCATCCACAAAGCAGGTGACATAGACTGACGAGCCTGTAGCATTGAAATATGATGCAGTCTGTTCCTTTCCCGCCTTATACAAATCCCGCAAGAATTCGAATATGGTCTGCGTATTAGTTCTGCCAGGATATGCGCACACGTCCGAGATAGCATGGGAGGATGAAACCTTACAACCAGGTCTTTGCGAAGGAGTATAATAGGAAGAATAATATCCAGTATTCTTCACAAAACGCACCCAGTCGAAATCCGCATTTCCGCTTATCAGAATTTTGGATGCATCCACAGGCATACCGTTAGTTCCGACCGTAGTGAGGACAGTAGGGTTAGAGTGCGTCTTGAATTCAGCAGCATCGTAAATCCGGCCTTCTCCGTCCACAATCATCGATATTGTCTCACAGAACGCAGTCTGGATTTTCAGAATATAGCCGTATTTATCAACATTGATGATCTGATTCAGTTCAGACATGGAGAACTTCATCACCCTCGCCTCGTAATGGCAGTCCACCTCCAGGATATCAGTTCCTTTAAAGATGACAACTCCCTCAGAGCCAGGGTCATCACCATTCTTTTGGGACTCAGCGATAAAGTTATTCACGCCCTTTATGGTCAATGTATATTCATAGTTGCTGTTTGCAGCGACCGAGAAATCCGCCTTGTTATGCGTGAAATCGCCCAAATGGATAGTATAGCTCAAATCTCCAGCATAATCACCACCCTGATATTTACCGTGAATGACAACATAGGTGGCATTTTCAGGCGCATTGACAAAGGTCTTCTTGCCGGCATCGTAAGTATTCTTCTCACGGTCATTGAAGGAAGTCGGTGTCGCAGTCGTAGTCTGGACATTGGCAGGAAGATAGCATTGATAGCTGTTCTCTGACCAGATGATTCGGTCAAACGTCTCAAAACCGGAAGACGCCACATTGTTTCCGCGCATCAAGCCATAGACCTGAGGCACATTGTGAATCTCCATGTACTCCGGCTTGAATGTAACATTGCCTTCCGTCTTGACGGTTATCTTGTTCTTGGACAGGATTTTATACAGTTTCACACGCTTATGGTCGTCATCTGTCGGAGACGTGATTTCAGCCTGCTGCGTCGTGCCATCTTTTCGCGCAATAGTCACGGGAGCACCGTTATTGGCAAAGCCGCTCATCACGAAACGGTTGTCGGCTGGGTTTATGGAGCCGAGCTGACGGGTACAGGTAGCCGACAGGAAGGTTTCGCGGGTAAGATGCGAAAGGTTCGACTCATCGATATCGAGTATTGCATCGTCAGTGACCTTGTACTGCGAAGTCCTTGCATTGGCAATGGCGTAGATATATACTTCGCCGGTGGAGGTAGGGATATTGCTGACAGTAGCCGTGCGGTCGTAACCTGGCTGGGAACTGTCATCCGTAAAAGTCAAGTCGTCTTTCGAGAAATACTTGTATCCCACGAGATTGCCAGTAGCCTTGGAGAAAATATAGATTCGGAGATTCTCCACAGCACGCTCATTGTCATCGTTCGGGTCCCACGGACTCTTGACGATGACCTGATCCATGCCGTCGGAAAAGACATTGAGCGAGAGATACACGGTTCCTTCCCCGTGGTCAGGAGCGCTGATGTTCTCTTTCACGCAGGAGGCCAATGAGCATAAGGTCAATGCCGCAGCGACCAGTATGTTTACGATATAGTGTTTCATAATTCCCTTCATTATCCAAATGTCACATCTCCGCCTTTGTCGCCTTCCCAGTTCATCACGGTCACTTGCGTGCCGATGGCGTCATTGCTGTAAACCAGGTTGTAGAGATATCTGTGGCCAGCATCCCAAAGCTTATCCTTGGTGATGTTCGCAAGATTTATGTTGATGGTCTTGGTGACAGTGGTTGTGGTAGTCGTTTCAATATAATCAAAATCTTTATTATAATATTTTCGACTTCCAGACTCAGAAACTGAACTTACCTTATAATTACCTTTCCCTTTTCCTTTATAATTGTATCGATAGCTAGTAACTCTTTCATAATCCCCATTATATGCCCAAGTAAAGGACACCTGATACTGACCTCCTGAGCCTACATACTTATAATACTCATAAGGGACTATCTCCGTCTTCGTCACCGATGTCTCATACTTAATCTCCAGCACCTTGGCACCCAGCGATTCGCCCTCGGCTCCGCCTTCACCAGGTCCCTTCGCCACATTCGTAGTATGCAGCTGCTGCGGCCATATCAGACGATAATCCTCCACAGGGAAAGATGCGCCCGTATATGTCTTGCCAGGAATCATAAGGTTCACAGTAGAGCCGGATGCGACGGTAACAGCCGTACCGCCTTCAACGGCAGCTCCCGGAATACCCTCTGCAGGATCCATTACCATAGAGGTATATTCAATCTCAGGACTACCGGTATTGTTAGGGTCCCAAGCCAAGCCGTAATTTATGGTCGCGGTACAGGAATTGCCCACCTTCAGCCTCACAGAGGTAATCTTGAGAGGATTAGGGCTGTCATTTTTCAGTGTGAACGCATATCCGGCGAACAGATGGCGGAACTGTAACTCTACAGGGCCAGTGCCCGCGCCAGTATTCAGATTGCGCTCTGCTATATTGGAATAGATCAGGTCGAACTGCTCTTTGTCAGTTTTATAAGTATTGAAAGTTGCAGGGACTGAAAAAACCTTATGCTCCGCATCAAATTTCCAGTTCCAGTCTGGAAGAATAGTCATGCCCGCCATTTTATTGGCCACGCCATAGAACCTGTGCGAGCCCATCTTGGTCCAGTAATAATGTTCCATAGCGGAAGTCAGCTCCGGCGCCGTATAGAAAGGCCATGTGGAGCCGGCCGCAGCAGAATTGCAGACGGCATTGGCGTCCCGGATATAGAATTCGGCAGCAGCCCAAGTAGCAGTAGGAGAATATATATCGAAGATTTTCAATGCATTGCCCACCTGTCTGAACGAACCGGCATCAAGCATCGCTCTCGTACCGGGTTCAGTGGAACCGGCGATGAACAGGATTTCATCACCACGACTCACCACTTCATCAGGCTCGACCCTGACAGTAGTACAGGAGCCAAGCGAGACAAGCAGCGCCGCTACAGAAGCCAAACTATATTTGATATCAGTTTTCATCATCTTCAACTAATCTGAAAGTCGCTCATCCCAGCTGCTTATGCCCGTAGTGTATTTCAGCACGAACGGGTCTCCGGTAGTATCTTCCGGACCAGGTTCCTGGATATTGAGCGTATATGTGTAGTGCCTGTCGGACAACCACTCCTTAAGCACTGCAGGTGTTTCAACAGTCTGGTTGCCAAGCCATTCGCTCCCGGCTGTAGAAAGAGCAAACGTAACTCTGATGGACGCGCCGCCGTCCTGCGGAAGGACAAACCAGCTGCCGCCCAAATAGGATGGAGACATCTTATACACTTCGACACCTTCTCCGTCAGCCTCAAATATGGTGAGGTCGCTTTTCTGCCCTGACGATCTCCAGTCCGGTGATGCCGAAGAATCGTAGCTTCCCTGCCTGAAAATGCCGCAAAGCTCGATTTTCTGAATTTTGACGCGGGTTTCCAAGTTCAATGTCTGCTTCACGCGAAAGTCCATCTTGGTCAATGCGTGGCGGAACGGAAATCCCACGATACTGTCGTTCTTGGTATAGGCCCTGTCGGTTTCTGCCAAAAGGATGTCTATGCCCTTGCCTTCCACCGTGTACGAATCGATCTTGAGATTGCATTCACGGTCACAGGTTACCTGAAGGTCTGTAGGATAATATCCTGCAAATGTCAATGACTGGTCATATGGCCACTGTGGAGAGTTCTCAGGGAACCAGCCTCTGGCGCCACGGGACTTGACAATGACATCGTCCAGATATTTTTCACCGGAATCCCGGGAGACCGCAGTGACGCGGAACTCCCTGTCTTCCGGAAAAGGAATGAAATCCTCTCCAGATCTTGTACCCAAGCCTACAACCGGTCTCAATCTGATTTCACCCGTAGTCTTGTCATATTTGAGATGTGACAAGCAACTTGATGACACGCCTGCTGTCAGAAGCAGTACTAATATTTTGGAAAGGATTTTCATACTATAACTAAAATTAAACTATCTGCAAACGCTTACTGAGCATTGATACCGCTAGCAGTAACATCTTGCCAATTCTCGAGTGAAGGAGCGATGAGAATTTCATTTTCGCCGGTAGCACCCTTGATGTTGAAATTCAGTGTGTAGATATAGTGCTTGCCATTTTTCCACTCGTTAATTGCAACAGCAGGAACACCTGCCTTACATTCATTAAGTTGGAAAGTAAGGGGCTGGTCTGCAGACCATTTGCCAGTAGGCATCAACTGAGAGAATACTACTGTAAGAGTAACATCTTTGCCAAGAGTTTGAGGGATAACTACAGTTCCTTTTGCATTATTCTCAAGTGCTTGAACAGGTTTTTCAGCAGTCGGCAGCTCAACCTCTTTATAATTATTATCGCTGAAAACTGTGAGTGTCTTTTTATCAGTTTCAGAAGGGGTCCAAGTAATCGTAGCGCCGGCAGTCTTGAATGCTCCTTTATTTACGATACCGTTCAATTCAACTGATTTGATTTTGAACTGACTATTAGATTCCGAATTTGCAGCTACTGCCTGAACAGTAACCCAAGACATAGCGTGATAGAATACCATTGGAACAGCTGTAGTAGTCTTGTCATGAGATTTAGCTGTCATAGGACTCCAGAGAAGGTCCACAGTACTAGAGAGATCTTCGCTCTGAACATAGCTTGTCGCAGAGAACTCATCCTTCTGCTCATCATAAGCAAGTTCTGCTACGCTTGGCGAGTAAGCTGCGAATACAAGCGAACCGGTCTTTGGCCAATAATAACTTTTTCCATCACCGCCCCAGTTACCGGAGCCTGCCCTGTTGACAAATTTCACATCCTTCAGATAAGCAGCTGAACCTGCAAGGAAATCACCTTTCGGAGTGTCTTTAACTTTGCCTGCGTTATAGAAAGCATAAACTCCCATGTCGTTGGTTGTAGGGAATGTTGTTCCAGTAATGGCAGCTTTAGTCATATTGGCTCTTGTCACAGGAGCAAGAGCGATTTCACCAGGCTGCTCATAGCTTACTGATGTTTTGGTGCAGGCTGCCAGTGCGGCAACTCCAAGCACAATTGAAATAATTTTTTTCATTTTTAATACAGTATTAAGAAAATTTAAATGTTTATGTTCGTATTGATGTCTTTCCATTCATCCACGGACGGGGCAAGTCCGCCTCCTTCCTTGTGTTCAGGCTCCGGAATCTCGATATCGTCAGTGTTCACGAGGATGTACTGGCGCGGATTGTCGATAAACTGGTCGGAGATGTCCACATTGAAAATATATCCTTTACCTGCGACGTCGGTGATGACGAGGGACAGGATCTGCCGTTCGCCACGCTTAGGAGACCGTCCGAAGGTATTGAACCTGGCATCGAGAAATCCGTCTCTGTCCAAGTTCCGGACATCGAAAAACACTGACGCGACTTCTTCGGAGCGGTTTCCAGGGCCGAGCCTGTGGTATTGCGACAGGCCGGTGATGACGGCCGAGATGGAACCCACATACTGGGCGCCCTTGATCTTGTTCACGCAAAGTATCCACGACTGCACGACTGTCTGACAGTCTATTGTCAATGTCACTTCCGGAGACTCCACCGAACGGGCAGGCATGTCCACATTCATCAGACGGCCTACGAAGAGGTGGTCAGGGTCGTAAACGATGGCCTCTTCTGTTTCGTCGCCGGGGCTTCGTGTACCGCGGCTCTTGAGCTTACTCTTGAACGAGTCGGCAATCTGGTTGGTCGTGGCGCTGATGCGGCCGAAGTTGTTTTCGTTCTGGATGAAGGTGACCTGCGTACCGAAGTTGTAGGCCAACACGTCATAGGACCTTCCCGGCAGCACTGACACCTGGCCTCCCTGAGGAGGGAGATATGCCTGGGCGACGAGGTTTCCGTTGTTATGGTCGAAGAACGCTACTCTCATCATTTCCGGTTCCGTCATTTCCGGACCGTTCAAGATGTTCTGGTCTATGTTGAATACGACATTGACATTATAGTCAGCATCGCTGAGCGGACGCCTCTTGCAGGAATGGGCAGAGAAGAGCACTGTCAATGCGAGTGCAAGTATCATTATCTTTTTCATCGCTCGCCTCCTTTCACTTTATGTTTCACGATGATCGGCAGGACAAACGAGATTCCGGCTCTGGTAGGACCGAAGAAGGTGTAGTATTTCTGCTTGATGCCAGGGTCCTTGATGAGCTGAGTGTAGTCATGGGTTGGGGTGTAGTGACGGGCCTGTGTCATCATACAGCCGACACCGATATTGAATTCCATACGCATCCACTTGTGGTCACGTCTTCCGATAGGCAGGCCGAAGGTGTAGTCCACACCGAAATCGATGTATTCGCCCTGGTAGCCGCTCATCTTCTTCTGGTAGTCATAGTAGCCGCAGCCGGCATAGATTCCGAGCGCGTGGCCTTTGAGCTTGTCGGCACGTGTCCATTCATATTTGCCGTTACGTCCTGTAAACCAATATTTTCCGTCGATAAACCAGCCGAGCATCTCTCCGCAGTACTTGTTGTTCTTGGCAAGCCACCAAGGGTACCAGTAGTCGGCTCCGATGGAAATATGTCTTCCGATAGGAATCTCGATGCCGAAGTTGAGTCCCGGAACGAGAAGGTTGGTTCTGCCGGCAAGTATCATCTGGCGCTCGTAAGCAGGTTTGCCTGCCTCGGACGGAGTAAATTCTGTAGGAACATAAGTCTGAGGAATCAATGCCATGCTGCTCTCGGATTTCAGAGGGACATCAGGTCTGACTGCTTCCAGCACAGGAACTTCCGGATCCACCCAAACGCAGATCCAGGTAGCGAGTCGGAGTTTAGGCATGTGGTTCACTATTATATAATGCCAAGTGTAGCCGTTGTCCAGATGCTGGATACGCCATTTCTTGGTGTCATTGCCCACCTTGGAATCGAGGATGCGGAGGACGCGGTCCTTGTTCTGAAGCTTGTAGTTGGCCTCGATTTCCGCTCTGAGTCCGTCCCAGTTTTCATTCTGCGGCCTGAGGACGATCTTGTCCCCGTTCAGAGACGAGCCTTCAGGGATATTGTTCACGATGAAACGGCGCGCAGCCTCTGCTCTCTTGCGGGCGAGCCATACGTTGCGCTCATACACACCCTCAGGAGATGCATAGGAAGAAATGGTGATGCTGTCTATTTTAGGGGAAATAAGGAGGTATTTGCGGATCTGCGCGATCTGCCACTCGTTGTCAAGATAATGCTCATCGATATCGACCCTGTCCAGCCAATAATATATCGCAAAGCGTCTCTCCACAGATCGTGCAGAAACCGAACGCCCGGTATCAAGAGTTGTCGCTTCTTGAGCTGAAACTCCGACTTGCCCCGAAAACAGGGCCGAAATCAGAAGAGCAACTGTAAGAAGCCGCTTTGTAATCCTTGCCATCTACTTATATCAGTTCTTAAAATATTACACTGTCGGGAACGGGTCCCGAGGATATTTCACTTGCTTTCGTTTTATTAAAGTAGAACAAAATTAGTTTTGAGAATCGAGATTTGCAAATATATTTTTTCTAAATACAGGGCTGCAAATATGGCAAAAAGTGCTATTTAGGCTACCCCCCCCCCAGACAAATTTTGACCAAAATCAACATACGCCATTTTTTGGCGTAGAATATAGGCAATACACGCAAAACACGGCACATAAGCCATTTTTTTGGCGCAGATAAAAATTATGTTCTTTTGGTCGAAAAAACCAAAAGCGAAAAAAGTTAAACTTTTTTCGCTTTTACAGTTTTTGACAGGAAATGAACTCAAATGAACCAGTTTAGAGGCCTAAAATGACGGACTCCACGATTTCTGAAAAGAAACGCATCTCGAGCAAATGTTCTTTTTCTGCTATTGTTTCAGAAGTATCATCAGGAGTCAGCGGAGTAGAGCGCTGGGCTATGATTTCACCGCCATCCACGGTATTACTTACGTAATGGACGGTCATTCCGGTTTCGGTCTCTCCGGCTGCTTTTACTGCTTCATGAACGTGATGTCCATACATACCGATCCCGCCGAATTTGGGCAGGAGCGCAGGGTGAAGATTTATCATCCTGTGGTCATAGGCATTGATAAGAAAATCTGGTACGACGAGCAGAAATCCTGCGAGGACGATGAAGTCGATTCCGAATTCCTTCATCAGAGGCATCAGCTTGGACTCGTCGTTGAAGTCTTTCTTGGGCATGACTACTGTGGGTATCCCGTAGTTCTGCGCCCGTACAAGGGCATATGCGTCGGCCTTGTTGCTCAGGACTACAGAAATCTTGACTTTATCAGAGCCGCTGAAATGACGGATGAGGGATTCGCAGTTCGTTCCGCTTCCGGACACGAAAATAGCCACATTAATCATATACTTGTCGAATTTGGTCGCACAAAGATAATGAAAGTTTCGTATTTTAGTAAGGTTTGTATATATTTGAAAGTTTTTGTGTGAAGAAAATGAGAAAAAAAATATATATAAATGTTATTCTTACGGCCTTGATGACCATATTTTTCTCCGTTTCAGCGGGAGCTCAGGCTACCAAGGTGAAAGGCAGGGTGACAGATTCGGAAAGCGGTGAAGGAATACCTTTCGCCGCCGTATATTTCTATGGGACGACCATAGGCGTTTCCACTGACCTGGAAGGGTATTATTCTATGGAGACACGTGATTCTACGGCAAATACGCTTTGCGCAGCGCTGTTAGGATATGAGACCCAGATGATACGAGTGAGCCGCAGGGCATTCAGCGAGGTGGATTTCAGGCTCCATCCTGTCACTTCTTCGCTTAATGCGGCAGTGGTAAAGCCGGACAACCGCTATATGAAATGGATTCTGAAGCAGATCGATGAGCGCAAGAAGGCCAATGACCCGGAACGCCGTGATGCCTATGCCTGCGACATCTACACCAAGATGGAACTGGACCTGACAAATCCTGACCGCAACTTGCGCAACCGTATGATACGCAGGAACTTCGGCTTCATCTTCGACTATATGGACACGTCTGTGGTTTCCGGCCAGCCTTTTCTTCCGGTGATGATTTCGGAGACGCGGGCCAAGAGATACCACAGCATTTCTCCGGATATCAGCAAGGAAGCCATAGAGGCGACCAGGATTTCCGGTTTCAATGAGGACAATGCCATTTCGCAGTTTACCGGCAGCATGCACCTGAAGACGAATTTCTACAACAATTTCATCAATGCCTTCAATGTGCAGATTCCGTCCCCGCTGTCGTCCAACGGAAGCGTTTACTATAATTATTATCTGGTGGACAGCCTCAACATTGACGGAAGAAAGACTTGGAAAATCAGGTTTCATCCCGGCAGGGGCGTATCCTCGACGGTCTTCGACGGGGAAATGAACATTGACTCGGAAACTTTCGCGCTGAGGGAGATTCATGCGAAAATGATGAAAGGGGCGAATGTGAACTGGATCAGGGACATGGTGATAGACCGTACCGACCAGCTGGTCGGGGATTCGCTCTGGTTCTACAAGCAGGACAAGCTGTACGTGGATTTTTCCGTGACGATGAGTGATTCTTCCAAGTTCGTGTCGTTTTTAGGTAACCGGCAGATAGATTATATGAATCCGGTGCTGGGTGAGCCGGCAAGGAAGCTGGTCCAGCAGGCCCACGCGACTTCCGTGCACGTGATGAAGGATGCGGGGAAAAAGGATGAGGCGTGGTGGAGCGAGGCCAGGCCGTACAAGTTATCGGAAAAGGAGCAGAATATCTACAATATGGTGGACTCCATCAAGCATGTTCCGCTGTACAATACCGTATATAATATCGTGAATACTGTGGTTTCCGGCTACTTGGAGACGAAATATGTCGCTTTCGGACCATATTCGCGGCTGTACAGTTTCAATGACACTGAAGGCAACAGGGTTTCGTTCGGGGCGCGTACCACATCAGAGCTGAGCAAGAAATTCAGGATTGAGGGCTATCTGGGCTATGGTTTCAAGGACAAGGAGTTCAAGGGCGGAGGTTCTCTGGAATGGATGTTCAGCAAGCAGCCTACCATGAAGCTGACTATAAGCGGAAAGCACGATATCCTGCAGCTCGGAAAGGGCAAGAATGCGTTCAATGACATGAATATCTTGTCATCGCTTCTTCGCAAGAGAGGCAGCGAGAAGAGGAGTCTCGTCAATGAGTATTCAGCGACTTATGACTGGGAAATCCGTCCGTGGCTGAACACATCGACTTCCCTGGAGTTCAGGAGGATATTCTCGAACATGTTCGTGCCGATGGACAGGGTGGTTGCTGCAGCCGACGGCTCTTCCATGGACACAGTAAGGGTCAATTCCGTGGGCTCCAATGATTTGAGGCTGATAGCACGGTTCTCCAAAGACGAGACTGTGGCAAGAGGAACGTTCGAAAAGTCGTATTTGCATTCGGACTACCCTGTTTTCACGCTGGACCTGATGGGCTCGCTGAAGGGTATCGGAAAGAATGAATACAGTTATTTCAGGAGTGAACTATCCATAGATTACAAGCTGAGGATTCCGCCGGTGGGAATGTCCAAGATCAAGTTCACTGCCGGAAAAATCGTTGGCACAGTGCCTTATCCGATGCTGAAGTTGCATGAAGGTAACGGAACTTATATTCTCGACCACAGTTCGTTCTCGTGCATGGAGTTCTATGAGTTCGCTTCAGATACATGGACTACATTGTTCTGGGAGCATAATTTCGGCGGGTTCTTCATCGGCAAGATTCCGCTTCTGAAAAAGACGAAAATCCGCGAGGTCTTCACGCTCAAGGCGGCCTACGGCACATTGTCTCAGAAGAACAACGGCATTATCGGCAATCCGAATTCGGTCAATGCGCCGATGCTTTTCCCTGCGGGCATGAACATGCTGAACAAGCCTTATGTGGAGATGGGCGTGGGACTCACTAACATTTTTCGTCTGGTGAGGGTTGATGCAGTATGGCGCATGACGCACCGATATACGGACACTCCGGCCGGGAAGGTGAAGTCTCCGCATTGTTTCGTAGTGAACATAGGATTGGAACTCAGGTTCTAAGCCCCAATCCTACAACATTTTAAGCAGCTTTCTTGGATTCGAGGCGATGCTCGATGTTGATGAGCAGGCTGCCGAGGAGTCCGGCGCAGAGGGAGCCCATCAGCACCGCCACCTTGCCCATGTCACGCAGCATTGACGTAACCTCAGGTGCCTGGTTGCTGAATGAGAGGGTATCTACGAAAATGGACATTGTAAATCCGATTCCTCCGAGGCAGGCTACGGCTATAAGCATTCTCCAAGTCGCGCGTGAAGGCATCTCTCCGATGCGGAGTTTGATGGCGATGAAGCTTGCCAATGAAATTCCGAGCGGCTTGCCGATAAGGAGTCCGAGGAAAACTCCCATTCCTACTCCGCCGAGTGCGGCATCGAAACTGAAGACATTGAAATAAGACAGGTCAGGGATTTCGACTCCGGCATTGGCCAGCGCGAATATCGGCATTATGAGGAAGTTCACCCACGGCGAGAGCAGGTGTTCGAGTCTGCTGCTCATGCTGATGGAGTCGCGTGAGATGACGGAAAGTCTTCTGAGACAATGTCTTTGAGGGCCGTTAGGAAAGCCGGAAGCTGTGGATTCTATGCCGCTGTATTCGGCAATGCGTCTTTCGTACTGTTTGCGTTTACGCTGGAAGTATGCTTCTGAGAAACGCGGTGTCATAGGTATCAGGAAGGCCATTACTACTCCGGACATGGTGGAATGTATGCCGGCGTAGTAGAAGAGGCTCCAGATGATGATGGCAGGCACGAGGTAGAACCAGACGCGTTTTTCGCCGAGTTTGTTCATGAGTACGACGAGGCAGATGAGGACGACTGCGATCGCGAGCAGGTCCAGACGAACGGTGCCTCCGTAGAATAACGCCACTACCAGTATAGCGATAAGGTCATCGGCTATGGCCAATGCGGTGAGGAACACTTTGAGTGATACCGGTACTCTGTCGCCGAGTATGGACAGGATGCCGACTGCAAATGCGATGTCGGTGGCTGTAGGGATTCCCCAGCCTGAGGCGCTGCCGTGCCGTGGTTTACCAGTGTGAATATCAATGCTGGGGCAACGACTCCGCCGAATGCTGCGATTACAGGCATGAGAGCTTTCTTCACTGTAGAGAGTTCGCCGACTTTCATTTCTCTGCGGATTTCCAGGCCGACGGTGAAGAAGAATATTGTCATAAGTATGTCATTGACAAAACTTTCGACTGTCATTCCGTGCGGGAAATAGACTCCGTTGCCTGACGGGGCGCTGAGGAACAGGGTTATGCTGGAGTTCAGAAAGTCGTGATAGAAGCCTTTGGTGAACGGGAGGTTCGCCAGCAGCATGGCCACGACTACGCAGGCGAGCAGGACGACGCCCTGTGCCCACGGCTGGTTTCTGAATGCTTTTCTTCTATGATCAAAATTCCGTATTCCCTTGGTCCAGGTGTAGATAGGTATAAGTCCCATAGCATTTGATATTTAAAAGTCCATTCTTATCGTTCCGCAATCCTCCATTCCAGACGCGAAAACGAGCTGCAAAAATAATCAAAACGATGGATTTTTCAATGACTTCTGCTCTTCTGCAAATCAGAAAAATCGTTAAATTTGTGTTTCCGTATGGGGGCTGATGCAGGTGGTTGTAGCGAAAACTGACACCTGTCAGCAATGTATGTAGAGTTATAAAGTATATTTATAATGGAAAAGGCAGGATTTGTGAAGGCTGGAAATTTTGTAGCATTCGCACTATGAAAAATGATGCACCGAAAGTCGTGAAGATTCACGATGTGAAAATAGACCAGGAGTACATGCAGTGGCTCGGAGAAATCAAAGCCCGGTACCGCAATGCTCAGATTAGAGCCTCGGTAAAGATCAATGTCGAGCAGTTGCTTTTCAACTGGCAACTTGGGCGCGACCTTGTGATGCGCAAGGCTGAAGAGAGATGGGGCTCCGGCATTGTTGAGCAAGTCAGCCTGGATCTTCAGGCTGCGTTTCCGGAATCCAAGGGATTCAGCACCACGAATCTGTGGTACATGAAGCAGTGGTATCGTTTCTATACGGATAACGGACAAAAACTCCACCAACTTGGTGGAGAAATCCAATCTGCTGATTATCAAGTCGCCAAGAAACTCCACCAGCTTGGTGGAGAAATAGCAAACGAAGATAATCCGGATATGGGCGGAATTCGTTTTCCCGCATTGCTGGCATTGATTCCATGGCGCCACCACGTAGAGATTGTCTCCAAGTGTAAGAATATCGAAGAAGCCATCTTCTATATTGTACATGCCGCCACAGAAGGCTGGAGCCGCAATACCCTGATGAATTGCATCAAGGCAGACTATTTCCATACGTCCGGCGGAGCCATCACCAACTTCAGTGATAAGCTTCCTTCCCCTCAAAGCGAACTGGCTCAAGCCATTACCAAAGACACCTACGATTTCGGTTTCGCATCCCTGAAAAAAGGCTACGAGGAAGAAGAGTTGGAGACAGAGTTAGAGAAACATCTTACCGACTTCCTTCTGGAACTCGGAACAGGATTCGCTTACCTGGGCCGGCAGAAGCAGATCATTGTGGCAGGAAAGACGAGAAAACTGGACATGCTTTTCTTTCACATACAGCTCAACTGCTACATCGTGGTTGAACTCAAAGCGGTGCCTTTCCAACCGGAATTCGCCGGCAAGCTCAATTTCTACGTCAACGCCGTGGATGACCTGATTAAAACACCGTCTCAGAATCCGACCATCGGTCTGCTTATTTGCAGCAACAAAGACGAAACGGAAGTTCAGTATGCGTTCAAAGGAGTCCAGACACCTATGGGCGTCGCATCTTACAACAATATCCAGATGAAAGAGATCCAGGACCAGTTGCCATCCATTGAAGAACTCAAAAACCGCATACGGCTGTTGGAAGAAGAACTTGACAAGAAAAAAATGAGAGCAAAAGAATTCATTGTAGCAAACGAGGCTACGCTGAAATACCCCGCTGAAATCCGTCAGATCATTGACAAAATGCCGGGGCTTTTCCGCTTAGGGAAATCAAAAGAAATCGTTAACTTTGCATCTTGAAAGCCTGCTGGATCAGGCCCTTCGGGGTAAAAAGTGGAGAAAATTGAAAGAGAAGATATTATGGCAGACAGCAATTTTATAGATTATGTGAAGATTTTCTGTGCGTCAGGGCATGGCGGACCGGGTTCGGTGCATCTGCACAGGGCCAAGTATGTTCCGAAAGGCGGACCTGACGGAGGGGACGGCGGAAGGGGCGGTCACATAATACTGCGTGCAAATCCGCAGTTCTGGACATTGATCCATCTTAAATACAAGAAGTTCGTGAAGGCTGAGAACGGCGAACACGGCGGCGCGGCGCTTTGCAAGGGAAAGCAGGGGCAGGACATCATCCTGGACGTTCCTGTGGGCACGGTCGTGAAGGACGGTGAGAGCGGCGAGGTGCTTTTCGACATGATGGAGCCCGGAGAGGAGAAGATTCTCTGCAAAGGCGGCAGGGGCGGACTTGGAAACAACAATTTCAAGTCGGCGACCCAGCAGACTCCGCGTTATGCGCAGCCGGGCGAGGAAGGCGAGGAAGGATGGTTCATATTGGAGCTGAAGATACTTGCTGACGTCGGACTGGTAGGCTTTCCGAATGCCGGAAAGTCCACATTGCTCTCGGCCATAACATCCGCCAAGCCGAAAATCGCGAACTACGCGTTCACTACATTGGAACCGAACCTCGGAATCGTGCGCTACCACGATGACAAGTCTTTCGTGATGGCTGATATTCCGGGCATTATCGAAGGCGCACATGAGGGCAAGGGCATCGGTCTGCGTTTCCTCAGGCATATCGAGCGGAATTCCGTGCTGCTTTTCATGGTGTCCGCCGAGGAGGAGCATATCGGAAAAGGTTATAAGATTCTTCTGAACGAGCTGAAGATGTACAATCCGGAACTGCTTGACAAAGAAAGGGTTCTTGCTGTCACCAAGTGCGACATCATCGATGAGCAGACCAAGAAGAAGATAAAGAGGACATTGCCTAAAGACATCCCGACAGTTTTCATCTCTTCTGTTACCGGTGACGGACTGAACGAGCTGAAGGACGAACTTTGGACTGCATTGCACGAATAACGTATGGAATTGGTATTCTGGGACATACTGCACAGATGGGATCAGATTCTGACGCTGTTCATCAACAAGTTTCATCATCCAGCCTCTGACCAGTTCATGATCTTCATGTCTGATAGGGCCGTCTGGTTTCCGCTCTACGCCCTGATTGCATTTTTCTTCGTGAAAAGGCTCGGGTGGAAGAAGGGCCTTATAGCCATTGCATGCATGGGGCTTACGCTTCTTGCCTGCGACCAGACTTCCAATCTCCTGAAATATTCCGTGGCAAGACTTCGTCCGTGCTACAGTTCAAGGATGATTTTCGGAGGGCTGCACGTCCTGGAAACCAGAGGCAACTTCTACGGTTTCTTTTCCGCTCACGCTGCCAATGCATTCGGCTTCGCCCTGTGCTCATCCATACTGTTCCGCTACGACAAGACGCATACCTACAGGGCCTACATCACGTGGATACTTATATGGGCTACATTGCTGTCCATCAGCAGGATATTCGTTGGCAAGCATTATCTCGGAGACGTCATTGTCGGCGCTGTGATAGGCTGCTCCTATGGTACAATCATAGCAATGGCCGCCAGGTGGTTCTTCGCCAGATTCATTGACAAAAAACGGCCGGCAGCCATCGGTACTTCTACAAAGGACGCTCCTACAACGAAGGAATAGCCTTTTCCATCTGGATTCCTCTCGAACCCTTGACGAGGGCGGTATATCCTGAAAACGGGTTGTGCGCGAGTTCATCAGCAAGCTCAGCTGAAGTGGCGAACCAGCTTACATTCTCAGGTTTTACACTGTCTTCCAATGCTTTACGGAATTCTTCCCCTACAAGATATATACGGTCAATGCCGGCTCCAGACAGGAGTTTCAAAATCTCCTTATGCTCATTCACGGAACCGTCGCCAAGTTCGCGCATATCTCCGAGCAGCACGGCTTTAGGAGAGGCATTGATACTGAAGAAGTTCATCAATGCTGCGCGCATGCTGGAAGGGTTGGCGTTATAGGCATCGACGATCAGGGAGTTACGCTCAGTGCGGACCATCTGTGAGCGGCTGTTTGAAGGACGGTATGATGCGATTGCCGCCAATGCCTTGTCCTCGCTGATGCCGAAGAATTTGCCGACACAGAGGGCTGCCAGCACATTGGCCGAATTATAATTACCTATCAATGAAGTATTTATAACCTTGCCGTCAGACAGTTTTATCCTCAGGAACGGAGATTCAGACGTAGTCTCGAGAATGGTGCATCCGTCAGTGTTCAGGCCATAAGGGACAATCGAAAGCCCTTCACGCTCAACACACATTGACCTGAGAACTTCGTCATCCTGATTGACAAAGACCGCCTTGCCGAATTCATTGACATAATCATAGAGGCAGCCTTTGGCTTTCTTGACGCCTTCGAAACTGCCGAAGCCGAGCAGGTGGGCCTTGCCGACGTTGGTGATGATGCCGTAGTCGGGTTCGCTGACCTTCACGAGCTTGGCGATATCGTCCGGGTGGCTTGCGCCCATTTCGATAATGGCAATCTGAGTGTCAGGCGTGATTTTCAGCAATGAAAGCGGGACGCCTATGTCATTGTTCAGATTACCTTCTGTGGCGACTGTCCGGAGACCAGCAGAGAGGACGGTCCTGAGCAGTTCTTTAGTGGTAGTCTTGCCGTTTGTCCCGGTTATTCCTATGACTGTCAGATGGTTGCCTTCGCCGAGAACATTTTCACGATGATAGCGGGCAAGTGCCTGCAACTGTGCCAATGTGTCGTCTGCCTTGATGATGCGGCTGCC
>ENA-ORNB01000899-ORNB01000899.1-human-gut-metagenome-genome-assembly--contig:-NODE-899-length-25432-cov-5.725499_pt1 | contig 25432 bp, 20 predicted proteins | sample MGYA00242112_ERZ509016 | MGnify/ENA primary metagenome ERZ509016 (study PRJEB26280, sample SAMEA2338705) | human gut metagenome | biome: human gut; feature: human-associated habitat; material: faeces...
TTTTCAATTACAATACACGGTGGGTTTGTAAAAATACCATAGTTCTATTAAGACTGTAGTTCTTTTTTTTCCAACAAGAAATTTCTTCGATTGATTTTTTATAAAAGGATGAAAAGGCTTTTCTGTACTTCCTCCAGCACAAGTATTCTGATAAATCAAAATAACACCCAGTATCTATCTTACCGGACATTTTATTACCGATCAAACAATTAGGCTAACACATCAATACTGTAAGCCCGCCCTTACAGATTCCCTTACAAGGCAAATCAGGCTACATTTGCATGTATTCCCTGCTCCATAAGCATATGTTTCTGGTTTCATTAGCATGTATGCGAATATACATAGGTATGTACGGGTAGGAATATAAGGACCTTTTACATAGAAAGTGCCGACCTTCATGCAAGAAAGTCGGCACTTTTATAAGATCAAGTCCCCTATTTTGAGAAAAACCATTGTCGGAGACGTTCTATTTTGTCTGGAAGCATCTGTCGGACGGACTGTTCCGGATAATCGTTTTGCCTGCTATCCTCGACTATTTCTATCACGACCGATAGACATAGGCTTATTGACATTCTTTCAGCAGACAAAAAGATTCATATAGCTCCATTCCTGTAGCAAAACGGAAATCCTTATCTCCGCGAGAAGACGACAAACGCTGCCTCCCGATACTTATCCCGGCTACAGCCAATAGAAACCGGAGCCTGTTTGACGTTTTGTCATTTTGACAAAGATTATTCCATCGGAACTTCCATCAAAAGCACAGTCGCGTGTTTCAGAACTTCTATGGCAATACTGTCGGTGTCCCAGAAACCGGCTCCGTCACGTTTGGAAAGGACTGTATCAGCAACCTCCACTTCGCCTTCAATCACAAACAGGTAAACGCCGTTCTTCTTGCCATGCAGTTTGTACTCCTTCACCAGTCCCGCATCCAACGTACCCATCGAGAACCACGCATCCTGGTTAATAGAAGCCGGGGCGGAACCATCCGGCGCAATCATCACTCCCAGCTCATTCTTCTTCAAGACGGAACGGATATCATAATTCTTATAATGAGGTTCTGTATTCTCCTCGCGCGGGAACACCCAGATCTGAAGAAGATCCAGCTGCTCTTCACCGCTATCGTTGAACTCGCTATGGAAAATCCCCGAACCTGCACTCATCACCTGGATATCGCCCGGAGTAATCACTTCGCTGTTCCGGATACTGTCGCCATGACGCATATATCCTTTCAAAGGGATAGAGATTACTTCCATATTCTTGTGTGGATGTGTATCGAAGCCCTCTCCCGGAGCGATCGAGTCGTCATTCAGGACACGAAGCATGCCAAAATGTACTCGCTTCGGGTTGTAGTAATTGGCAAAACTAAAAGTATGATGGGTCTTCAGCCATCCATGATTTGCATACCCGCGAGTATTGGCTTTATCCACTATTGTTTTCATAAATAATCCTCCTTTGTTAATTACGTCTATAGAACATTATGGAAGGAAGAAAAGTTTTTAGTACTTTTGTGCCCTAATAAAATCATCCAGTAAATATAAACACTATGGCAGTTTACTTAAACGATGTATCAAGAACATTCGGTGAATACTTGCTTATTCCCGGTTTAACCACCAAACAATGTGTGCCAACCAACGTTTCGCTGAAAACTCCGCTTGTGAAACACAAAGTGGGCGAAAAGCCTGCGATCGAGTTAAACATTCCTTTCGTTTCAGCGATCATGCAATCTGTGTCCGGTCCCAAGTTGGCCATCGAATTGGCCCGCAACGGAGGACTGTCTTTCATCTTCGGTTCACAACCTATCGACAGCCAGGCTGAAATGGTTCGGAAAGTAAAGAAGTTCAAAGCCGGATTCGTAATCAGCGACTCCAATCTGACTCCTGAAAATACGCTGGCAGATGTAATCGCTCTGGTACAGCGCACCGAACACTCTACGATCGGTGTGACGGACGACGGTACTCCTAACGGTAAATTGCTGGGAATGGTAACCAGTCGCGACTATCGTGCGGAAAAAGATTCTCCCGACAAGAAGGTGAAAGAATTCATGACTCCGTTCTCCAAGCTGATCGTCGGCGAACTGGGCATGACGTTGAGTGAAGCCAACCAGATCATCTGGGACCATAAACTGAATACGTTGCCGATCATCGACAAGGAGCAGAACTTGCAATACTTCGTCTTCCGCAAAGACTACGACAGCCACCGCGATAATCCGAAAGAGTTATCCGGCAGCGATAAGAAACTGCTCGTTGGAGCCGGAATCAACACACGCGACTATATGGAACGTGTTCCTGCGCTGGTTGAAGCGGGTGTCGATGTTTTGTGTATCGATTCATCCGACGGCTATTCCGAATGGCAGCAGGAAACTCTGCAATGGATCAAGAAAAACTATGGTGACAAGGTGCTGGTCGGTGCCGGCAATGTTGTTGACAAGGAAGGTTTCGACTACCTGGTCGAAGCCGGAGCCGATTTCATCAAGGTGGGTATCGGTGGCGGTTCCATCTGTATCACCCGTGAACAGAAAGGTATCGGCCGCGGACAGGCTACCGCATTGATCGACGTAGCACAGGCACGCGACGAATATATGAAAAAGACAGGTATTTATGTGCCTATTTGCAGCGACGGCGGCTTGGTACATGACTATCACATGGTTCTTGCTTTAGCGATGGGTGCGGACTTCCTGATGATGGGACGTTATTTCGCCCGTTTCGATGAATCTCCTACGAAGAAGATGAAGATCGGTAACAACTTCGTGAAAGAATACTGGGGTGAAGGCTCGAACCGCGCCAAGAACTGGCAGCGTTACGATATGGGCGGCAGCGAAGCGCTTAAGTTCGAAGAGGGCGTCGACAGCTATGTTCCCTATGCCGGTAAGATGAAAGACAACCTCAACCTCACATTAGGCAAAATAATCGCCACGATGTGCAGTTGCGGAGCTATCACCATCCCCGATCTGCAAAAGAACGCCAAAATCACACTGGTCTCTTCAACCAGTATCGTGGAAGGCGGTGCGCATGATGTGATTTTGAAGGAGCAGAACTAAGAATAAAAATTAAGAACTGCATAAAAAAGAGTATCAGGAAAGTCCCGATACTCTTTTTTTAGTATATCACAATAATAAAGTTATCACTATATTTTGTAATACTGCTCCCAGCCTTCACGAGGTTGTTCGCCTATTAACATTTGATTTGCAATCGGATCATTACTGATTTGTTTCGACTCCCGGTCAAAAACCAACTTTCTGTTCAGACGTTGTGCCAATACTCCAAGACAAAAGACTTGGCTTAACGGCCCGGCCACAGAAAAAGGAGAACGAGTTTTTTCTTTTCCTTGACAAGCCAATAAGAAATTTGCATAATGATCTGAAGGACTTTTTCCATACTCCGGTAAAACCGGATTCATCTCTTTCGCTATTTTATCCGGAATAACAGACAATGTACTTCCATGAGATCCTCCCTTAAACGTCAATGTTTTCGTATAAATTTCTTTACCTGGATTCAGATTCACCAACTGCAATTTACCTCCATTCACAGCAGGGATATTCGGATCGACCTCCGAAGTACCATAATTTTCAGGAACAGCCGGAATATTATCCAAACCATCATACCAAGTTACATCTACCGCCGGCATATTATTCCGCTCAGGGAATTTAAAAAGGATCGTAGACGACATCGGATAAAAAAACGGATTATGGTCTTTCAGATATAACGGATTAATTTCATTAGGCAAACCTAAATCAAGAAATTCATGAGCCGTATCTAAAAGATGAGCTCCCCAGTCACCCAAAGTCCCCATCCCAAAATCATACCAGCAACGCCATTGTCCCAAATGATAATCATGATTATATTCGTGATAAGGCCGTACGCCGAGCCAAGTATCCCAATCCAATGATTCCGGAACAGGTTCACCCATCGGCAAATGCTTAATATTCGGATTCCAACCATGCCAACGACGAGGGTTATTCATGTGAGCAGTAATTGCAGTGACATCTTTTATTAATCCAGCCTCTTTCCATGCTTTAAACTGAAAATAATTCGCCTCCGAATGTCCTTGATTTCCCATTTGAGTAACTACTCCAAATTTCTTTTCCGCCCGCATCATCAGTTCCACTTCCTGGAAAGTACGAGCCATCGGCTTTTCCACATAAACATGCTTTCCATGAGCCATTGCTTCAATAGTAATTGGAAAATGGGAATGGTCAGGAGTACAAACCGTGACAGCGTCGATCTTATCAGCCATTTTATCAAACATCTGACGAAAATCCTGAAAACGAGGAACGTCCGGAAACATTGAAATAATCTTCTGAGTATGCGGAGCTCCCATATCGACATCACAAAGGGCAACCACTTCACACAGTCCGGTCTTAAACATCCGTTGTGAAATATCAGCTCCCCGGTTGCCGATACCTATAAAAGCAACTCTCACTTTATCATTTGCACTCATACGGGATGCAACAGAAGCAGCATTCGCTTTGGGAATCCAAAATGAAGGTATCGCCGATACCGCAGAAAAAGCCAAAGCCTGCTTAAAAAATGAGCGACGTGAAATAATATCTGACTTCATTATCTTTATAAATTCAAATTAAACATCAATAAACCATATCACTAACAGCTTTGAAATAACCGATAGATTCAGCAATTCCTAAAAACGGATCATTCCTATCCTTTTCATATTCCAAGCTACACATTCCTGTATAGTTGACCTCACGCATCATCTGTACTAAAGCAGGAAAATCAATCTTTCCACGGCCTAATTCAATAGCATGTCCTGCTTTTGTCGAGTCTGTCACATCCTTGATATGCATATCAAATACACGCGTATGATATTTTTTCAAATCAGCGACAGGGTCACGACCGCTACGCAAATCATGTCCTATATCCAGACACATACCTATACGCGGGTCCAAATCTTTAGTATGTTCCCACACATCTTTGGCATCCGGGAATACTGGTAAATCCGGTCCATGCAAATGGATGGCATAGTGAAAATCGTACTCCTTTACCTTTTTATCCACGTATGACAATAGTTCATACGTAGGAACACCGACTATCGTTTTTACTCCTACTCGTTTTGCATATTCAAACGCATGGTCTATTTCATCTTTTGTCTTCATATTGATCGGACCGACAGCATATCCTTTCACACCATACGAAGCACATTTGGCATGCAACTCTTCTATTTGTGCATCCGTACAATCGTAAGGCAGATGAAAATCTTTAATACAGAGATAATGAATATCCAGCCGCTGCAAAGTCTTCAACGTAGTTTCCAAATCAAACGCAACAAACGTAAAGCCAGCCATGCCAAGATGGAAAGAATTTACAGCTTTAGCCACTTTCGGCTTGACCATATCCATTACGCCGGCTTTCACTATATTCGGGGTGGCCATAAGCATAGCCCCAGTCACCCCTTTTATTAAAAATGATCTTCTTGATTTTTCCATCAGATTATATTTATAATCATTTATAGATATTTATTAATTATAACCCGGATTTTGCGTTAACGCACCACCTGTTGCATCAATCTCCGTTTGTGGTATCGGCCATAAGATATTATAATCCCTCACATTCATAGCCGGAGCCTGCGGGTTATCATTGTTCTTCCGCAGATATTCAAGGAATTTGCCTGTGCGGCGTAAAACCACATCACGAATTTCTTCCGTATATAATTCACGAACTCGCTCATCCAACAGATAATCAATCGAAACATCACTTGCTGTGATCGGTTTAGCATTCGCGCGTGAACGAACCACATTAATATCATCTGCCGCTTTTTGCATTTCGCCCAACTGAATATATGCTTCAGCACGGTTCAAATAGGTCTCCGCCAATCGCATAAAATAACAATCTTTCCACGTATATCCGGCACCGCTACGAAGAGGCTCGGCCTGAACATGACAAGGATCACCGACCTTTCCGATCCAATAAGGATAAATATAGTTACATGTATCCTTCATCTGATTACGACCATTCGTTTCATAACTGCCCCACAAGCTGAAATCGATTGCTTGTCCGTTATAAGGGGATTCCGGATTTTGGAAATAGTAGGTTCGTTTGATGTTATGAGGAGCATTCCGAATATCATTGTTCCAATCCGATTCCCAAACTTTATTTGTTACATAGTAAGTCGGACGCGACCAGGAAACCGGACGACTCAACGTATCCGTATATCCCGTATATTTACCATCGATCAATTCACCTAATATACAAGTATATCCGGCTGGATCATTTCCTAAAGAATAATAACGGGGACCATGACGGCGAGGACCATTATTTTTACCCCCTCCATCCGATAAGTTGGCAGCAAACTGAGCAACCCAGATAGCTTCTTTGTTTTCACTCAAATTTTGATTTCCATAAGCAAACAGATCCAAGAAGACATCCCCCGTGCCAAACACATCGTTTGTCGAACCGAAACGTTCAGTCATCAACCGATAACCAAAATCATCAATCACATGTGTAGAAGCATCAACCGCTTTCTGATACTCACCAGCTTGCAAATAGACTTCAGACAATAACTGATAAGCAGCCCCTTTCGTGATACGCCCCTTTTCATCTTCTTTACCGGGATCAGGAAGATGCTGGGTAGCAAAAAGCAAATCATTTTCTATCTGGGCATATACCTCTTTCAAAGGAGTACGGACAAAATCAGTCTTAGGCGTACTCACAGCCTCTGTCACCAAAGGAATATCTCCATAAAATGAAGCCAACAAACGATAGGCGTAAGCACGGAAGAAAAGAACTTCTCCCTTATACATTGCCTGCTGTTCAGCACTTTCCCAGCCAGTCGTTGCTTCATTATCGATATAGAGCAACAATTCATTCGAACGACTGATCAGCATATACATGTTGTTCCACAATTTATAGAACAAGCTATTAGTAGGAGTCAATACTTCATACGTCACTCCTCCCGGATTCTCTCCGTTATAGCTGACATCTGCCATCGAACTGTAAAAATAGACAATGGCATCATCCCCATAGTACAGCGCATCACGCAGATAGTTGTGAAGTCCGTTTATTCCTAATTTAATACCCGAAGCTTCCGTATAGGTATTCTCAGGAGACAAAAAATCCAACGGTTTCTCTTCTAAGAAATTCTCATTACACCCTAACAATCCACCCAACAAGAGTGTCATTGCCACTAATTTAGAAAAGATCGTATTTGATATAAAATTGTATTTCATAATTCTATCTATTTAAAGTGATAACTTGATTCCAAATTGCAAACTACGAGTCAGTGGGAATGTCGTATATTCAGGATCCCATCCATCCCAACCAGTAAATGTATAGAGGTTCTTTCCGGTCAAAAAGAGTTGCAGCTGACCGATAACTCCCGTTTTCTGCAATAACTTCTTATCAAACGTGTACATCAAAGAAACATCCTGAAGACGGACAAAACCTCTATTCTGATAGATATCGGTCGCAATCTGCTGGTTTCTGAACAAGGCAAGCCCCTCATTCGAGCGATTCTCCGGTGTCCAATACTCCCGGGTAGAAGGCTGGTTCAGACGGATCACATAATCAGAACTATTATTTGGAGCTAAAAGGCCGTTACCTCCCATATAATAGCCACCTCCACCCAACATCGAGTTCAGCATAAAGTACAAAGACCAGTTTTTCCATGTCAACGTATTATTAAAGCTGAAACGGCAACTCGGATTCTTGTTACCGATGATCTTACGGTCATGTTCTGCATCGATCTTTCCATCTCCATTCAAATCGGCAAACTTCTGTTGTCCCGGATACCAACCGTCATAAATTTCACCAGAATACAAATCCTCCTCTTGCCAAACACCGGTCATTTCATACGAATAGATAGCTCCTATCGATTCGCCGACAAACCAACCATTCGTCAAATCTTGTGTAGCTCCATCACCATAAAGTTCAGTAATCTTATCCCGGTTCAACGAGAAAGTGAAACCTGATGTCCAAGAAAAATTACTATTCTGAATGTTTACTGAATTAAGTTCGATTTCCAAACCTTTATTCTCCACACCGCCTAAGTTGGCCCAAACCCAACTATATCCGGTGACATTTGGCAACGTACGCTTGACTAATACATCCGATGTCTTTGATTTATACACTTCAAACGAACCGTTCAGACGTTGGTTAAAAAGACCGAAATCGATACCGAAGTTCCACGAAGAAGTACGTTCCCATTTCAAGTCCTTATTAGCCATCGCAGAAGGATATAAAGAGATCACTTTATCGTCATTATAGTTATAAGCACCTAATCCTAACTTGGCAAGTGAAGCATAACGACCGATTCCCTGGTTTCCGTTCTGCCCATAAGAAAGACGCAACTTCAAATAGGTATCTTCAAACGGATTAAAATCTTCTTCCGAAATCACCCAACCGATAGAAGCAGAAGGAAGCGTTACATATTTATTATTGCTACCGAAGCCAGAGTAACCATCCCGACGAACCGTACCCGTCAACAAATAACGATTCTTATAATTGTAATTGATACGTCCCATCAGACCGACATTAGATTCCTGCCAAGCCGTACTTGCTAAGGTAAACAAGGTTCCGATACCCAAATTGTTATATCCCAAATTGTCCGTATCAAACGACTCAGCAGTAGCAGTAGTCTTATCTCCCCATCTCTTTTCCGTCGTATAAACAAATGTAGCATTCAACGAATGATCACCAAACTCTCTTTGATAAGCAAAAATATGGTTGAACAAATAAGCATTTTCATTCTCCGGTTCTTTCACAGCCTTCCCGTTATTGATAAAACCACCATCCACATCTGCCGGATAGAACGTATTATTATCCCGATGATATCGAGTCGTAGAATAATTGAAGTCATAAGACAAACCTTTGATAAAAGGAACATCCACACGTCCAGTCAACGTTAGGAAAAGTGTGTTCCGCAAGTCCGAATTATCAATAGCCAGATATTGCAGCGGATCTTTCATGGCCGATTCATTCGCAAACTCCATCCGGTAATATCCCGGCGTATCAAAGTCATAAGTAGCCATAGGAGTCGCTTTTGTCGCATAATCAAAATTGGCAGAAACACCTGAATAATCACGATGGGAGAAATTGACATTTGCTCCGATTTTCAACCAATCCGTCACTTTCGTATCTACTTTCGCATTAAAAGTATAACGCTTGAACTGGTCATTCAACAGCAAACCTTCTTCATCATGGTAAGCACCTGACAAATAATAATTGACATACTCCGAACTTCCTCCGACACCTAAGTTATAATCCTGTGTCAAACCGGTCCGCATCACTTTGTCTATCCAATCGATATCCGTGCCCAACATATAGTTATCTTTCTCTTCCTGCGATCTCAAATAATAGGCTCTCGCCTCTCTAGTCGAAACATCCGGATAAGCGGGACGACCAGCATCATTTGTCGGATTCGTCTGATACCAAGTATGCAAGTCCTGCTGATAGGCATAATCGGCCAAACGCATCGTATACTCTTCTGCATTCATATAGCTTGCGCTATAATTAGAGGCAGACTGTGTCCCTATCGACATATTGAAGGAAACGGTCGGTTTCTCTGTTTTCCCTTTTTTAGTCGTTACCAAAATCACACCATTTGCAGAACGGGCACCATACACAGCCGCCGCACTTGCATCTTTCAAGATATCAATACTACTGATATCGTTTACATTGATATCAGACATGGATCCATTATAAATAATACCGTCCAAAACGATCAGAGGATTTTGAGAGGCAGAAAACGAATTTGTTCCACGAATACTCAGACTTACATCCTCTCCAGCATATCCGCTCTGAGCAGTATTAACACCGGCAGTAGATCCGACAAGAGCCTGAGACAAACTCATATTAGAGACAGCTGGCGAATTTTCCAAATTCACCCTTTTCACTGCGCCTGTCAAGTCTTTCTTTTTCATGGTTCCATATCCGACAACCACTACTTCTTCCAATGTTTCGGTATCTTCCCGGAGTGTTATGGTATAGGACGCCTGATCATTGATTTTTATTTCTTGAGAGACATATCCTATATAAGAAACTATTAACGTTGCACCAGGTGCAACGTTAAGGACGAAGCGTCCTTCCGAATCAGATATAACACCGTTCATTGTTCCTTTTTCCACAATGTTCGCTCCGACTACCGGGCCGAATGCATCCAAGACAACACCTGTGATCTTCTTTCCCTCTTGAGTGGCTTTTGTTTCCTCTGCCTTTTTCTCCGTTATTATAATATTCTTATTATAAATCTTAAAATCACAATCCGGCAGAATCAATGCCAATATCTCCGATATATTTTTATCTTCGGCATTCACAGTGACTCGCTTGTTCGTGTTAATAACCTTGTCATTATAATAAAAAGTAAACTCACTCCTACTCTCTATTCCTTTTAGAACATCTTTGACAGTAGAGTTTTCCATGCTTAGGTTTATCCGAGTACTTTGTGCATAAGACTCTGTAGCAGAAACCCTAAATAGCATAACGGTTAACATAATCAGGACTAATTTCATAATCCGAACATTTTTGTGTGTTAAGAAAGGGTACAAAACATCCTTTCCATTAAAATTATTCATATTTTTACATGGATTTTTTTGTTAGACTTTATCGCCGAACTCCGCCAAGAGAAGCGATAGGTTAATAAAATTCTTGAATAGGTGGATGTTGCCGCATTCACCTATTGCATTAATAATACTTACATCATTCCTCCTTTCTCATATTTTTATTATTTTTAAGGTTAATACTTCGCTTTTATACTATTTTGGTATAATATATACTTTTCCATTTTTCATCTCGTACCTGATAGGCGCTATGAGACTCATTGCCTCCATCACCTCTTCGATGCTCTCCTGCCGGATCGTGAAAGAAAGGCGAGTGGAAGCGGCAAACTGCTTCGGGCATTCGATATCCATATTATAGCGTCCCTCCATACTGATCAGGATATCAGACAGGCAGTCGTTGTCGAACACCAGGCGGTCCTTGATCCAGTCGGCATACAAACCGACTTTCGCTTCTTCGACAGAGGCGATCTGATCCGACTTGCGGTATCTGAACAGTTCATTCGGTTTCAAGTAAACCGGATCTTTCAAAGCTTTTCCCGATATCTTCACACTGCCGTTCAGCAAAGCGGTCTCTACAAATTCACCGGAAGAATAGCTATCGAGGTCGAAGCAAGTACCCAAGACCTCCACATCTATCTCTCCCGCCTGTACGACAAAAGGTTTTTTCGCATCTTTCGCCACTTCGAAATAGGCTTCTCCTTCCAAAGAGACTAACCGCCTGTCATCGGCAAACTGATTCGGATAAGTCAGTTTGGTTGCTGAATTCAGCCAGACAACCGATCCGTCCGGCAGTGTAAACCGGCCTTTGCTTCCTTTTGCTGTTATCAATTGGTTTTGTACGATGACATCCGAAACGGAATGCTCCCTCCAACTGCCGATGCCATAACCTATTCCCAACAAAAGCAACAATACGGCAGCAACCCGCGTCCAACGCAAAACCACCGATAACGTTTTTCTCTCCGTAAGCGATTCCTTTTCCATCCGGCCCTGCTCCAGCAAGATACGGTCTTTCAGTTTCTCCAAAGCGATATCGACCTCCAACTCGTTTCCGGCTGCAACATTACAAGACAGCCACAAGTCACGGGTTACAGCAAAATCATCCCGATTACCGTCCGATTGTTTCAGCCACCGAAGCAGCAACATCTTCTCTTCCAGCGCGGCCGAGCCATCCAGATAACGGATTATGATTTCGTTGATATCGTTTGTACTTTCTTTCATTTACAGATTCATTTATTAGTAATACAAAAAAAGAGGTTTTTACCCTACCTCCATTCTACAAAAAAATTATGTTTCTTTTTATTCTCCAGCATGAAACTTTATTTTCTAGTTATGGAAACTTTTGTTTCATCCGAGGAAAATAAAGTTTCACGAAAAGAATTTATCTGAAACTTTTGTTTCATGCAAGAGATTTGTTTGAAACTTTTGTGTTACCCTCCTACTGTCTAATGAGAAAGACAAGTGACAGCCAGCACCAACAAAGGGAATAAATCCTTTTGGACAAGATGCTCCTTCAAGCCGTAAAGAGCTTTACTTATCTGCTTTTCAACCGCCTTGATGCTAATATCCAGTTGTTCCGCAATCTCGCGGTTTTTCAAACCATAGCTCCGACTAAGCATAAATACTTTACGGCATTGAGGGGGAAGCGTGTTTATATAAGACATGATTTCTTCTTCCAGTTCTTTCAATAATAAGCTTTGCTCGGAATTTTGCATATAAGAAGTGACATACTGATCCAAAATGTCTGCTTCCCTTGCCGGCTCCAAGGTACATACATCCTGCTGCTTTTTATTCAGCGCATTCAAGGCATGCGTATAAACCGCCCTGAAAAGATAGGACTTCACAGCAGCGTCTTCAAAACGAATGCTTTCACGCCGTTGCCACAGTTCAAAAAAGACATCCTGCACGATATCTTCCGACAGATCTTTGTCGTTAACAAAACGGAAAGCATACGCTCGCAAGGGCTTGTAAAAGCGTTTGAACAAAGCCTCCAACGCCGTAAAATCTTGAACATATCTTTCTGATGACATGAGCTTATTATTTTATGAAAGACAAAAATACGGATATTTTTCATTTAATGCCGGCAGAAGGGGAATATTGATAATTCTATAAGCGATATTGCCATTTACAATGCAACCATATTTATGTATCTTTGCAATATCAATTATAAAAGGAAACAATATGACACCGATTGAATTAACAAAAGCGGAATTTATACAGCGAGTAGGAAACTTCGAAAAAAACCCCAAAGATTGGAAATATGTAGGAGACAAGCCTTGTATCGTAGACTTTCATGCCCCCTGGTGCGGCTTTTCCAAACGTCTGGAGCCGATACTCGACGAATTCGCAAAAGAATACGACGGAAAACTCTACATCTATAAAGTAAATGTAGACAACGAAGAAGAACTGGAAGCCGCTTTCAAGATCCGGACGATCCCGACTTTACTCCTCTGCCGTATGGATGGGAATAAAGAGATGATGCTCGGCACGATGGGGAAACCGGAACTTCGCAAAGTGATCGAAGGCATCTTATAATATATCTTCAGAAATTAGGATATAGAAGGTATGAATCAGGAAAGCCAAACGCTAATTCTGATTCATACCTTCTACTTTTATACGGATCGAGCCCGGAGTCCGTTGGAAGCAGGAACAAAATAGATTCAGATCATTCGTCTTTTGCATCAACTCCTGTAATATCCGGCATTCCTCATCCGACCATGTTTCATAATGACGAGGATATTGCTTACGAACTCTCATTATCGACTCGGAAACGTCCGTTTTCTTGACCCCCAGTTGCCGGATACGCTCTTTGAAACCGGCCATCTCTTCATTCGTACAGTGGTTTACAGGTTCGGCATCAAAGAAACCCGGACAATTCTTATTCCCGACCTGGACCTGTTTCGTTACAGAGACAAGAATAGGCTCGAAAAGAACGGACTCCGGTTCTATTGCGTCCAACTCCTTTCTTAAGTTTGAAATATGCTTCGTTGCTTCCGGAGAAATCAGTTTCACGGAACATTCATGACGGGAATAAATCCCATTTCTACTTGCAGAAAGCCAGTTAAAGGAACCTTCCACCAATACCGAATCATCAATTGCAAGCGATTTATTATGAATGCCTTTCAACAAAATCAACTTAATCCCGTTTTCAACTAAAGCCTTCCGACCAGCATCGGCCTCTTTCCCCAACAAACCGGTTTGTTTGTCACAATCCAAGCGGAAGTCCGAATACACCACGACTTCCACACCCCGCTCCACCGTTTCCCGCATTAGGGGAATAAGGTGATCATGTTCGATCGCCCGGATCGATATAAAAGGAGATACGATCAGCAACTTTTTTGTCGCTTCTTTAAAGGCTTGCCGCAACAAACCGGTATGTTCCTCCAATGTCGATAAACGTTCGGCCGGCTGATAGCGACAAAGCGGTTCCTGTTGCCGATAGATGAAATTGCCGGACACTTCGTTCGCCGGATCGTCAAACAACCATTTTGCCAGGTTACCGACGGGTGTATTCTGTTCAGGATGGAATATATTCATATTCCCGAACACCAAGAAATGATACTGCGCACGCGAAACAGCCACGTTGAGCATATTGTACTTTCCACCTTGTTCCATAAAATAAGAAGCATCACCGGGAGAATTGACCGATGAAAAGATCACGACCGGGCACTGCGCCCCCTGTAAAGAGTGAACGGTACCGATCGTCATACCGGCAAACGCTTCCGCCTCCGGCGACCGTTCTGCAAAGCGACGGATCGTTTCTTCCTGCGCTTTAAAAGGAGTGACTATCGCCACTATTTTACAAACCGGATTTTTGTAAGCGTTTTCCAGATTTTCCTTTTCTTTCTCCAGCCAGGAGACGATTGCGGCCGCCTCCGCCTTGTTCAATACACTGCCCGTCGCTCCCTTTTCACTGACTCCGTTTACATGGACATACCCTTTAGGTGGCAGGTCTTTATACTTCACCTTGTTTCCTTTCTTCGGCAGCAAACGGCCATGATACACATAGTCGTTGCAATAAGCAATGATCGGATCGAGGCAACGTCTGTGTTCGGTCAGGAAGGCGCCTCTTTCGCCGGCGACCTCGAAATTGCAACTCTTCCGCGCCATCTTCATGATGCTTCCGGATGAGGAAAGGAAACCGTTCTCATGCAGGAACATATACCGATCATCAAATTCGGAAGAAATCAGGCCGAAACGTTGCAGATTGATACTGGAATATTCGTCCGAGATGGACCATATCGGTTCGATCTGCTCCACGTCTCCCACCAAAATGGCTTGCTTGGCAAGGCTGAAAGACGGAATAGCCAGTTCAGGAGACACCTGCCCTGATTCATCCACGATCAACAAATCGATCGCATCATAGAGCGGCGCATCCCACTCTCCATTGTCCACACAAACCATGTATTTCGGCAAAGAATGGAAAGTCGAAATAAAGACAGGCATCACACAGGCCAAACGTTTCAACCGTTCGGTATAGTCCTCACGACCACGCGTCTCTCCTTCTTTGTCACATTCGGCCAACCGGCGGATGAACTCGGCTTCCCGGTCATGGATGGCATACCAGAACAAGAGATAACGGTAGCTGATATCCAGCCGTACCGCCATATCTTCCGTATAAGGAAGGGATTTATATTCTGAGTTGACAATCAACTTGTCATAGCGTTCTTTAAAATCTGCCGTCTGCTCCCAGTCGCTTATCATAGCTTCATAGCTCGGAAGTTTCTGAAATTTACGGAGCAGTCTACTCAGGAAACCTTTATCCGCCATCTCTTTTCCATACTGTTTGAGAGAGGCTACATTCAAGCAGGTTTCAATCTCATCCCGTATCTTCTTCATTTTCTTGCGAAGGAAGCGCTGACACTCAACTTCATTCTGACAAGATGCCTGAAAAAAACGATTGAAATGTTCCAAATAGAATCCACGATATTCTTCCAGCCGGGCAGGATCGTCATAATCATTTGGAAAGCCGTCACCTTTCGTATTGAACATCATTTTGTACTGGTCCTTCTGCTCGTCTTTACCGGAAAGATACAATCCCAACGTATCCAAACCGGGCAGCCAGCGGAGAGTCAGCAGATTTACAGGCTTACCGTCAGAAGGCTGTTCGACCTTGAAATCTTTCAGAATATTGGTTATCGCCTGGTTATTGGCCGAACTGGCTACAATGATATCCGGATCATCAGGATGCTCCAGCACGGTATGGACGATCCGGTTGGCAATTACTGTCTGCAAAAAAGTTGTTTTGCCTGTTCCCGGAGGTCCGTTAACTGCAAAAATATCGGAACTGCCCGGTTCTGTATACATGGCAAGCGTCTCACGTTGGGAAACAGACAACGGGAACTCGCCACTCATCTGTGCCCAATGGGTTCTATTGCAATAGACTTGCTGTTTTTCCGGTGCCGGTAGCAATGTTTCCTGCTTTTTACGGATCAGAAGTTCCAGTAATGGGTGGGAAGATTTACTTTCCAATAGTTTGTCATACAGGTTGATGATCTTTTGTGCCATTCCACGTCCAGGAGCTTTCACGACGATGATTTCAGGCTTGTCGGCATAGTTCATTTCACGGAAAGTCAAGCCGGTCGCATCCTGAAACAAGGTTTCGCAAGCACTCCAGTATTTCTTCCAATCCGTCTCTTCGGTATCGAACTCACTCAAAAGCCGGTCCACATTCGAAAGAGAGGCAACAGTCCTGTCATTGCGTGCATTCGGAGATAGAAACTTACGGACAAAAACCGGAATACGTTCAGACTTATTGTCACAGACCTGAAAAGTTCCGTCCGGCAATAATGTCGCGGAAATCAGAAAGGGATATTCCGGGGCATTCTGCCTGGAAGTCCATCCGTTCTCGTACTCAGGAAGAAAGACACAAGGAGCAATCTGTATTTTACGTTTCTCGTCATTCTCCTTTTGCTTCCCTTTGGGGAAAAGCAAGGGAATATCTTTACGAAGTATAAATTCCGGAAGCTTATCACCAATCCGCAATGTAACCCGCGCTTCTTTCGTTAGCGACCTGCTCCTTCGTTCGGCATCCAGCAGGCAGTTTTTCCAGTATTTCAGTAGTTTTTTGTCCATTCGATCAGTAAGCCGTTGTGTTGCCTCTTTTTATTTCTTTTCCCGGACGGTTATATGAAAACAACCTTGCTTGCGTTCGTGTTTGACATAGCAGCGCTCTTCCCTTTTCAAATCGCGCAAAACCATTGCCAATACCATTTTCAACCGGTCCTTGTCTATATTCAGGGTATCGCTTTCGTCTACTTTAGTATAGCGAACCCAGGAGACATCGAAGGTCGTTCCGTAGCGGTGAGCCGAGTTTTGGGAAGAATTGGTATTTCTTTTTTTCAGGTTCTTGACATCATCGACCGTGCGGGTGACACTGGTCACTTTGACTTTATAGATCGAAGCATTCAGATTACGCAAGGAATCCTGGAAATTATGTCCGATATCTTCCAGCAACTGTGCCGCCGAAGGGATCAGATATGGGATGGAATGCGTCAGCTTTTCCACTTCATAATATTCGTTGGTTTCGATCTCCTCCATCTCCTTTTTTACTTTTTCCGCTTCTTCACGATTCGATGCAGGTTGAATACCGATACGTTTCGCTTCGGCCAGATGTACATCGTTCAGATCCTTGAAATCACGGTTATAGCTCCCATTATACCAGATACGTTTCAACTCGCCGCGTTCTTCCTTTTTTCCACAAGACGAACATAACGCTGCCACCGAGCAAGCAGCCACTATCAACCAAATACTAAATACTATCTTTTTCATCATTTCTCTTTTATATGGAAACAAAAGTAACCAAGATTCACTGATCTCAAAATATTTATGACTATTTTTGTGAATCCGAATATAAACTAAACAAGGATATAATGTATGGAAGCACTGGAATTAAGATTATCACTTATTGAACAATTGAAAACAATTGACGACGTAAAGCTGTTGACACAGATCAAAAATCTGATCAGCCTTGCGACAGAAAAGAAAGAAACGCGCTATCCGGCACAAATGACGCTGGACGAATTAAAAGCAGTGTTGAAGAAATCAAGAGAAGAATCAAAAAAGGATTAGGTATGACAACGGAAGAATTACGTAAACGACATCCACTATGCGAATAATAATAAAGTGGTTACCTCAAGCCATTGCCTTACTTGACAACATTTACAGATTTTACAGTGAAAAGAGCCAGACCGCAGCTATCCGTTTATACAACAGACTATTGGATTCTGCCGAACCCTTACGTGTTTTCAAATAATCTTTATGAAGCGACAACAAAATTCCTCACAATTTATTTTTACATAAAGAATATTACTAATTTTGTCTGCCTGAACGAGAGTGACAGAAAATTCACGGCAAAGGCAAAACTAAAACAAATTGAATGATTGAACGAATTTATATTCTTGAGAGCGTAGATCCGGTTATATTCTACGGAGTAAACAATGTCAACATGCAGTTGATAAAGACATTGTTCCCTAAACTGCGCATTGTGGCAAGGGGAAACGTGATGAAAGTGATCGGAGACGAAGACGAGTCGGAACTCTTTCTCAAGAAAATTCGCGAGGTAGAAAAATATTGTGAGGAATTCAACTCGCTGAGCGAAGATGTCATACTGGACATCATCAAAGGCAAAGCCCCGGTGATCACCAAGCAAGAGAATCTGATCATCCATGGGATGAACGGAAAACCGATCGTCGCCCGCACGGAAAACCAGCAACGTCTTGTCAAAGCATTCGAAGAAAACGATCTCGTTTTTGCCACAGGCCCCGCCGGGACTGGCAAGACATTCATCGCTATAGCTCTTGCCGTAAAAGCACTTAAAAACAAAGAAATCCGCAAGATTATCCTAAGCCGTCCGGCAGTGGAGGCCGGTGAAAAATTAGGATTTCTCCCCGGCGAGATGAAGGACAAACTCGATCCATACCTCCAACCTCTATATGACGCCCTGCAAGACATGGTACCAGGAGCCAAATTGAAGGAATATATGGAAAACAATGTGATCCAGATCGCCCCCCTCGCTTTTATGCGCGGACGGACGCTGAACGATGCGGTCATCATCCTCGACGAAGCACAGAACACGACGACACACCAGATCAAGATGTTCCTCACCCGCCTCGGAATGAATGCCAAAATGATCATTACCGGCGATGTAACACAGATCGACCTGCCGCCGACAGCCACCTCCGGACTCGTACAGGCCATGCAAATCCTGAAAGGCGTAAAAGGAATCGGCAAAGTCGAATTCGAGAAAAAGGACATCGTCCGCCATAAGCTCGTCCAACGCATCGTAGAAGCCTACGACAAATTCGACAGCAAACAACCCCGTAAGAGCGGTTCGCGAACCGCCCCCGCCGACACAACGAACAATATTAATAACAGTCAGGACGCCCCATAAGCGCCCCATAAAAACAAAGGTATGAAGAAGGCATTAACAAAAACAGACTTCAATTTTCCAGGACAAAAGAGTGTCTATCATGGTAAAGTACGCGACGTGTACAACATCAACGACGACGTATTGGTGATGGTTGCGACAGACCGCATCTCGGCATTCGACGTAGTCCTGCCGGAAGGTATCCCCTACAAAGGACAGATGCTGAACCAGATCGCTGCCAAATTCCTGGATGCGACTACCGACATTTGCCCGAACTGGAAACTGGCGACTCCCGATCCGATGGTGACCGTAGGCGTGATGTGCCAGGGATTCCCCGTTGAAATGATCGTACGCGGTTACCTCTGCGGAAGCGCATGGCGTGCTTATAAGAGCGGCGTACGCGAAATCTGCGGTATAAAACTACCGGAAGGTATGCGTGAAAACGAACGTTTCCCCGAACCGATCGTTACCCCGACGACAAAAGCCGAGATCGGTGAACACGATGCCGACATCTCCAAAGAAGAAATCCTGGCCCAGGGCCTGGCTACTCCGGAAGAATACGAACTGCTGGAAAAATACACGCTCGCACTCTTCAAACGCGGTACGGAAATCGCTGCTGAACGCGGCTTGATCCTGGTCGACACGAAATACGAATTCGGCAAACACGGCGGCAAGATCTACCTGATGGACGAAATCCATACACCGGACTCTTCCCGCTATTTCTACAGCGAAGGCTACGAAGAACGTTTTGCCAAAGGCGAACCGCAGAAACAACTCTCCAAAGAGTTCGTACGCGAATGGCTGATGGAAAACGGTTTCCAGGGCAAGGCTGGCCAGAAAGTTCCTGAAATGACTCCGGCTATCGTAGACGGTATCAGCGAACGCTACATCGAACTGTATGAACACATCACAGGCGAAAAGTTCGAAAAAGGCGATACGGACAACCTCCTTTCCCGTATCGAAAAGAACGTAACCGAATATCTCAACAAATAAGGTAAACGGATATGACGAAGTACGGTTCAGAACAGGTTCTACCCTACAACAACGAGGAGCACAAAACGACACAAGTCAGGCGCATGTTTGACTCCATCGCTGGTACATACGACCAGCTGAACCATACGCTCTCGCTGGGCATCGACAAAATATGGCGCAGGAAAGGAATTGCTTTCCTGCGTCCTTTTTCTCCCGCCTCGATCCTCGATATCGCCACAGGCACGGGAGATCTGGCTATCTCCATGCACCGCCGCCTGAAAGCCGACCGTATCATCGGAGCCGACATCTCGGAGGGCATGATGGAAGTCGGACGGCAGAAAGTCGCCGAAGCGGGATTGTCGGACCACATCACGTTCGAGTACCAGGACTGCACGGCATTGACCTATCCGGACAACTCGTTCGACGCTGTCACCGCCGCATTCGGAGTACGGAATTTTGAAAATATTGAGCAAGGGATCGCCGAGATGTACCGGGTACTGAAACCGGGAGGCCATCTGATGATCCTGGAACTATCCTCGCCGGTGCATTTCCCGATGAAGCAACTCTACAACATCTATTCGAAAGTCGTGATCCCTACCGTCGGACGCCTGCTCTCAAAAGAGCATACAGCCTACAGTTACCTGCCGGCCTCCATCAAAGTCGTTCCGCAAGGGAAGGTAATGACCGACCTGCTCAGCCGGGTAGGTTTCAGCGAAGCCCGTTCGCGCACTTTCACTTTCGGCATTTGTTCGCTATACACGGGCAGTAAGAGCGGTTCATGAACTGCCCTAACAATATGAATCATCTTAAATTTACAGATCATGCAAAAATATGGTTTAATTGGCTATCCCCTCGGACACTCTTTTTCAAAGAACTACTTTAACCAGAAGTTCGAATCCGAGAAAATCGATGCAACTTATCTGAACTTCGAGATCCCGAACATCAAAGATCTGAAGACCGTATTAAAAGAGAACCCGGAATTGAACGGTCTGAATGTCACTATCCCTTACAAGGAACAAGTCATTCCCTACTTGGATGATCTGGACGAAGACGCCCGCCTGATCGGAGCCGTCAACGTCATCAAATTCACAAAAGGCCTCTTCGGTAAAAAACTGAAAGGCTACAACTCCGATATCATCGGTTTCAAGCGCTCCATCGAGCCGCTCCTAAACGAGACACATCGCAAAGCCTTGATCCTGGGGACGGGAGGCGCATCGAAAGCTGTCTTCCACGGATTGAAACAATTGGGTGTCGGCGCCACGCTGGTTTCCCGTAAACCGAAAGATCACTGCATCATCTACGAAGAAATCACTCCGAAGACGATGGAACAGTACACCGTCATCGTCAATACGACCCCGTTAGGGATGTACCCGAATATCAATGCCTGCCCGGACATCCCTTACGATCTGCTCACTCCGGACCATCTGTTGTACGATCTCTTGTACAACCCGGATGAAACCCTCTTCATGAAGAAAGGCAAAGAAAAAGGAGCCATCGTCAAGAACGGGCTCGAAATGCTCCTGCTGCAAGCGTTCGCAGCTTGGGAAATCTGGCAGAAATAAAGCATTGCTTTACGACTCCTAACCCATAGCTTTAGAAGGCGAACCCTATGGGTTAGGATATATATACCGATATTGAAAAAAACGATTCAACTCCGGGTTAATACGAAATCGGGGGTAACGAGGTAGTTCAACCGGTAAACCGTCCTTTCTCCCGTACGGGTTTCATAGACGGTAAAACTCCCTTTCTCCGCATACGGGAACGGACAGACATGCAGATGGCGAAGGAAATCGACCTCTTCATAACCGACCATTTTAAAAAGAGTCTCTTTCGCACACCAATGGAGCAACAAATGTTCCGTCTCGTACTCCTTGTCGATACCCGCCTCTTCTTCGGGATTCATAAAACGACTGCGTATCCTCGACACCCTCTCGGAACGGTATTCGATGTCGATGCCGGCGGCAGGATGATCCTGTAACAGAACGGCAGCATAGCCTTTCGTATGGGAAATGCTGATATGCAAAGACGAGCCGGATAGGTAAGGCGCACCGTTCGGATGGTAGGCTATAAGGGCCGATCCACCCGTAAGTTCCTGCAAAAGGACACGGCTGGCAAGCCATTCCCGGCGGCGCTGCTCCGTACGGATCAGCTCCAGCTGCGGCAGATATTCTTTCCTATTCTGCAAAAGGGCAAGAAGCACCTCGGAAGGTTCCTCGATCTTCCAGATACCCCACAACGGACCGGTATGTTTCATCAGGAGAGGCATTATTTCTTCCACTTAAAAGATTGGATCAGTTCTACGATATCCTGTTTCAAATATCGGGTGACGGGAGCCAACGAATCTGCATTCGGGATACAATCATAATACAAAGCTCCCCGGAAAAAGCGTGAGACACTGTCTGTCAACATAAATTGCAGCGGCGAAGCGGATTCGCCATCCAGCATGAAAAGCGAGCCATACACCGAAGCCTCCGGATGACTGTACGCCTGCACCTTGATCCGTTCCGGATATTTCGCCTGCCGGACCACCAACGCGCGACATTCCTCCTCCGCCCTACCCAGCGTAGCCGGAGTGACAGGAAAATAGCTGCAATAGAGCTTCACATTCAACTGCGGATAAGAAAGATTGATCCACCCTGCCGGATTCCCGGCAGGAGGCAACTCCACCTCCGCCCATCTGGAAAGCCGGAAAGTATAAGGTAAATCCTCCACCGGAAGTGTCTGATAGGAAGGGACAGGTGGTTCGATGCGGAAATAGCCGCGTGGCTTCGGTGTATATTCCGTGCAGGAAACACACAAGGCCAACAGCAGCCCCCCTACTATGCCGATCGACGCACGCATTACTCCTCCTGCCGGCCCTTTCCTTGGTCCGAAATACGGTTGAACTTGACTTTCAGGATACGGCGGTTATCAATCTCCAGAACCTGGAAACGATAGTCGTCATATTCGATGATCTCGCGACGACGCGGGAAGTCCCCTTTGATCTCCAACAGAAGGCCGGCAAGGGTTTCGACCTCCTCCGTCAGTTTACCGAATTCGGTAGGATCGGCATCGATCACACGGAAAAAGTCGGTCAGCAATATCTTGGCTTCAAAAATAAGACTACCGTCCGCCAAGCGGATAAACTGCTTTTCATCTTCGTCATATTCATCGGAAATCTCGCCGACAATCTCTTCCAGGATATCCTCCATCGTCACGATGCCGGAAGTGCCGCCAAACTCGTCCACCACGATCGCCATATGGATCTTGCTGGTACGGAATTCCTCCAGGAGATCGTCGATCTTCTTCGTCTCAGGCACGAAATAGGCCGGACGGATCAAGCTCTGCCAACGAAACGTGTCAGGCTTCTCCACATACGGCAAAAGGTCTTTGATATACAGGATGCCCTTGATATTATCCTCCGAATCGGCATAAACCGGAATACGCGAATAACCGGATCGGATGATAAAATCGACCACGGTGCGGAAACTCGTCTTGATATCGATATCCTCCATATCCAGGCGGGGAGTCATGATCTCGTCGGCAGTCTTGTTGTAGAATTTGATGATCTCCGAAAGCATCTCCTTTTCTTCCGGCATTTCGGTGGAAGTGAGTTCCAATGCTTTGGAAAGTTCGTCGACCGAAAGATCATACTTCTTCTTGACCAACGCCTTGTTGATGACGCTGGTCGACGTAACCAATATTTTCGAAAGCGGCCGGCAGATGCGCTCCACGATATTCAGCACGGGAGCCGAACTGCGCACGAACCGCAGCGAGTTTTTCTGTGCGTAAATCTTCGGCATGATCTCGCCAAACAACAAAAGGAGAAAGGTCAGGACGATCGTCTCCAGGATAAAGCCCAACATCGGAGCGGATGAGAAATTGACGATCGCGTTGATACCGTAGGTACAAAGCATAACGACAGCCACATTCACAAAGTTGTTGGCTATCAGAATAGCGGCGAGCAGGTACTCGGAACGGTCCAGCAAACGCTGGATTAATAGGTCGGAAGGCGCATTCTCCTCCCGGATGTCATTGATATCACCCGGGGTTAACGAGAAAAATGCCACTTCGGAAGCCGACACGAAGCCGGAAACCAACAGCAGAAGAATTGCAAGGCTTAACGCTATTACAGGGCCTGCTGTGAGCGCCTGTATGGTAACCTGGTCGAATAAGCCCGATAAATAATAGTCAGAGTCCAAGGGGAACAGTATTAGTTAAACAATATCAGAACGGAAGATCGTCCGCACTGTTGGAATCTAAAGATGTGTCCGGTTGTCCGGATGCAGGTTGCTGGTAGCCTGTCGCCTGCTGGTATCCAGTAGATGGCTGGGCGGTCTGAGGTTGTGTTCCTGTCATTCCCGTACCGGAAGCGTTGTCACGATTCATACCCGAACCGGTGCTGTAAAATTCGACACGGTCGGCATGGATTTCCGTCACATACCGCTTCACGCCGGACTGGTCGTCGTAACTACGCGTACGAATCTTGCCTTCCACATAGAGTCCGGAACCTTTCTTCACCCATTTTTCAACAAAGGAAACCAAATCACGACGAACGACCACATTGTGCCATTCCGTACGTTCCGGAACAACCGTACCATTGGCCAACGTATAACCTCTCTCGGAAGTAGCAAGCGGGAAGTTAGCAACAGCAGCGCCACTATCAAAGTAACGTACTTCCGGATCACGTCCGACATTGCCGATCAATATAACTTTATTCAATGACATAGCTCTATTTTTTTATTAATCCCACAAATGTACATAAAAAACCGACTTCTTCCGTTTCCTATAAAGGAAAAATAAAATTCACTGGTGGCTTCCGAAGAACGCGACAAAAGTTTTCAGCTAATTCATTTGCATGAAAATAAATTTTCACTGGCGGGAAAATTTATTTTCACCAGCAGGAAAATTTTGTTTCATGCCGAAGAAACTAAACTTTCCCTATAATCTTTTCCAAATAAATCTGTATCAAACGAGGGACAGCATACTGTTCGATCTCTTTTCCCGATACAGCGATAAACTGCTGCAACGCATCCCCCTCCCGCTCTATCTCTATCCGGTAGAAAGTCGCATACAGGATCTGATGGGACAGGACATGTTTCACCCCCTGCAAATCCACCGAAACATTCAGCCAGCCCGCTCCTTCGAACAAACGGCGAAAGGCATCCGTCGTCTGTAACTCTGCAAAATCCATCGCCTTGTCCGTTTCGATAAGCGGAAACTCGTAAAGCCCTTCCCAAATATCTTTCCCTTTCCGACGGGCCAACCAGGTTTTTCCTTTATATATAATGTATAAGTAATGAAAATACCGGTCACGCGTCTTGTTCTTCTTTTGTTTCACCGGATAGGTCTGCACATCACCTGTCCCGTAAGCCGCACAGCGTTCTTTCAGCGGACAAGCCTCACAATCCGGATTTTGCGGCACGCATTGCAAGGCCCCCAATTCCATTATGGCCTGGTTGTGTTGTCCGGCATACCGCGGGTCCATCACCAAGCCTGCCAGTTCCGTAAAGGCTTTTTTCCCTCTGGGCGTATCGATCGGAGTATCTACCGCAAACAGGCGCGAAAGCACTCGGAAGACATTCCCGTCAACAACCGGATACGGCTGGTTC
>ENA-ORNB01000902-ORNB01000902.1-human-gut-metagenome-genome-assembly--contig:-NODE-902-length-25250-cov-18.376900_pt1 | contig 25250 bp, 23 predicted proteins | sample MGYA00242112_ERZ509016 | MGnify/ENA primary metagenome ERZ509016 (study PRJEB26280, sample SAMEA2338705) | human gut metagenome | biome: human gut; feature: human-associated habitat; material: faeces...
TCAGGGCGGTTTAGGGACTTGCACCCTTTAGAGTATGTTCGTGCTGGACGAACAATACAAACGAGACGCATGCCGAATTCAAGCATGCGTCTCGTTTTTTATTTGTTACCGGATTATCTTGCAGCGACCACCTCGATTTCCACGAGGGCGCCCTTAGACAGAGCTTTTACAGCGATTGCCGATCTGGCAGGGAATGGCTCGGTGAAGAACTGAGAATAAATCTCGTTCATTGCAGCGAAATCTCCCATATCCGCGAGGAACACGGTGGTTTTCACGACATTGGCAAGAGTCAGCCCCGCCTCTGCGAGAATCGCCTGCACATTGAGAAGCGACTGTCTGGTCTGCTCCTGCACTCCCCCCTCCGGAAATGCTCCGGTTGCAGGATCAATCGGAAGCTGTCCCGATGTGTAAACGAATCCGTTGACTTCGATCGCCTGGCTGTATGGCCCGATAGCCGCCGGCGCATTGGATGTAGATATCTGTTTCATAAAATTCAATATTGTTTTCGTGAATGCAAATATAATCATTATCCGGCAACGGCGTACTATCAATTATCCTGTTTCAGAACCTCGACCGGGTTTTCGGCTGCCGAACTCCAAGTCCGAGATATAATCGAGACGAAGGAGATGAGGAAGGTCAATGCTGCCGCGACGAGGATTATCCACCACGGGAAGGCTATGGCATTGTAAAAATCTGCCAGGTAGTAACGCATTGACCAGATACATACCGGAACCGCGATCACGACGGCGACTGCTGTCATCAGCATGAACGACTTCGAGAGCTTCCAGGCCGCCGACTTGACACCGGAGCCGAAAATCTTCCGGAGGGCGATCTGACGCGCCTGCTGCTCAGTGTAGTAGACGGACATCGCGAACAGCCCCAGAGCCGAGATCAATATGGCAAGCACCATGAACGTCATCACCAGCTTCATAGTGTTCCGCGTCCCTGTCAATGAATCCGCCAGGAAGTCATCTATATAATATATGTCCGTTTCGCGCGGCACACCGATATACTCCTTCGCCACATCACGCCATGCCTCGCGGACAGCATTCAACGCCTCGGCCCTGTCGCCACGCACCTTCAGCAGATGATTCATGCACACATCGGAACGGTTCTGCACAGCCCGATGACTGTCAGGCATTGGTTTATAAAGAGGATCACGCGCGCGGAAATCCGCTATTATACCGCAGCACTCATACTGCGGCTCGCCGTCTTTATTGGTCCCGACAGTCCTGTTCCCGGCAGTAATCCCATAACGCCGCTGCGCCTCCTCCGTAAACCAGCATGTCCCTTCAATAGGATCGGAATACTGTTCTATCACATTGAACCCAAGCAGCCTGAATGCCGTACTGTCAAAAGCAGGCAGCTGAAGCCACGACATTTCCTCACCCTCGATATGTACGCCATTGCTTCCACATGATAACGGAAGCTGCACCGCCATAACCGCCGTCTCCACCTGCGGAAGAGCCTGAAGTCTCTGATGCAGAGCCTCCTGGGCAGCCATATTGTTATAGCCGAGCGCCCATGAGGAAACCGACAGCAAATCTGTATTGTACCCTACCGGCAAAGATACCAGATGGCGCATCTGGAGAGTCATTGTCAATGCAACCGCGACAAGAACCATGCTTATTATGTTCTGGCAGACGATAAAGACCTTGCTGAACACCATCTTGCTGCGGAACCTGAAATCGCCCTTCACGACAGCTATAGGCTTGAATCTCGACACCATAAATGCAGGAAGGAGCCCGGAGAGAACCGAAACCAGCACGAGCACAATGACGCCGGCCGCAATGGTAGCCGCATCCGGAACAAGAACTATAGCGGTATTGAGAAGATTCTCTATCCAGCCCTTGAACAGCAGGGCGACCAGCACGCCGAACAGCATGCAAACAAATGTGAACAAGAACGATTCCATAAGGTATCTGCGGACAATGCTGCCTGAAGACTCGCCGAGAAGACGTCTCGTCGCCATCTCCTTTGCCCGTTTTCCCGTCTGAGCCACAGTAAGGTTTATGTAGTTGAAAATGGCTGATATCAGCAGTATCAATGCTACCGCCAGAAGTACCTCAACAATCTTCCTGTCCCCGTGACGCAACGGGCTGTACACGTCTATCTTGCTGAAATAGAGCCGGTCAAGCCTTGTCAACGTGGAGCCCCATATGAAATTTCCGCCAGAGCCGTCGCGTGTGTAGAAATCCTTCCAATAATCCACATACTTGTCCAGCAGCTTTTCAGCCACAGCGTCAGGCGAAGCACCATCCTGCAGCGTCACGAAAGTATTGACCATACCGAAATTGTCCATTCCCTGGACCATGCCATCCAGCTGCCTGATGCTCAGGAAGATGTCATAATACTGCAGTTCATCATAAGGCCCAAAATCCTGAATCACGCCAGTTACCGTGAACCTGTTGTTTCCTATTTTAATGGTGCGTCCCACAGGATCAGAGCTGCCGAATGCCTTATGCGCGAACTTTTCGGAAAGGATTACATCATTCAGTCCCGCAAGTATGCAGTTCTTGTCACAGCCTGAGAGCGTGTAGTCAAACAGCTGCAGGAAATTCGTGTCCACACAGACCGCCTCGGCGGCATAATAGTCGTCATTGACAATGACATCGGCATCGCCATACGCCCCGACTCTGGTCCAGGATGTTATCTCGGGCACTGACGGGAAAAACTCCTCCGCAGTCCCGTACGTCATTCCGATGCACGCTCCCGTGCCGATAGCATACAGCTGCTTGGAAAGCGGCTGCCTTGCGCCTACACTGAACTCCGTCCTGGCATATGAAGCCAGCAATATGACGAATCCCAGTGCCACTGACAGTCCCAATGCCTCGATTACGGCATAGAGTTTATTTTTCGAGAGAAATTTCAGATATGTGCTCATAGCTATTTGATAATCAGTTCATCTTTGTCGCCGAAGCTGTCGTAAGAGGATATGATAATCTTCTCGCCCGGCTCCAGGCCTTCTATAACCTCGTAATACTGAGGGTTCTGCCGGCCTATGCGGACACTGCGTTTCACAGCTTTCGTCCCCTCGGCATTGACAACATACACCCACTTGCCGCCAGTTGCCTGATAGAATGAACCGCGTGGTATTATGATCGCCTCGGCAGGCTGGCCGAGCTGTACATTCATATAATATGTCTGTCCCGCACGGATATTCTCCGGCTGCTGACCTTCGAAGCGGAAATCCGCCTTGAACTTGCCGTCACGGACCTCCGGATAAACCTTGCGGATGGACGCCGAATATTTCTCATTCTGACGCTCAAAAGTCGCCTCAAGACCAGGCACAATTCTATCAATGTAATGCTCATCTATCTGAGCTTCAATTTTATACGAATCCAGATTATTAATCTGGCCGATTTTCGATCCTGCCGCCACTGACTGACCGAGTTCCACATCCAGCAGACCGAGTTCACCGCTGATCGGCGCCTTCACGGAAAGATTCTCCTTACGGCGGCGTATCATGGACATGTTCACACGCATATTCTCCAGGCTCTCGTGCATCTGCGAAATCTGCGTGCTTCTATAAAGGCTGTCCTGACGTTCCCTATTGATGACCAGGTCCAGCTTGTCCTTCGCAAGTTCGTAATCTTCAGCCGCTTTCAGATACTCTTCCTTTGCAATGAGTTTCTCCTCGTACAGCGCCTTGTTCTGCTCATACGCCCTCTTGGCCCTGCGCACTTCTATCTGGAGCGTGAGCTTGTCCTGCCTTACGGAAAGTTTCTGCTGCTCCATTGAAATCAATGTATTTCTCAGGATATTTTCCTTTTCGGCGAGTTCCGCTTCGGAGTTAAGTATCTGCATGTCAAGGTTTTCATTCGACAGTTCGACAATGACGTCACCGGCATTGACCTTACTCCCCTCCTCGGCGACGATGCGCTGGACATTGCCGCCTTCGGTCGGGCTTATCTGCACGGTCGTCATCGGCTGCACCTGACCGCTCACGCGAATATAGTCATTGAACTCGCCCCGACGCGCCTCGCCCGTGATGAGCGCGCTGCCGTCGACTCTCAATGCCGAACCCTTCCCCGTGAAAATCAGGACGACAAGCAATATTGCCAATGCTGCCGCAGCCCAATATTTCAATGCTTTTTTAGTGAACGCTGCCGCAATTCCCTTTTTCTTTTCAATGATCTTATCCATAATGCTATTTTTTTACTGCTCCAGATATGGTACACCATTATAATAATCGACTACACGTCTTTTCAGCTGGTATTGAAGCTCCGCATTGAGCTTTTCAGCCTGCGCTTTCAGATAGTTGGACGAAGCCGTATTGTATTCAATCGAAGAAATCAATCCTTGTTCAAACTTGCGCGCATTCAGCCTGAACGCCTCGTCATAAACTTCCGCGCGCCTTTCCGCCTGCAGCAATGCCGCTTCTGCTCCATCCCTGTCCTGCACCGCACGGCGGACTTCCGATTCCACGTCGCGCAATGATTTGTCATATTCGAGACTCGCCCGCTGATAGGCATTGCGCTTTTTCGCCAATGCGGTATGCTTGGAAAGGCGGTCGTATATAGGAATGGTCAATGACAGCTGTAGATATTCTCCACCGTTATTCCTGAACTGCCGGCCATAAGGTACCGGAGTATAGCCGGATTGACCCGGATATGTGTAATAGCTTGTGGACCAGCCGCCATAGAGTCCGAGCGAAGGCAGGAATTGCCACTTGGCTGTCCTCAAACTGTAAAAGGCATTGTCTCGCTGGTTGCGGGCAATAAGGACGGACGGCATTGAGTTCGCGGCTGTGTTGACGATGTCATCCGCAGCAATGTCCTGCTTGCTTGCAGGCTGTAACGCCGTCAGATCCGTATCTATTACAAGTTCCTCATCCACAGGCCAATACATGACATCTTCCAGAGTTATCCTGGCATTGTCCCTGCTGTTTTTCGCAGTCATCAGTTCATATTCGCGGTCGGCAAGGTCAGCCTTCATCTGGACCACGTCAGCATAGCCTTTGGAACCGAGCTGTTCCTGACGTTCTGCCAATTGAACCGCCGATTTGGCATTGTTCACCTTGTCCTCCAGAATCTCGGTCAGCTTCGTATAATAAATGACATTGAAATAGGCCTCCATCGTGGCGAGGCAGACTTTGTCGCGCTCCTGCCGCTCCTGGGAAAGGCCCATTGACATGGATGTGCGCGCGATTTTCAGGTTATTGATGGCCGAGAAGCCGTTGAACAGCGTGATGCCGGCGGAGACTGAGAAGCCTTGGTTCAGCGACGTGGTCGTGACATAGGTATTGGTTTCCGGGTCGATGGAACGTCCCCACCTGTAGTAGCCGTAGGAATTGCCGTCGGCGGAAGGCGTGAACGCAGCCAATATGGCATCGCGCCTGTCCAGCCGTGCATCATCGTTTTTCGACTGCTGAATCCTCACCTGCGTGGAATTCGACACAGCGTACTCCATGCAGTCGCGCAATGTCATCACCTGCGCTCCAGCATTCAGCTGTGCAGCCGACAATAATAATATCGCAATCATTGATTTCATAATTTCGCGTTTATGCCGAAGTGATGCACGAGATGTGCCAATCAGCGTAAACGCCTGTGAATCAATGATTGCGACAATGAATTCTATTTCTTCAATGTAAAAAAACTTTACAATCCTGTAAAGATGTTTTACAAGGGGGCATTACAGCAGTTCCAGTTCCACGTAGACTGGCAAGATATCCCTCCGGAGCGCCCCCAGCATCAGCCGCTTCTATCCGCAGTACAATCAGCAGGTGGCCGACAAGCAGTAACAGGGAAAACGCAGCAAAACTTTCCATCAACTGAAGGAAGTTTTTCCTGGGCCTCATTCACGATTCTCCATAAAAAATCAGTAAATTTGCCATACTATGAGTTCTATGCCATGAAAGAATTGACGATAAACGACATACAAACTATCATACACCGCGACGAAAGCCGCATCCTGGAGGTCAAGAAGACTACCGGAGAGATTGTTGCCGGTATGCAGTCCGGCTGCGCCTTCCTCAACACGGAGGGCGGCTGGCTCTTCTTCGGCATCCATCCTACAACACTGAAGATTCTCGGACAGGATGTGGCCGACCAGACACGCCAGGACATCGCCAAGGAAATGCGCAAGTTCACCCCCGCGATTGATCTTGCCGCCCAGTATGTCGATGTCCCCGGACGCCCGAATCAGAAAGTTATCGCCATCTGGTTTCCGGCGCCCGTTGGATTTGCCGCACCTCATACCTACGACAACCGGCCGTACTACAAAGTCGAGAACACTACGTCCATAATGCCCCGTGAGATGTTCGAAGAACGCATCCGCCTAAGCAATCCCAAGAAGTTCAGCTGGGAGAAGACGCCCTGCCCAGATATTGACGTGAACAGTATCAGCGCAAAGACCCTAGATGACATCATCCTTTCCGGCATCAACAAAGGCCGCATTCCCCGTGAAGCCAGCCGTCTCAAGAATCGCTTTGCCAAACTTGACCACCTTGGACTTCGCACGTCAGACGGCTCGCTGACCAACGGCGCTATTGTGCTCTGCGGCAAAACGCCAAACAGGGAATTTACCCAGTGCAAAGTCCGTCTTGCCCGCTTTGAAGGCACCGATATGGACAAGTTCCGCGACCAGACGGTCTGCTACGGCAATCTTTTAGAGCAGTACGACGCCATCATAGCCTTCTGCCAGAAGCATATGTTCCTGGCTGGGAATATGGATCAGATCGAGCGCATCGACATGTTGACCGTCCCCATCAAGGCTCTCCGGGAAGCAACCCTGAACCTGCTGGTCCATCGCACCTGGTGGTCTGGAGCCCGGACTCCCAGTGTGGCCATATACGATGACCGTATCGAATTTATGAATCCCGGCAGTTTCCCTCCCGGCACCACTGCAGAAGATTTTCGGAAGCGCCCGCACTCAGAACCCATCAACGAGGTCATATCGAGCGTATTCTTCAAGAGCGGACTTATGGAAGCATGGGGCCGCGGCATACCGGACATCTTCAATGAATGTAAGGCAGCAGGCCTTCCTACGCCCGAATTTGAGAGCATCCCAAATTTCGTCTGCTTGACTATCCGCTTCAAGAATCCGTTGAGGCCATACTTGAGTGGCGAATCAAATGGGGCGTTAAATGGTGAATTAAATGGTGAATTAAATGAGGCGTTAAAGAGTCTTCGTCCGGCTGTCGGGACGACTTACGACATCATCAAGAAGAATCCCGGAATACAGCGCAAGGTTATTATCGAGCTGACAAAACTGGGGTCTTCCACCATTGACCGCCACTTGGCGATATTGACACAGAAGAATCTCATTGAGCATAAAAATTCCAAGAAGACCGGCGGCTACCACGCAAAGTAATTCGCCATCTTCCATCCTTCCATCAGTCCCATCAACTGATGGAAGTTTTTGTTACTATTGAAAGGTAGCTATGTATTGAAGTAGATTTATGATTTCCTCCATTTCGGCACCTATCTCACCCCTTATCACGTTAATTTTTGCTCGTTTTTCTCTTCGGAAACCTAACCAATAGCCGTATCATTGTACCTCACCCTATAAGATGCTGATTTTCAGTAGGGCGTCAAAAATTTAACAAAGGGGCATTACAGCAGTTCCAGTTCCACGTAGACTGGCAAATGGTCGGATGCCATCTCCGTATCGCCGGTCTCGAATTTGCGGCAGACCTTGGCATCGAGGACATTGACCTTGGCCTTGTTCTTCATGAGGAGGATGTAGTCGATGCAGATCTTGGAGTCGCGTGACGGGAAGGAAACGCCTGTGCCTGAGAGGTTTGTCCAATGTTTGAAATAATATTTCATAACCTCGGATTCCGGGGTCACGTTCATGTCTCCGCAAAGGAACACGTGCTTGCGGCTCTTGTAATAAGCCTTCTGCAATGTGGTGGTCACGATGCGGGCCTGTTCAAGTGCCGCTGCCGACGACACATGGTCCAGATGAACCGATGCGAATACGTACTTAGGTGTTTCAATGACCGCGCACACACGCTGCTCGGCACCTTCTCCCTGCGGAAGCGTGATATTGTAGCGGTTGATTACGGTGTCCCTGGTCACGAGACCTTCGCCGTAGCTTCCGCCTTTGTAAGACATAGCCCTACCGAATGCGTAATCCCAGCCTTCTCCAAGACACTCTGCCAAGTACTTGGCCTGATAGACATCGTGACGGGTGTTGCAGCTGTCCAATTCATTGAGTGCGCATGTGTTGGCACCCATTTCCTTGATCATTGACGCAATCATCGGGGCGCTGTCCTCGACATACTTTCCGAACACGCCGACATTGTAAGTCACAAGTCTCAGGGTGTCAGCCTTTTCTCCCGGATTTTTCGGAGCATTGCCGCCGTTTCCGCACGAAACGAGCATTGCCGGCAGACAAAGTGCCAGCAGGATAGATTTAGTGAAATTTTTCATAATTTTTAGTTTTGTTCCGCAAAGATAGCCAGAAATAACTGAAATCTATAGTCTTAATCATCAACATTATCAGGTTTTGCAAAATCATTACCAAAAAATTTGCACATATATAAAAAAAAGCATTATATTGCCGCTCAAGAAATTACAACGTTTTATTCATTTTTTGTGATTATCACTACTGTTTATCATATTTTTTATTAACATAAAATGATTTGCTTATGAAAGACAAAAATGTAATATGGCTGTCATTATTATTCTCTATAGGGATAATTATGATATCATCTTGTTCTTATGATTTAGAACTAACGCCAACTGATGACGTTTTAACCACAAATGAGCTATTAGAAGGGCAACTATTGAGAAGCACAGAGTATCGGTATCCTTATATCGACGAAATCATCTCAGATGAGACAGTTATACATAACATGGAAATAGCTTGGAATATGATGAAGGACAGCGCTTCAGGAAATGGTAGGCGCGAGTTTGGATTCTACATCTATTATGACGACCGATTTAAAAAGTTCGAATGTGGAATTATCCGCGGAGGTCCAGTTGTTACAGGAGGCGAAGGAACTCATGCTAGTCTTTGTCTGGGAGGCGCGGCCAACAATCGAACTGTTTGTGCCTTTTTTCATTGTCATACGACATTACAATTTTGTTCATCAGACGTAAGTAGGGTAACTGGCCCGTCCCCTTCCGATATCGACTTTGCATACAATCAGGGATTACCAGGAATTTTATATGATTATTCTGTGAATAATTTAATTGGTGGAACGTGCAGAGATGCTCCTTATAAAACATACACATTTGGTCCAGCGCAGCGCACTTTTTAGTATTAAACATTTTAATTTCCATATATTATGAAACATAAAGCTTTTATATTAGCGACTTTGTTATGTATCGTATCCATAAATAGTCATGGCCAAAGTCTTGAGAAAATGTCTTCTAAAGAACGTAGTAATTACTTGACGACAACAGCCAGATTTGTTGCAGAAGTTTATGGCCCTTCGTATGTCCCTTTTTTCAAAAAAACAATAATTTCAGATGCTCAAATATTTGACAAATCGGATTATGGCGACGAACTCCCTGAAATTAAGAAGTGTATTGGACGCGAGTACTACACCATCATTTTCACTTATGACAAGAAAGTAATCCAATTTGCATTTGATTATGCAGCAAGAGTTAGAATATGGAAAGACACGGGAGAGCCATTGGATGTAATTTTTGGCAATGGTTTTGGTAGGAACTTTTTGATTTCTGATTTTATGGAGCAAACAAATTGCTCTGTAAAGACACATGATCTGTCTAAAATAGCCTCCAAGTCAATAAATGTCGTTCCTCTGGAAACAGTAGAAGTCCCTAAATCGATATGGACTCAATCAAAGAGATAGTCTCTATTTGCAAGTTAAAAGGTAAGCACCTTGTTCATAGCGCAAACAAAGTGCTTACCTTGTATTATTTTGGCAAATAACCTTTGAACAGCACAACAAAACATTAATTCACCGCAGGAGCACAACCATAATCTCTGCCAGACAACCACGAGACAAAATAGCAGTAGAAAGATAGCCAGAAAAGACGGATTTATAAAGCCTCCGTCAAATATCTGATTACATTCTCCACGGCGCGACGGCAGACAGGGCAAAACTCCGGTGCGGCATTGGTCCTCATCCTGCAGTCCTCGCATGCTCGCCAATAGCCTTTCGGCTGATAGGCAGCACCTTCCACAAGTCCGGCAGTTCCCTGCTCATATAAATCCTGCCATTTGGACGCGAAATCCACCTTGGTCGTAATGTTCTGCTGCCAAGGCTCCACATCGGTGGTCTGGTCAGCAGGCGCCGTACCGTCGTAGGCATATTCATCCGCCAGACCGGCAAAGCTGTGACCGATTTCATGGACTACCACTGGCCCGAACGAAGGATGTCCGGTAGACGCCAATGTATACAGATTATAGATTCCTCCCCCGCCATAAGTATCGGCATTGGCCAGGATAATAATTGATTCATAAGGGATTCCGGCCAAAAGGTCGTGCATGCGGAACTGCTTTCCGGTCGTCAGATACCGGTCGGAATAGAAGGTATCGAAGTGCGACGACAATGCTGTATTGCGCCAGATTCCCGCGCGTGGAACGCTCACGCCGCTGTCCTCCGAAACTGTAGCTGCCGCAATGATGTTGAACCTGTCCTGCATTGACTTGAAAGGTTCATGCGCCATCAGATTCCGGACTGCCGTTTCCGCATCGCTGTAGAACTTTCCGGTATCATTGCGGTCATAACCTTCAGCCATAATCACGACATCTATACGGTCACGCGAATTTCCGTCACCATGCAGCAAGCGACATTCAGGCTTCCCCGACACATCCACCGGATCTATCAGTATATCAGCAGGATCCACCGGATGGGCAAACTCCGCGCTGACCTTGTTACTGCTGTCCAGCAGCCTGACATTGACATTGACCGGAGCCGCAGGCATAGGAACCAAAAACACATTTTCGAACGACTTTCTGGTGCGGTGCGCCTCCTCCGTTCCGAGCCATTCCTGGAACAGCGTGCAGAACGACATCCGGTACAATGTATCCCCGGTCGCCGCGTCGGTCATAGTCAACTGCCCGTCCCCCTGCACAGCCAACTCCTTCATATTCAAGCGTCTGCCGGCCCATCCGTCCAGTTTGTGAATACCGGCTACCGCAATGTCGCAGTCGTGATACGCACCCGAAAAGATATAATCCAGACGCAATGTCGCATCCGTCAAACGTCCTTCCGCAAAAGGCTCCGCAGACAAATTCAAGGTCAATGCTGTCGTCAGCAAAAGAAAAGTCATCAGTTTCTTTACCATGTCAATAAAGTATTAGCGTTTACCGAAAATATTCATCCTCCAAGTGAGGCCGACGCTAAGATACGATTGTTTGTCTAACAATGTACCGGCCGGATTGCCGTTTTTTCCGGTATTGTGGCTGCCTACGGCATGAAGCCGCAGGTCCTTGTTGTCTTTCAACGGGAATAACTCGAAGCCGCATCCGAATCTGGCAATGGAGGTTCCCGGCAGTACCGACCAGTCCCCTGCTTTCTTCAAATTGTTGTAGTCATGGCCGGCTTTCACGAAAAGACGGGCACGGTCGCAAAGATCGAAAGTCACTTTTCCTACAATGGTGAAATCCTTGAAAAAGGTGTAATTGTGAAGAAGGGACCTGTGCATGACATCCACGAAGAAAGATACACGTCTGAATGAGAAATTATTGCCCAATGATATGTAGTTCATGAATTTGCCGCTCTGGTACTCCACGAAATTGAGCGACCACATAGGCTGGAAAACGCCATGTTCCGCAGTCCACATGAAATTGTAACTGTAGATGTCCTTGTTGTCAACGACTCCGACATAAGGGCTCATGCAGAATTGGAATTGCAGAAGATCGTTCTTCTCTTCTCCCAATGTTTTCTCCACGCTGGCACCGAGCTGATAACAATTCATGTTGTTGCTGTATTCCGAAACGAAATAACTATCAATCGGCGCAAGGTCGTATTCATAGCCGCCGAGCAGGATCGTCTGTTTCCCGGCAGAAAACTTCCAATCGGAATCCGTCTTGTACGCAAGGTAAAGGAAATCAGTGGCATCGAAGAAAGCTTCATCCTTATGCGCCCTGTTGAGACGCTGCCTGTAGGCATAGGACAAGTGACCGTTCAAGTTTCCGTGAAGATAGACGCTCAAGTTCTTGCCTCGGAATCCGCAGTTCTCCCTGTCTGAAGAACCGTCAATGAAATATCTCTGATAGTCGAACCTGGCCATCACCTGAAGGTTCAGAAGTTCTTCATTTTTAAAGCCATCAGCAGCCGCAGCACTTACAGATGTAAACAAAAATACCGCAAATAATATCTTTCTTAAACGCATATCGTGGTTATCAGTTAATTTTTCACAAAGATACTATTTTTAGTAAAGAATCCTTATATTTGCCACAAAAACAGAAAGGCATGGAGATAATTGACAACACGGACGAAGTGCTGGAGCTGGCCTCTGAGGCCGGTCATGTTCTGCTGCAGAACGGCGCGGAGATTTCCAGAGTTGAAGACACTATGGCGAGGCTCGCATCGCATTTCGGCGTGGAATCCGGTAATTTCTTCGTGCTCAGCAACGGTATTTTCACCACCAGCACTCAAGGTCGGTATGCCAAGGTGGAGTTCATTCCAATCCGTGCCATACAGCTTTCCAAGGTAGTGGCCATCAACCGGTTGAGTTTCGACATAGCAGCCGGCAGATACACGTTGGAACAGGCCCGGAAAAAGCTGGAGGAGATACGGGATGCGGAATCCAAGCCAGCATGGGAGCAGATTGCAGGTGCGGCGTTCGGCGCTGCGGGATTCTGTGCCGTGTTCGGAGGCGGATTCATGGACTGCCTGGCAGATTTCGCAATCGGTGCTATGCTTTATGTATTCTGCCTGTTTTTCAGTGAACGGTATATGTCCAAGATTGTCGGCGGCATCTGCAACGCATTGCTGGCCACATTGTTATGTATCGCATTTTACCGTATCGGCTTCGGTGACAGCCTCAGCAACATCATCATCGGCGCAATCATGCCACTGATTCCCGGAGTTCCGTTTGTCAACGGTGTCCGCGACCTCATGAATTCCGACTATATCGCAGGTCTGACCAGGCTCACCGACGCGATGCTGGGTTTCTTCTGCATTGCCATAGGCGTCAGTATTGCATTCATGCTTGACGGCTGGATTGCCGGCGGCATCATTGACCTCGGCGGCATGACCATCAATCCTGAGACGGCGGGCCTCGGCTGGCAGACGCTGGCGGCGTTCATCGGCACTTTCGCGTTCGCGATTCTGTTCGGCGCCCCGAGGAAACAATACACGGCAGCCGGTCTCATCGGTGCGCTCGGCTGGGCGGCATTCCTCATAATGGTACGCGCAGATTTGGCATCCACATTTGCCGCCATCATACTTGCCACCGCCCTGATCTGCATTTTCTCACGAATCGCAGCAGTCCTGGACAGGTGTCCGAGCACGGTATTCCTGCTTTGCGGCATCTTCCCGCTCGTGCCCGGAGCCGGCGTCTTCTGGTTCACCTATTACATGGTGTCAAGCCAGTTCAGCCTCTCCTCCACGACCGGTTTCAATGCCCTCAAGGCAGCCATCGCCATAGTTCTCGGAATCGTCTTCGCTATGGAGCTGCCGCAGCGTTTATTCTCCGGCTTCAAGCGGTTCAGAATGAGTTAGTTCTGCAATTCTTTGACATCTTTGACATCCCAGTTTCCTTCAGCCAGGAGAGCCGCCCACTTATCCTTGTAGATTTCGACGCAACCCTTTGGGACATAGAGGGTTTTGGTCAGCTTTGAAGGGCCTACCTTATTCGTTCCGGAGTTCGGCTTGAATTCTGCCGGCACAGTACCCAGGCAAATTATCGTTGTGAGATTCGGCGTAGCTGAAATGCAGTCCCCAGAAAGTTTCGTCACGCTTGCGGGAATGGTCAATGTCTTAATCACAGAGTTCTCGTACAATGCCCACTCTCTTATCGTAGTCGTACCATCCTTCACAATGTAGCTGTCGCCGCTTCCGCCGTTAAGCGCCATCAATGTCGTCATGCCAAAATCATACAGCGCGCCTTCTTCATCGGCCTTGAATGATTTGTTTCCTTCAGCGACTTTCCAACGCAGTGAATCACAGCCATTTGAAGGGCTTCCGGAAATTTGGGTCAATGTCGACGGCAGCACGATTTCAGTATAGCCGCTATATGAGAATGCCCTGTTCAAGATCGTGGTAATGCCTTCCGGCAGATAAAATTTGCTGATGTTTTTGATGCCTTTGTCGCGGTTGCTTCCTCCGCAGAAACCAACATACGAATTATCTGTATTCAAGCCTTTCAATGTGCTTTCTTTGGCATTAGCCCCGCTCAAATCCAAGACAATCTTTTTATCCTTATTATGAAGATTACGTGTCGCTTCCATAATGTCATGGAAGCCTTCTTTACTGAGTTTGGATGAAGGAACCATAGTAACCCTGACTGAGTCTTTAGCCGTCTTGACCCATTCGGTATCAATCTCACCCTCAAGACCATCCACAAACATCCTGTCCGACTCTATTGTCAGTTCCTTCACAGGAAATGTCACGACAGTTCCAGGCTTCACCTCCAGGCCGCTTTTCTTCTTCAATTCTGAGCCGCCTTTTTCGCAATTGATGGAAAATTTAAGATTCGTAAGTGTCTTGGTGCCTGCAAGCGGAATGATTATGGTAATCACGGTAGGATTACTCTCATCATTACTGATTTCCAAAGGCTTACGCATATTCATGTTGAGATTGTTCACATCGTAGGCTTTAGAAAGCGGTTGCCATTCTCTATCCTTGACATACGTAAAAGCGCGCTTGGACAGATTGTCGGCACTTATTACACAAGAATGTATGGAAGTTTTCTCTTTTGACCAGACCTGGAGTTTGATTACTGCGCCCGCATATTTGAAATCTACATTTCTCTTACTTCCTATGCCATACATCGGAAGCGGCAGTTTATCGCCGATGTTGTCTTCGTAATACTGCGTCATCGGGAAATCCACATAGAAATAGCCATTGCTCTTATTGGCTGTGCAATACGAAGCAGGATAGAATGCGAAGAATTCTTCATCGCCTGTAATCTGCTCACCACCACTACTATATGTAAATCTTCCGACACTCGTACCGGCAGCATCATCGGCCAATTTGTATATTCCAAGAGTAGTCGAGTATGCTCCATGGTTGGAAGCATTGTGAAGATGCTTTTCAGTAACCTGAATGGCTATCGAGTCTTTCTTTGCCCACAATACTTTCAGACCATCAATAGATGTTTTGGTGTCTACATTGTCGACGTGCGCAAAAAAGTCAACTCCCTTTGACACCGGTTCAATATCGTTCGTTTTGGTACAACCACCCAAGCAAGCAGCAGCCGCGATAACACATCCGGCAAAATAAAGTTTTCTCATAATCCGTGAATTTTAATCCCAATCAGTTTCTACGGATTCAAGTCTATCAAGCCCTTTAGGGGTGGAAACAGACTCGGAGGTCGCGAAAGAAGAGGTAACCTCGACAGACAAGAACTCCATCAGCGGAGCTTCGTAAAGCTTCGTATTCATCTAACTTACTACTATATTGGTTTTTATATCTATTATATCAACCTTTTTTTCAAAAGGGGGCGCAAGTTAGACATAATTATTTATTCTGCAAAAATTAAATTGTTAAGATTTTATTTCATTTTTTCCTTTTCCGTTAACACATTTGAACTTGTAAACAAGCGTTCCGTTCACAGGCTGTCCGGAGCGGTCGTCACGCAACACCGTATAACCCGAAAGATACAGGATATCATCACCTTCCAGCCGGACGTTCATCTTATAGAAATAACCTTGGCAGCGACTGTCATCGGATACTTTTCCATAATAAGGGTCAATGCCCAGGTCATAATTCCCGGACGAGTCCACGGAGAATTTCGGCGTAAAAATACTCTTGTTCCAAAACGCGATTGAAGTGTTCAGGTAGATTTCTTCTATCAGCAGGCTGATTCTCACGGAAGTCCGATACGGCGCCGTCATATCTATCTCTATACCGATTTCATCTGTCAGGTCCGGCACCTCTTTCAATTCATCAAAAATCGAAGCGGAAGCCACGCCGTCGTCATTCAGGTCCACCGGTGCCCCGTCCCATTCCGCGCCGACGAGTTCATACTCACCGACAAGCCTGTCCATCGCGGCACGCGCCGCATCCGTCATATCATATACGACCTTATTCTTGTCGCACGCTACCGCGGCCATAAAGGTCAATGCCAATGCAAGCGCAAAATTTATCTTGTTCATAACAACTATCTCTTTTTAAGGTCAATATAGAAATCCGCCGGAGTCATAATCGAAACCATGCCGGTACCGCCGCTGACATTGCTCGGATAAGGAATTCCATTAATGAAGTTCCAGGAACCTTGCTCCGAATTGTCGAATGCGTAGTCGTTCATGTAAGTATAGGTGCTTCGGGACATTGACAATACACGGAAACAGATTTTCCCGTACTCGGCCGGCACATATTCATCACGCGACCATGAATTCGGATAATAATTATGCAGGAGCGTCTTTTCCACAGCCAGTTTCAATGTATATTCCTTGTCAGCGAAAGTATTGTCCGTAAACAAGTTATATTTATTGGCATAATAATTATCCGTATCACTGGAACTGTCCTCCATACCGATTTTAAGATTCCTGTACAGCAGGCTCTCATACTTGTTATCGAACATGATGTCCCTGTATCCGCTGCACAAGAACTGGCCTTCCTTGTATGGACTGCCGGACGGCACTTCTGAAGCCCTGTACTCTGATTCATAAGACATTACCATACGGTAGAAATTCCTTTCTCCGGCAACGTCCTGCAGATGGACCTTGGTCATATAGAAATCGACCAGTTCGCCTCCTTTGTTCTTCGCCATGAATGAAGCCGTGTCCACGGCATTGACAACAGGAGCATTGGGAGCGACAGCGACCGCCTCGGCATGGGCATCGCCGGCATCGACCTTGATCCTGACCTCGTCACCGGCATTGAACGGAGCCTTGAACCGGATGGCATTGGCATTGTACGAGAACCGCTCCGGCTCGGTCACCTTGTCCGTAGACGCCACCAGCTTGCCGTTCACGTAGCATTCAAGATGCGCCGATTCGACGGGTTTCACAGCGTCATACATGCCCCAGGTAAGGAAAACCGTGTGCAGCGTGTCGCCCGCCACCAGATTGCCGTTCACCACGAGCATCTTCTCCGGGCCTTCCCGGCGCAGGTCAATGTACTCTTCACATGCGGCCGACATCATTGCCGCAATCATTATCAATATTGACTTTTTCATGATTTCTAGAACTTGAAGGTGTAACTGAAAGAAGGAAGGAACAAGAGGAAGGTCTTCTTGCTCAATGCCGGGGTGTACGTGGTTTTTCCGGTGTCCGGGTTCTTCACTTCCCTGCTGTCCAAAGTCACCCAGTTAGGATTTTTGGCGCCATAGGCATTGTACATTCCGAAGTTCCAGATACGCTCGCCATGACGTTTCTTCTTGTGGATATTGACGCTGAAATCGAGCCTGTGGGACGGCGGAAGCCTGTAATTGTTCCTGCTGGAAATATAGTCCACCATTGACATACCCTTTCCGTCCGGAGAGAGTGTAACTGTCGACCTGGTGGAGACTGTCATCCAGTTTCCGGAGACAATGGTCCATATTGCGCTCAGGTCCACTCTTTTACCGAGTTTCTGGTTCAGGCTGACGCAGAAGTTGTGCCTGCGGTCATAAACGAACGGGAAGCGTTTTCCATTGTTGATGGTGCCGTCGCGGAAGATGCGGTCGGTCTTGGACAATGTATATGATACGGTTCCGGTGGTGCGGCCGAGTGTCTTCTGGACATAGAGTTCCACGCCATACGACCGCCCCTGACCCATCTCGACGTTTTCTTCCCAGTCGGCAGCCGAAGAGAATGACATCTTGCCGTCTTTATACTCAAGGACATTGTTCATCTGCTTCCAGTAGCCCTCCACCGAGAATTCCCATCCTTTCAGGCCGCTGTAATATGTGCCGAGCGAGATGATGTCCGATGTTACCGGCTTGATGTTCTTGGTAATAGGCACCCAGAGGTCAGTAGGAAGGCTGAGGTTGCCCGATGTAAGCTGATGCACGTATTGCGACATCTTGGAATAAGCCGTCTTGACAGCCCAGCCCTTTCCGAATGAAACCTTGACCGCAGCACGTGGTTCCGGACAGAAATATGTACGGCCATTGACCAGGAACAGGCTCAGGTGCAATCCCGGATTGAATGAGAAATGCTCCCCGAAGGTCATGTCATCTTCAATGTAGGCCGACAGTTCATTGCCATAAAGGTTCGGGCTGGCGTCGTTCACCTTGTCGCTTATTTCTTCCTTGCCGTCAAGGTTGTTGAGACTGCGTGAGCGTTCCACTTCCGGGCGGTAAAGGTGATTCACGAATTCGCCGCCGAATTTTATCAGGTGCGATGGCGCCGGAATATAATCGAAGTCAATTCTCGCGCCCAGGTCACGGATGCCTGACGTATAGGAATACCTGTACTGCTTGTCGTAGTTCTCCGTTTCCGATTTCAGAAGTTCCCTGGTATTGGTGACCATGTTCATCTTATATGTATTCCACGAAACCGAGGTATTTGCAAACAGCTTGCTGTTGAAGACATGGTTCCACCTTACCGATGCCAATGTGTTGCCCCATTTGAGGTTCATTTTCGTATTCTCCTCTTCGTACTTCGTATATGGCTCATAGTCAGGGCCATAATATCTCGAACTGGATTTGTCCGAATCGGAGTACCTGAAATAATCGCGTCCAGTATAGAATCCCACGAAGATCTTGTCCGAGTCGCTGAAACGATGGGTTACCTTGGCATTGATATCATAAAACGCGTAATTGGCAGGGCTTCCGCAGGCCTTTATCAGTCTGTCGAACAGGAAGGTGTGCATCCCGCGCGCGCTGAAGGACCAGGTGGTGTTTTCGCCGGCTATAGGGCCTTCGAAGTGGAGTTTTTCCGAAAGGAGTCCGGCTGATACCGAGCCGTGGAAGCCCTTGGCATTGCCGTCATTGGTCCTGACGTCGACTATACTGGATACTCTGCCGCCATATCGTGCCGGGAAGGAGCCTTTGTAGAATGTGACTTTCTTGACCGCTTCAGGCGTGAAAACCGACAGCAGGCCGAGCAGATGGCAGACATTGTAAAGCGGTGTTCCGTCGAGCATCATCAAGTTCTCGTCCGCGCCACCGCCCCGCACATAGATTCCGGAAAATCCTTCCATGCCGCTCTGCACGCCAGGCATCAGTTGAATGGTCTTGATGACATCAGGTTCGCCCAGCACCACCGGCATGTTCTTGATCATCTCCTGCGGGATTTCCAATGCGCCCATATAGGTGGACTGTATGCCGGCGTCCTTTCGTGCCACAATAGTCGAGGCTTTCAGTGAAGCCGCCTGCGCCAATGAAATGTTTATGACAGTATCACGCTGCAGGTCAATGCTTTGTTTCACATCCGCGCATCCGACGTAAGAGTAAGTGAGGTCAATGTTTCCGCACGGAATAGTGATCGTATAGTATCCGAATTCGTTGGTGACTGCGCCAATGATTCTGGAGTTTGCCCTCGGTTTGTCATTTGTTGCCGCTGAGGCATTTGCCCCTGGTGTCGTCGCTGAGGCTTTTTCCTCAGACTTCGTACCTGAAGAACTTGCAGCGGACATTGTCCCTATAGCACTTGACCCGGGTGTCGCCGCTGAAGCTTTCGTCCCCGACGCAACTTCTGTAACCGTCACCATCACTCCCGCTCCGATGAGCGTTTCCCCCGTAGCTGCATCCCGGATATATCCGCTGACTGTACACTTGTTCTGGGCAGCCAGATTGACAGCAAAAATGACGGCCATCGCCGCCAATGTAATTTTTCGCATTAAAGAATATTTGTTTGAGGATTCCTTGGCAAGCAATCCTTTTCATTATAACCAATCCACACTCTCCCCTCATCCATCCATACAAAGATGCAACTCACACAAGTATTGTTGCATTTGCACACATATTTCCCGGTATTGTTGTTTAAGACTGCAAATATATATATCGGTTATAACAAAATCTTCGGCAAAAGGGGACATCTCGGGTGAAGAAATCTTTATAAGGGATTGAATTCCCCACCATTTTCTCGCAAAACTATTTTTCGTACCATCTAAAACGTTTTCTCGGAACAAAACGCCTCGGCAAATACATTTGGTACAAATTAAAATGTTTTCGCGGAACCAAACTACCATGCAAGCACACTCGGTGCTACCTAAAACGTTTTCGCGGTACAAAATGAACCACGGAAAATGGATCCAAAAAAATGAATATCCAGAGTCAACTCATTTCAGGGAAAGACTCCAATCGGAGTCAACCAAAATCAGGAAATGACAACGTGATGTGGAGCACAAATAATTGATCATGAGATAGATATCTATTTTCAGAGTTCGCATAACAGCTACTCTGAAGAAGGTTAATTTATTACATAACAAGGATTTACGCACCACACAAAATGAAAACACGTGGCAAAAAAGCCCGGCGGGGGTGGCGCCTCTGGAGGCATGGTCGCCCATGACCTTGTGAATGGGTGGCAGGCGCCAGCCTGACGGGATGAGCGAAGCGAACCTCCAGAGGCTCCATCCCCGCCGGGCGCTTCAAAGGACAAAGTGACGTTTTAACGCATCCACCCCACCTCGTGAAAATTTTTCCCGTGAGTAAAAACGTCCGATTCACGCACGACATGACGAAATTTCTACCTTTCGTGCGCGGAAAACGTTTTAGCACGCACGGGGCATAGTCGGGGTGAAACGTAAGTAGCGGAATCATGGCGGGACGGAGAAAACTCACAAAGTAATCATATTGACATTTCGGGTTGTGGAATCTTCAACTCCCACATACCACCACTATTTCAATGATTCCACATATTTCTCAAAATTATCCAAATCAAGTGTTTCAAGATTCCCGTTTTCCTTGGCATCCTTCATTGCAGCCAAAGTTTCCTCATTAGGTTCCCGGTACACTGCATCCAACAGGACACTCTCAACATAGTTGTTCAGGCTTCTGTTTTCCTTCATTGCAGCCACTTTAAGCCTGTCAAGAAGATCAGTCCTAAGCCTGAATGCCGTCTGTTTTCTATCAACCGCTATCGTATTCATATTCCTTTTCATTATATATTATATTACAAATATATAACATCTGTATAACAAAATCTATTGCGAATTGAATATCCAACACAGCAAAAACACATTCACTTCTACTCAACCATTCAAGAAGAAGTGGACTCATCGGAAACTTATGTTTGTCAATAATTTAGATTACGTACACCATCACATCCTCTGCCAGACCATTTTTTCAGTGACAGTCTCATTCTGATCAACCGTATAATACCTGCTATCTCCCTCAAATATTATATTACTTGTGCTTGATTGGTTGGACCCATCAGGCTTTATAGTCAATTTATCTTTTGAAAGTGTCCAATGAAATTTGATTTCAGATATAACACTCTGACTATCTTCATCAAGGCTCTTGGACACACCTTTACCATTCGCCGAATACGATATAACACCAATCGTATTTTCTTTGGTATATTCAGTTAACTGGTATGCCTCGGGATCACTGCTGTCTGAATATTCAGTTGAACATATATACCAATCTCCGACAATAGCGTCAGAATCCTTGCCGCATCCAAAAACAAGCGTCATAAGCAGCATCGCAATAAATAATTTAGTTTTCATATATCATCTTAATTAGGAAGTTTCCATTCTTGATATCCTTTAATTTCCAATAGGTGTGATTTTTACAGCATAACTCTCCCATACTGAACTTTCATAAGCGTCAACACTTTCTGCAGGAACTTTTAAAGTTTTAATACTCTTGCTCTTTATTGGTCGATAGGCTGTCATGGATGTCTTTGGTGGCACAGTTGCTCCGATTAAAAATTCATCTATTACTTCTGAAGAAAATGTGTCGTCACCTTTGATTTCTTTCAAATTAACACATTGGGACATATCAACTATTGATAATTTTTCACAACCGCGAAATGCTGAAGCTGGTATATATTCTATACTTTTGGGTAGATATATAGATATTAATTCAGCGCACCCATACATATTAACATTCTTCAATTCATTATTAGATCGCAAATCTAAAGAAGAAATATGAGTTGCGCTATTCAATGATATGGATGTCAAACGATTATTATAACGTAAATCCATAGTTCTAACTTCTGTCTCAGTATTATACGCACCTAATTGTATTTTTTCCAAACTTGAGAAGTATTCAATACCAGTATAAGAAACCACCTTTAATAGTGATGGATTTTTAAAGTCTGATATCTCTTTCACTGCATTTGCTTCAGGCATAGACACTTTACCATCTTTGTTTACATCAAAATTATCATAGCAGTATTTCATAAAATTGATGTCATCCATTTTAGTGCACACGTCATCAACAGTTTCCAACTTCGGCAGAGTGTCTTCTGCTTTTTCACAACTCATCAGGCAGCTAACGCCAACAAGCCCTGCAGCAATCAATAATTTCGTTTTCATTTCAAATCTTTTTTAAGTAGTTAAAAATTAATCCAGCAAATTCAAACAGCAATAAAAACTACATATTGGCATCATTGTTCTACAATCGGCAATATATTTTTGAATTTACCCCAATAATTATCTGATTTATAATTATCTATAGCAGATTTTGGCACATATAAAGTGCAGCTATAAAAAAACTGCTCATTTAAGCCATTAAAAGCGTATTGCGTACATACAGGTGGTATTGTTCTATGACAGATTATTGTTTTCAAATTCTTTAAATTCTCGAATACACCAATTTTATAATCTGTCCATTGGTTATATGTATTATTATAACTTGAATATGTGCCATGTGTTAATTGAAGATAACTACCATTGTCCAAAATTGTGATAGTATCCAAAGATGCCCCATAAAACACATTTCCTGCAATAGTTTGAATGTTTTTCGGAAACGTAACTGACGTTATATTAGCCCCAGTAAAAATACTTTTCTCTTTGACTTTTGTATTATAACGAAGTTCTTTCAGCATACAGTCTTCCGGAAAAATTATTTCCGACAAATTATGACAATCCTGAAAAGCATATTGTCCTAATGTCGTTAACGATGCCGGAAATGTAATTTTTCTTAAACTATCACTCTTTGTAAAAATACCATCTTCTATTACTGGAATTTCTGATTGAGGATCAAAATATATTTCCGTAACATCTATCATATTATAATCATTATATCTAATAGAATTTGTTATCTCAGTTGTCGTGCTACCAAAAACCAGTTTCTTAATCTTCATAACAGTTTGAGACTCATTATAAGCAAATGGCAATGTGACTTTACCCAAATTGTCTCCCATCAATATAAGTTCAAGATTCCGGTTCTCAATTTTTCCCTTTATATTGGCACATTCCAATCGCTCAAGATTTTCACAAGAAGATATGGCAGATGCCGGTATGGTAGCACCAGGCGCTGATACTGAACACAAAATCCGACAATTAGCAAATGCCTTATCCCCAACAATGTTGCAAATTTTAGGCAGTACAACTTCTTTTATTCTTGTCATTCCCTCAAAAGCATATAAAGGAATAGAAACAAGTTGAGTTTCCGATAAATCCAGATACTCAAGGTTGGTCATATAATATCGGATAAATTTAATGTCAGCATCATTTACATTCCCTGAAATCTTAAGTCTTAACAATGTCCTTTCTTGTCCTGCAGAAATATTGTTCTTCAACGTACCAGGTTCAACTCTCATAGAAAGTTCGGTTTCGGAAACAAATGGTAATTTTATGACAGTAGATTCCGCATCATTCAGAATAAAGCAGACATAACCATTTTCCATTGAAACTCCTTTGAAGAAACTATCTCCATCAGAGCCATTCAACCCATTATCTCCTGTTGCCTTTCCTAGTTGCGTCCAAGACTGTTCATTATCATACGATACATACCAATATCCGTTTTCTATCTTAAATTTTGGAGTTATTCCATCTGTACCATCCGTGCCGTCAGAACCATTTTCACCATCAACACCATCTTTGCCGTCCAAACCATCAGCACCTACAGCTTTTACTTTATTACCCTCAACAATAAGCCATTCTCCGTTCACCGTCCAATAAAAAATTCCATCAACGTCTTTCTTTACACTTATTACCGGTGTCACTCCATTCTTTCCATCACTCCCATCCTTACCGTCTTTTCCATTAGAACCATTAGTTCCGTTTCTCCCATTATAAATATTAATTGTTTTTCCGGAGACAAAATTTATGGTATACCCCTCCCCATCAGGTAGGATAGTCACACTTTTTACCGCGTCATTAGTCTGTAATGCTTGAACAATAGACTGTAATGAAGATATATTTGCATTCATCTTGTCACAAATTGTTTCAAGCCGTTCAACTCTGTTGTTCAAGCTATTGATACTATTCCATAAATTAGAATCGTCAAACTTATTGCACCCAAATACAATAGGTAAAATAAGCAATAATGTCAGTAGTCTTATTTTCATAATAGTTTATTTTTTCAGTCTAAAATTGAACATATTAATACACGATATATTACGAGATTCTGTACTACACCTACTTCCCGGAAATGCCTGATAACTCGTTCCATATAATTGATTAACATAATCACATGCACGGTGCATAAGAGCATTTTGCTGTGATTGTGGGATGTCATCATGGATGATTATATCAATATCAACAATGGCGTCATTTAGCACTGCAGGAAGATTTCCCTCAAAAGAAAACTCTCCACCTTTGTAAACTAAGGTTAGCATATTATACATTTGTTCTTCCAGCTCAACTCCTGACCTCTGGCGGTTATACATCGTGGTTATATAAAGAAAGTGTGGAGCTGATTTCACTTGGCTTATAGAAGGTTGTGGTAGAACCCGGAAGAAGACAAATGACATCCAACACCCCACACCTGTATAGATACGGCACAAAAGCACACCCTCACGGGTATACATTGCCTTGTCTAAAACAAGAAATGAGTGCTGTCCACTTCGCCCTTTCTTCCTTGAAAACTACCACATTTTCTATAAAGGACTAATGAAAACACTTTCATCAGTATGTTAGTTGATTGCTCAACCATCACAAAGATATAAAATGTTTTCAACAAATGAACAACACTCAAGATGTATTGAATGTCAAAGTTCGGTTAATTTTTTTATTGGGCAATCATTACAAGACTAACTTCTTAAATCAATGTCCCACACGTGGTGTGGAGCACAAATAATTGATCATGAGATAGATATCTATTTCCAGAGTTTACATAACAGCTACTCTGAAGAAGGTTAATTTATTACATAACAAGGATTTACGCACC
>ENA-ORNB01000920-ORNB01000920.1-human-gut-metagenome-genome-assembly--contig:-NODE-920-length-24949-cov-5.070419_pt1 | contig 24949 bp, 23 predicted proteins | sample MGYA00242112_ERZ509016 | MGnify/ENA primary metagenome ERZ509016 (study PRJEB26280, sample SAMEA2338705) | human gut metagenome | biome: human gut; feature: human-associated habitat; material: faeces...
TCGGCGTATTTTGTCCGGAGCAGCCGCATTATCTCCTCGTCGATCTCATCGTCGGTGTATTCCGCGAGGATATCCTCGATAAGGTTCTTGTCAAGCCCCCGGGACTGCATCTCCCACCGGGTCTTGCTCATGCCGTAGTGCTTCCCGTGTATCAACTTTTCGGCGAGCTTCCCGGCGTAGTCCGCGTCGTCGATATAGCCGTACTCCTGCATGGCGTCAGCCGCCGCCCGTGAAGCTTCCTCGCCGTAGGTCGGAAGCAGCTTCTTGTACAGCTCATTATAGCTGTACATGCGGCTACCAAGCAGGTAGAGCGCGCGTTTCTTCGCCTTGCGCATCTTGTCCGCGTGCTGGAGCTTTTCCAGCAGCTCCGCGTCCATCTCGCCGCCCTCGTGCAGGTCGTAATCCGCAACGATGGCGCAGTTGATGAAAAAGGTCTGACCGCCCTCAAGCTCCAGCTTGTAGGTATCGCCCTTGTACACCGAAAGCTCCGTTATCCTGCCGCCGGAGAAATTATCCCCACACCAGTCAGAAAGCCGCTTCATAGCTTATTCGATGTCCTCCGGGGAGAACTCTGCGTAATCGTCCTCGTCGCTTTCTGCGGAGGGCTTCTTTGCGGGCTTTTCGGAGGTATCAGCGCTGTCTGCGCCCTCTGCCTCTATGCGCCCGGCTTCGTCCTCGTCGTCGTGGCTGTCAAGCAGCGAGGAGTTCTTCGCGACCTCGTCGCGTATCTTCTTTTCGATCTCGTTGCAGATATCAGGGTTATTCTTGAGATAATCCAGCACCTTTTCACGACCCTGGCCTATCTTCATATCATTGTAGCTGAACCAGCTTCCGCTCTTCTTAATGATGTCGAAATCAACTGCGGTGTCGACAATCTCGCCCATCTTGGAAACGCCCTGACCGTACAGTATATCGAACTCCGCGGTCTTGAAGGGAGGCGCAACCTTGTTCTTTACGACCTTGCACTTGGTGCGGTTGCCGATTATCTCGCCGCCGTCCTTGATAGGCTCGCCGCGGCGCACCTCGATACGCACGGAGGAGTAGAACTTCAGCGCGCGTCCGCCGGGAGTGGTCTCGGGGTTGCCGTACATTACGCCGATCTTCTCGCGTATCTGGTTGATGAATATTGCAACGGTGTTGGTGTTGCTGATTACAGCGGTGAGCTTTCTCATCGCCTGGGACATCAGTCGCGCCTGCACGCCTACGTGAGCGTCGCCCATGTCGCCGTCTATCTCCGCCTTGGTGGTCATAGCCGCAACCGAGTCGAGGACGATGATGTCGATAGCGCCGGAGCGCACCAGAGTTTCAATTATCTCCAGAGCCTGCTCGCCGGTGTCCGGCTGGGAAACCAGTAGGTTGTCGATATCAACGCCGAGCTTTCTTGCGTAAACTGGGTCGAGCGCATGCTCAACGTCGATAAACGCCGCCATGCCGCCCGCCTTCTGAGCCTCCGCCACCGCCTGGAGCGAAATTGTGGTCTTACCGGAGGACTCTGTACCGTATATCTCAATGATACGTCCCCTCGGGAGACCGCCTATGCCAAGCGCCAGGTCGAGCATGAGCGAACCGGTGGAGATGCTCTCGATATCCATGCGGCGGTTCTCGCCCATGAACATTACCGTGCCCTCGCCGAACTTCTTCTCAAGCTGCGCCATAGCAGTTTTCAGTACCTTTTCACGCTCCGCCGGGTCTACTATGCGTACCACCGGCTTGGGGGGCGCTGCCTTTTTCTTCTCTGCCATTGTGTGTTCCTCCGTTTATTGTTTTATTCCATAAATTACTCTTATAACGCCGCACAGATCCTTTTCGAACCCTGCGCGCAGACCGTTTTTCTCAAAAATGCGCGTTACGTCGCCGTGCTGACCCATTCCTATCTCCGCCGCCAGCATTCCGCCGGGATTCAGCTTCGCGCCCCACAGCGGAACCATTCTGCGATAGTAGTCCAGACCGTCATCCCCGCCGAACAGCGCCGTTTCCGGTTCGTGCGTGACCTCCGGCTGGAGCTCCCGCATATCCTGCGCCGTGAGGTACGGCGGATTCGTGACGATCAGATCTAACTGCGGCATTCCTGCCGCGGTATCGTCCGACAGGACATCGGCGTGCATCGCCTCGCACAGCTCCTCGGCGCCGTTGAGCGCGATGTTCCTGCGGAGGTATCCCAGCGCCTGCTCCGATAATTCAAGCAACTTCACCGGAATTCCGGTGAGCTTCGCCAGTGTTATACCGACGCACCCGCTTCCTGCGCACAGGTCGGCTGCTCCGGAGACTCCCGGGCGTTCCCGCAGGAACCGCACCGCAGTCTCCACGAGCGTTTCAGTATCCTGCCGCGGAATGAGAACTCCCTCGCCGACGTAAAACGGCAGTCCGTAGAACTCCCACTCGCCCAGGATATATTGCAGCGGCTCTCCGGAATTCCTACGCTGTACGGCGCCGCGAACTTCCGCCGCCTGCTCCGCAGTTACTTCAAGCCCCGGAAACATAAGAATGTCGCTACGTTTGACTCCACAGAACTTCATCACGAGCTGCTCCGCTTCGAAACGCGGGTTGTCGTTTCCTGCCGCCTCGAGGGCTTTCATGCACTCCCGCAGGAGTTCGCCTACCTTCACGCCGCCAGTGCCGTTTATTCCGCTCACCAGTTATCATCCTCGCCTTCCTTGGGCAGGCAGGGAGTTACCGCCGCGATTGCCACTTCGATCATGGAATCGTCCGGCTCCTTGGTGGTTATGCGCTGCATCCACAGACCCGGCGCGGAGAATATGCGCGTTACGATGTTGTCGCAGCGCCCCGCGAGCTTTATCAGCTCATACGCGAACCCCACCACTATCGGAAGCAGCAGCAGCTTGCAGACGGTGCGCAGCATGATTGCTACGGTGTCGCTGCTGGTGTTAAGCAGATCCTTGAAAAGCTCCGGAGTTATCGGAACCACGCTGTAAACCAGTATGCTGACAAGCAGCGTGATTATAATAAAGCTGGTTCCGCAGCGCGGGTGGAATCTCGTCATGGGGCGGATATTCTCAACGGTGAGCGGCTTCCCCGCCTCGTAGCAGGCGATGGTCTTGTGCTCGGCGCCGTGGTAGCGGTACATTCTGTGCATATCCTTCGTGAGGGAAGTCACCCACATGTACGCCACGAAGATCACGATTTTCATAACGCCCTCGAACACGGTTCTCCAGCCGGAAATATCCACCGACTTCACCATTACATAGCTGCCCTCGGGAAGCCCGGGGAGCAGTCCGGAAAGCGCGTTCATCGGCTCCGTTGGGAGCAGAGCCTCGATGCCGGTAAAAATATAGCTCGGCAGCAGCAGGAACAGGATGAAGCTGCGCTCCGGTATGGTGACGGAGGGCAGCAGCAGGAACAGGAACACCGCCAGTGCAATACCGATAACCATAGCGATCGCCATTATCGCGCCGGTGAGCTTGTCGCCGAACTTATCGTCCAGCCACTTCTCAAACTTGGACTGCTCCTCTTCGCTGTCGTCATCCATCATGCCGCTCTTGTCGGCGGACTTCATCAGGCAGCTATACCCCTCCCGGAGCTGCTGCACGAAATTTATGCTTCCGCGAATGACCGGGCATTTATTGTACCATTTTTTAGGCTTGATGTCCCAGTCCTCCACATCAATGGAGCCATCCGGAAGCCGGACCGCCATAGCGCCCTTCGAGACGCCCTTCATCATTATACCCTCGATCAGCGCCTGACCTCCTATCGATGTCTTTTTTGTAGTATCCTTGTTTTTACTGCCCATCAGGGTCGCTCCTTTCGTTCATCTGCTTGAGCGGCAGGGTTATCGTTACCGTTGTTCCCTTGCCGAGAACGCTGTCTATATCCAGCGTTCCGCCGTGCATCGAGATTATCTCGTCCGCGACTGCAAGCCCTATTCCGCTTCCGCGGCGTGTGCTGTTCGCCTTGTAGAACTTTGCCTTGACCTTCGGGAGGTCGGCCGCCGAGATCCCGATACCGGTATCCGCGACGATTATCGACAGCGTATCGTCGTTCTTTTCCACCGAAATATCCACGCTTCCGCCCGGGTCGGTGTACTTCATCGCGTTGTCTATTACGTTTATAAATACCTGCCTGAGACGGTTCTTGTCGCCGTATACAACGCACAGCGACTCCGGCTCAGAATAGTGTATGGTCTTTTTTTCCTTGCGCGCCTTGTCGGTGTAGATCAGCAGCGCGTCGTCAAGCTCGGCTATGATGTCGGTATTTGCCATTTGCAGCGTGAATCTGCCATTCTGTATGCGCGAGAAGTCTAGAAGCTCCTCGACCATGCCCTCAAGACGCCCGGTCTCATGGGTTATGACCTTCATGCCCTTGCGGTAGGTCTCCTCGTCGTAGCCGGCTTCCAGGGTCTCGCTCCAGCCCTTTATTGCAGTGAGCGGAGTCCGCAGCTCGTGGGATACCGACGATATGAAATCGTTCTTTATCGCCTCAGAATTCTCCAACTCGTCCGCCATGTCGTTGAACACCCGGGAAAGCTCGCCTATCTCATCGTTGTTGCGTATTGCGATACGCTCGGAGAAATCGCCCTTAGCGAGCTTCTTCGCGGTCACGCTTATCTGCATGAGCGGCACGCATATCGACTTTACAAAGTACATTCCGCTGAACACTACCACCAGGATAACTCCCGCGCTTATCAGCAGCGCCGTGAGCATTATTCCGGAAAGCTGGTTGTCGATGAGCTTCATCGAGGACACGTACCGCAGCGCGCTGTAGCTGCTGCTCGGCTGGGCTATCATTACCGTCACGGCGATGATGTTCTCGCCTGTCTCGTAGCCGTGGAAAACTCCCACGCCGTCCTCGGACTTCAGCGCGGCTTCGTAGTCGGGCATGTTGTAGCTCTCGTCCGGTGAGAATCCGCTGCTGCTGAGCGTGACCTCGCCGTTCTTGTTAATGGACATCATTTCCATCTTGTCCTTCTTGTCGAAGCCCTCGATAAGCTCCCTGACCTCGGTGGAGTAGTTTACCGCCATGTCCTCGTACAGACGCGTCAGTACCGTCGCCGTGGCGTTCGCCTCGGAAACGAGGTAGGTCTCCGCCGAGCCGTAGTAGTACTGCCGCGTGAAGTAATAAATACACACATTCGCGATGATCAGCAGAACCCCGACCACGCTCAGCGTGTTGAACATCCACCTTCCGGCGATGGAGCTGCGCAGACCGAAGTGCGCCTTCCTGCCGCCCGTCACCCGTTCCATTTATAGCCAAAGCCCCAGATGGTCTGTATGTACTGCGGGTCGGAGGGGTCGTCCTCTATCTTCATGCGCAGGCGGCGTATGTTCACGTCAACGACCTTATCGTCGCCGTAGTACGCCTCGCCCCATATGTGGTGGAGTATAGTCTTGCGGTCAAGCGCCGTGCCTCGGTTCTTCAGCAGGTACTCCATGATGTGGTACTCCACCTGCGTCAGCTCTATCGGCTCGCCGTTTTTCTGCACCGTGCGGCTCTGGTAATCCAGTGTGAACGGCCCGGAGATGATGTTCTTCACCGTGTCCTGCCTCGCCTGAGTGACGTTAACGCGGCGGTAGATGGCGTCCACCCTGGCGACCAGCTCGGACGGCGAGAACGGCTTTGTAACGTAGTCGTCCGCGCCTATCATCAGGCAGTTCACCTTGTCCATCTCCTGGCTCTTCGCGGAGAGCATGATTATGCCGATCTCGCTGCTCTGCTCGCGTATCCAGCGGCACAGCGCGAATCCGTCCATGCCCGGCATCATGATATCCAGCAGGGCGACGTCAAAATTTCCGTTCTGCTCGGTGTAGACCTTCACCGCGTCTTCGCCGCATGAAACGTCCACCACGTCGTAGCCCGATCTTACAAGATTTATCACAACGAAGTCGCGGATAGCGTCCTCGTCCTCGCATACCAGTATCCTTTTCATGATCTCCCTTTCTCAGTCAAGGTCACAGGACTATCAGGCTGTTTTGAAGCTCGCTTTCGGTCAGCGCGAGCTTTCCGGTGAGATAGCCCGTAGTTTCCTTTATGCAGATTATGCTCTCGTCGCTCTCGCCTATCATGCGGTAGTCCTTTGAGTTCACCAGCGCCTCGGTGTCGTCCTTGGCGATAGTGCGTATTCTCATCAGCTCCGTTGTCTTGTCCACGGTGAATTTCTTCTCCGGGTCGTAGGATATGAACACTATCTCGTTATCCTGCGTGTTCAGCACTGCTGAGACGACCCCCTGCCAGCGGCTCGGGAAAAGCAGCACGAAATTGTACTTGCTGCTGTAATAGCTGTAGTACTTCCGGGAATAGCGGTTGTTCTCCACCGTGTACCACTCCACCGCGCAGAGCTGCTCCGGCCTCATCAGCGTTTCGTAGCCCGGGAGCGGCGTCATTGACGGGATCTCCACCGCGCCGTCTCCGTCGATGTCGATGCTGCGGATATCCGTCATGTAGTCGTTGGTGAACCTTGAGATTATGTTACCCTGGGATCCGTCCGCGTTGGTGACTGTGTTCAGCGGAGCGTACACGGCGCCGTTCCTGCAATAGAGCACATCGGTGCTGTACTGCCCCGCGCCGCGTCCGTAGTCAAGGAAAAGAGCGGTGACGTCCCCGTCGAGCATTCCCTTTGAAACGCTGACGTACTCCGCCGCGATACCGCTGAGCTGCACCTCGCTGAGCTTCCGGAACGTACCCTCCCGCTTTGTGAACATCACCGCCATAGAGGTCTGCGTAGCCTTGTCGGGAACCACCGAGACAAGCTCCTGCTGACCGTCGCCGTTGAGGTCGATGACCTCCATGCAGGAGTAGCTGCCGCTGTAAAGCTCGGAAATCAGACCGTCGCTGTAATTGAGCACGCTGAGGGTCTTTTCCGACTGGTTCAGCATGGAATAGCACACGAGTATCTCGGTCGTGCTGTCGTCGCCGAGGCTCGCAAAACTGATGGAATCCACCTCGCTGCCTACGCATGCAAGGTCGTACACCGCCTCCCAGGAACCATTGAAGTTATCCAGCACCTTCAGGCGCAGAGCGCTCTCGCCGGACTGCACCGACTGCGACTCGTAGAACACGAGCGCCTCCTGCGTGCCGTCGGAGTCGATATCCTGAAGCACGAATGCCGAGCGGTACTCGCCGCCGCGCGGATATTTCAGCTTTATCGAGCTGCCGCTGCTGTTTATCAGCGCCTGATAGATCTCGCTCTGCTCCTGGGTGAGCTTAGGGGCTGTGAGGAGGTTCTCTATCGTCGCCTGACAGCCGGTCAGCGCCGCTATGGAAAGAATGGCAGGCGCTTTCAGGAACGCCGCCGCTTTTTTTATTTTGAACACGTTTCCCTCTCAGGTGTTGTATCAGTATTCGTCGTCAAGGTGGTCGGACTCAGCCTGCTGAATAGGTTCAGAAGGCTCGGAAATTCCGCTCTCCTCAGCCGGGAGAATGTTCCCGGGAGTCTCGGCGAAGCTCTCGCTTTCGGTAGTTTCAGGCTGCTGTGCGGGCTTGTCGGAAGGCTTCATGTAAAGCGCGACGAGCGCTGCCACGGCGAAAATGCCAACGGAGATCTCAGAAGCCGGAGCCCAGCTCATGTAGTACGCCTCGTAGCCGTAATTGAGCTGGAACAGCATCTCCGCAGCGGAATTTGAAGTAACGATGTGCGAAGCCACGTCGGCGGGGCCCATCAGCGAAGCCGCGATAATGGCGATCGCGTTTCCGAGGATCATCGACACGGAGACCGCTCCGGTGACGGTGAGAACCTCGCGGGTACGCTTGCCCTCGTTGCCGGAAAGGAGCTTCGCCATCTGCATGAAGAGTACCGCCGCAACGATGTCGGTCATGCAGTTTATGAGGTACTCGGGGCGGGTTGTGACTGCCATTCTTTCAAGGAACACTCCGATACCGCGCAGAGTATAGTAAACCGCCCCGCCGGTCATAGCGAAGCCGAGACCGGGCTTGAACTCCTTCTTGTAGAGTATCACGAACGAGGTTATCAGCATTATTGCTCCGAACACGAAGTTCACCACCATCATGAACGGAGAAGGCGAAATGTTGCTGCCCTCCGGGATAACCGCCTCGCTGTAGCCCTCGTAGAGCGCTCCCATAGCGGGGAGGAGCAGTCCGAAGCCTATTACAGCGGCCTTGTTGTCGGTGACGCGCTCCACCGGGGTCTGGTAGTACGCGGAGCCGTTCCTGCGGTCGAAGAATGCTGCGGCTGCGGCTCCGGCGAGGGTGAGGATAACCGCGCCCCAGAAGCACGCGTTCATGAAGAAGCCGTTGTCGTATTTCAGGAAGCCGGAGGTCATATCGGTTCCGGCGCATATCTGAGCCATTCTGGCTGCAAATGCAAGTATCCACCCGGGAATGACCACCCACAGTCCCAGTCTGCTGTTGTTTTTCATATCTAAGATACTCCTTGTCAAATACAAAACTAGTAAGATATATCCTCAAAAACAGTAAAGTCGTTCGCAGACATATCTCATATTATTTTAGCACATATTCATATATAATTCAAGCCCTTTTTTGTACCAGCAAGAGTTTTCACAAGAATTACATTTTACGCGGCTTAGCTTTGTAAATTATGCGATTTCGAACGCTGTGTTTTTGTTGTTATCTGCCATTGACACGAAGTTAAATTAATGCTATAATATACCTTAAAAGGAGGGATTCCCATGAAAATACGCTCTGCAATTATGATTTCCGGCGCTCTTGCGCTTATGCTGGTTTCCGGCTGTCAGTCATCGCCTGAGCCTGAGTCTGCGCCCACGCCGGCGGCCGGACAGTCCGGCACAGTGGAAGCCAGCGAGCCGGAATACTCCGCCGACCTAGAGCTGACCGTGACTTTCCCGGACAAGACCGTGTACACCAGCACCGACAACGGAGTTACATGGACAGCTGGAGAAAAAACCGTCAGCTATAACGATATGGCAGCTTTCCTTACCGTGATATACCCGGAGCCTATAAGCGTCACCGGAGAAATTCCCGTCGCAATGACGATACACAACAACAACCACAATACTGACATGCTTATAGGCGGCTCAGAGATAGAAGTGCTGCGCCGCGGAGACTCCGGCGAATGGACGCCCGCCGAGTACGCCGACAAGACGATAGAATACGCGTTTACGGCTCAGGCTGACCTGATATTCCTTTCAAGGGATTATTACGAGGATCTCTCGATATACGAACCGGTCGGCGGCAGGTACCGCCTGACTAAGAGCTTCACAATAGGCGGCGACGAAGCGTACGGCCTGCTGAATCCGAGCGATCCCGGCGGGAAATACATAATGAGCGCGGAATTCAATGCGCTGCCGTAACTTTACAGGAACTGAAGCGGTCGGTTCCTGAAAGACCGCCGCGACTTACATTCGGCTGTTAAAATCCATTTTGCCCCGAGGATTCCCCGGGGCAAAACCAGTTTATTCAGCAGTCAGAAAAGGCTTACACGTTCTTTGACCAGACTGTATTTCCATCAATATCGACGATCGAAACAACGGACGAATCACCGGAAAGCGATATTACTAAGCTGGAATATACCGAAGGATCATACGCCCCGGTTTCTTCCTTTATGGATTTGTCCTTGTCGATACAAAGCAGCCTGCCGTCTGAGCAAAGGAAATACACATTTTCCCCATCTGATATCCCATCAATTATATATGAGTCAAGTGATGAGGTCACTAAAGCCGACGTATTCTCTGCCGTATTCAGCTCGTATATCTCGAAGCATTTGGGGCTTAAAGCCTGATTGACGCCATAATTTACGAAACACAGCGCTTCTTTATCCGAAAGCACGAAGTACCTCGCACCTCCCCATACGACCATTTCAAGTCCGTCGTACCTGCCATACTGTTCATAATTGCTGATAAGCAGATCATATTCCTGCTTGTCAGAATAATTATCGCTCCCAGACAGCGCCTGAACCATATCGTCAGTATAGTTATCCTCCGGAAGAAGGCTGCTCAGATGATCCGGCGCTTTTGAAAACTGTTCCGCATAGCTCTGATTTTCCCCAAGCTCCGACCCCTTGTTCCACTGTCTGGAAGAGCAGCCACAGGAGAGTGCCAATACAGCCAGCATGAAAATTACGAGTACATTTTTACGCATGGATTATATAGCTCCCTTCCACGCAAGACTTAATTTCTGAAGCCGCTACATTGTAATGCCGTCCCTGATATGCCTTAAGATAGGTGCAATCTGCAACCCAAAAAGTATCCGTTATCTTATCATAACCATCAATAACAATATAGTGAAGAGTAGATCTGCTAATGCCACTTCCATTGTAATATGATAAAGTTCCATACGGAGCAGCTCTAAGAATAACAGGACGATCTGCTGCTAAACTTGATTTTATATAATTGGTTAATTTTGTAGTTGTCATAGTGCTTCCAACAAACGTATAGGCATATTTATTTGAAGCGCTAGATTTCAGTTGCGAATTCAAATAATCCACAATTGCGTATACAAATGCAGTTGTTTCTCCACTTGGAATCACTTTCTTACTGATAGCTGTTTGCGAAGGCTCTTTATAGGTTGAAATAAGGCTATAACTATCATGTGAATATATGCCAGTTAGAACCATTAAAGTACTCGCAACTCCACACCATGTGTCTTTTTCTTGAACGATCTTTGTATTTACTGAACAAGAATACAAGTTTCCGCTACTAGAAACGCCTCTTGATAACCCTTGATTTTGTTCCTTAATGAGTCGATCATCAATCTCCAGTCTTGTAATAATATTATCTAGGGCCGCTTCCTTATCATGCTGAAACTGATAAAGAAATTCAGATGAATCTAAGTATTCCTCAATTATTTTTTGCTTGTCTGCATCATTCAAACTAATATGAGAGAGGTGATTATAGATCCATCTGTAAACTTCATTAGGGTCAGAAACTTCAAACTGTGTAGAAAAACCAGATTCTGCAGCCGACAGTACCGAATTTCCCATAGTAAGGGCAACAATCGTAACCATAACAGCTATTTTCTTTAGTGCTTTTTTCATAATAACCCATCCTTTCATTAGACAAAATTCCAAATTAAGCAACAATAAACTGGATTCTTTTAGTTAAGAATTCATTTATTGTATTTACATTATAACACAAACCTTTATAGATGTCAATAATTATTATTTAATTTTTTAAAAATTTATTTATTTCTCCTTTATTCCTAATAACACAAAAGGGAACGCACTCCACGCTCCCTCTGTTTTGTTACTTAAAGCTATTTTTAGACCATTCCGCGAAAACGTTCGGCAATTCTGGAATTACGGGTGTTTACCCGACATACCAGCTCTGCCCAGCGAAACAGACGCCGAAATTACTTTCTTACAACCTTGTGGTAAACCTTCTTGCCCTTGCGGATTATTACCTCGCCGTCGATCGTGATCTCAGCGTTCGGATCCTCAACGATAACGTCGTTGACTGCAACGCCCTTACCCGCGATCAGGGTTCTTGCCTCGCGCTTGGAGTTAACAAGCTTGGCAGACACCATCAGGTCGAGAATGCCGATCTTGCCCTCGGGGAGCTCAAGCTCGGTAGTGGGCATGTTCTCGGTGTTGCCCTTGCCGCCGAACAGAGCCTTTGCGGCGTCGAGCGCCTTGTTCGCTTCCTCCTCGCCGTGAACCAGCTTTGTAAGCTCGTATGCGAGTATCTCCTTACCCTTGTTGAGCTGGCTTCCCTCCCAGCCGGACATAGCCTCGATCTCCTCGATGGGGAGGAAGGTCAGCATGCGAATGCACTTCATTACGTCCGCGTCGGCTACGTTTCTCCAGTACTGGAAGAACTCGAACGGAGAGGTCTTTTCAGGGTCGAGCCATACTGCGCCCTTCTCGGTCTTGCCCATCTTCTTGCCCTCGGAGTTGAGGAGCAGCGTGATAGTCATAGCGTGAGCGTCCTTGCCGAGCTTCTTGCGGATAAGCTCGGTGCCGCCCAGCATATTTGCCCACTGGTCGTCGCCGCCGAACTGCATGTTGCAGCCGTACTTCTGGTACAGCATGTAGAAGTCGTAGCTCTGCATGATCATGTAGTTAAACTCGAGGAAGGTCAGACCGCGCTCCCAGCGCTGCTTGTAGCACTCGAAGGACAGCATCTTGTTTACGCTGAAGCATGCGCCTACCTCGCGCAGAACGTCGATGTAGTTGAGGTCCATCAGCCAGTCGGCGTTGTTTACCATGATAGCCTTGCCGTCTGAGAAGTCGATGAAGCGGCTCATCTGCTTCTTGAAGCAGTCGATGTTATGCTGAATGGTCTCCGGAGTGAGCATTTTTCTCATGTCGGACTTACCGGAGGGGTCGCCGATCATACCGGTTCCGCCGCCGAGGAGCGCGATGGGCTTGTTGCCTGCCATCTGGAGGCGCTTCATCAGGCACAGAGCCATAAAATGTCCTACGTGCAGGGAGTCAGCGGTGGGGTCGAAGCCGATGTAGAAGGTCGCCTTGCCTTCGTTTATCATCTTCTTGATCTCTTCCTCGTTGGTTACCTGCGCGATGAGTCCGCGTGCTACTAATTCGTCGTAAAGTGTCATTGTTTTTCTCCTTGATATGTTAATTTTTCAACTTTGAACTGTGTATTATCCGGGAAAACTCCCATAAGCGATGGAAACCTTGATTTCCATTGATACCACCCCTTTCACCGCACCTGAATCAGCGCTCATCGTTCATTCTTAGCGAATCTCTCATCAGGTCCTTGCCGACCGTTCCATGGCTGAGAAGCTCCCGGGCTTCCTCCAGCCCGAACCACCCCGCCGTTTCCACCTCGCCGGAAAGCCGGAACTCTCCGTGCTTCACCGTGCAGAGATACCCAAGCATGAGATTATCGTGCTTCGGATAGTAATAGCTGCTGATATACCGCATGTCCAGGACTTCCAGTCCGGTTTCCTCTCGTATTTCCCGGAGAGCGGTCTGCTCGGCGGTCTCGTGCTCCTTGATGAACCCCGCAACGCAGACGTAATTCCTGGTTGCGTAGGTCTGGCGTATCAAAGCGTACTTCCCCGCGCCGTCGGTCAGCAGGCATATCACGCATGGGTAGGAAAAACTGAACCACGGTCTGCCGCAGTTTTCGCAGAATGATATCTCGCCCTCGTCGCCGATAGTCTTTGTTATTAGTTTCTCTCCGCACTCAGGGCAGAATTTGAACTTCATATGATCACCTCCCGGGTATTATTTCCGATAACGTCTGTACAATACAAAAGCCCCCTATGAGCAGAACTCACAGAGGGCGAATTATCGCGGTACCACCTCAGTTTGCGGGATCTCTCCCGCCTCTGACAGCTATAACGGGCTTACCCGTGCGGAACTACTTGCGTACGCTTTCGCACCGCCGCTCAGGGAGGTAATTCGCCGCACGGAAATCCTGCCGCTTCGCACCAGACAGCGGCTCTCTGAAAGGATATTCCGGGACTACTGGATTCCCGTCAACGCTTTTAATATTTATTCGGAATTTATTATCTCAGCTGGTCTGCTATCTCAAGAACCAGTTTTTCGCTCTTTTCCCAGCCAAGGCAGGGGTCGGTGATCGACTTGCCGTAAACGCCGTCGCCAACCTTCTGCGCGCCGTCCTCAATGTAGCTCTCGATCATCAGACCCTTCACCATGCTGCGTATCTCATGAGAGTGGCGCATGGAATGGAGGATCTCGTTTGCAATTCTGATCTGCTCGAGGTACTTCTTGCCGCTGTTGGAGTGGTTGGTATCCACAATGCACGCCATGTTCATGAGGTTCTTCTCCTGGTACATATCGTACAGCAGCTTGAGATCCTCGTAGTGGTAGTTCGGGATAGTCTGGTCATGCTTGTTCTGCGCGCCGCGGAGGATAGCGTGGGCAAGCGGATTGCCGTCAGTGTTGACCTCCCAGCCGCGGTAGATGAACGTGTGGCTACTCTGAGCCGCACGGATAGAATTCAGCATGATAGAAATCGTGCCGCTGGTGGGGTTCTTCATACCGCAGGGGCACTCCATGCCGCTGGCGGTAAGACGGTGCTCCTGATCCTCAACGGAACGCGCGCCTACTGCGACATAGCTGAGTATATCGGACAGATAGCGGTAGTTCTCGGGATACAGCATTTCATCAGCGCACACAAGACCGGTCTCCTCAATGGCGCGTGTGTGCAGCTTGCGCACGTGGATAAGACCCTCAAGCATGTCCTCGCCCTTGGTGGGGTCTGGCTGGTGGATCATTCCCTTGTAGCCCTCGCCGGTGGTTCTGGGCTTGTTGGTGTAGATTCTCGGGATAATAATGATCTTGTCCTTGACCTGCTCCTGAAGTCTGGAAAGGCGGCAGGTGTAGTCCATTACTGAATCCTCGTTATCCGCGGAGCACGGTCCGATGATAAGCAGGAACTTGTCAGACTTCCCGGTGAAAACGTCCGCGATCATCGCGTCGCGCTCGGTCTTTATAGCCTTGATCTTATCGTTGAGCGGGTAAAGCTCCTTTATCTCCTTCGGTACGGGGAGCTTCCTACGGAAATTCATTGACATTTTATGTATTTCTCCTTTTTTGCAGTATATCCATGTGACATTATATCACCATCTCGTCCAATTGTCAAGCGCCTTTTCGTACTTCACAGCACAAAAATGCCCCTGATTTTACAGGGGCATTGATTTACTTATCTACGGAAGTTTCCTTTTCCTTAAGCAGATCGCGTATTTCCGTAAGCAGAACGATCTGGGGATCCGGCTTAGGCTCGGGCTTGGGCTCTTCTTCCTTCTTGCGGTGGAGCTTTGAGATAGCCTTCACAAGAATGAAAACAGCCAGCGCGATAAGAAGGAAACTTATAACCGACTGAATGAACGAGCCGTAGTTCAGCGAGATCTCAGCGACCGCAGGAGTAACCACCGCGCCGGTTTCATCGAGGACTTCCTCAACCGCGGGCTGAAGTACGAGCTTGAGCTGCGAGAAATCCATCTTGCCGATAAGAAGTCCCAGCAGCGGCATCAGCAGGTCGCCGACCAGCGAATTGACGATGGCGGTGAACGCAGAACCGATGATAAGACCTACCGCCATATCAAGCACGTTTCCTCTTGAGATAAACGCCTTGAACTCCTTTGCCAGCTTGAACCTGTCCTTCTTTTCAGCTTTCTTTTCTTCTGCCATGACACTATCCCTCTTGAATTAAGTAATATTTCAGGCTGAAAGCCTGTTGTGCATTATATTCTCTGACTGAGCGGTATGTAGTTCTTGTTGAGGTTTATCGCCTTGTAAGCCGGACGGATTATGCGCTTTCCGTTGATCATTTCTTCCATTCTGTGGGCGCACCAGCCGGAGATTCTCGCGCACGCGAACAGACCGGTGTACATCTCTACCGGTATCTTCAGCATCTTGTATACCAGACCAGAATACATGTCCACGTTTGCGCATATATTCTTGATATCACCGCGCTCGTCCGCGAATACTCCCGGAGTAAGTCTCTCGATGCTGTCCAGCAGCAGGAATTCCTTCTCAAACTCGGTGCCCTTAGCCAGCTTCATCGCGTTGGCCTTGAGTATCTTCGCTCTCGGGTCGGACAGCGTGTAAACCGCATGACCCATGCCGTAGATAAGCCCGGAATGATCTCCGGCTTCCTTGCGGAGCAGCTTGTGAAGGAAGTCGCTGACCTCCTGGTCGTTATCCCAGTTCTTGATACCCGCCTTGGCAAAGTCGAGCATTTCCATAACCTTGATATTAGCGCCGCCGTGACGCGGACCCTTCAGCGAACCGATAGCCGCCGCGTATGCGGAGTAGGCGTCGGTGCCGGAGGAAGATACGGTACGGCAGGTGAACGTCGAGTTGTTTCCGCCGCCGTGCTCAGCGTGGAGCATAAGGCAGAGGTCGAGCAGGTGAGCTTCCTCGGCAGTGTAGGAACGGTCGTCGCGCAGGGTGGAAAGAATGCTCTCTGCAAGGCTCTCGTCCTTGTTTATCTGGTGCATTACCATTGAATCGTTGTGGTAGAACCGGCGCATTGCCTGGTAGGAAGTTACCATGATCGCAGGAAGTCTGGAGATGATCGAAATAGCCTTGAGCATTTCGCTCTCAACGGACTTGTCCTCCGGCGCGGAATCATAGCTGTACAGCGCAAGCACTGCCTGAGCCATCTTATTCATGATATTCGGGGACGGATTTCTGATGATAACGTCCTCGCTGAAGTACATGGGAAGGTCGCGGTACTCAGCGATAAGGCGTGAGAACGTAGTGAGCTGGCGCTCGTCAGGGAGCATACCGAACAGGAGGAGATACGCGACCTCCTCGTAGCCGTAGCGTCCGGACGACAGCACGTCGTTCACGATATCGCGAATGTTGTATCCGCGGTAGATGAGCTCGCCCTCGATGGGCTGCTTGTCGCACTCGCTTATAACGTAGCCATGTACGCAGCATACGTTTGTGATGCCCGCAACAACGCCGGAACCGTCGGAATTACGCAGGCCGCGCTTTACTCCGAACTTTCCGGGCAGGCTGGGATCGATAGCCGTAGTGCTTAAAAAATCGTCGCACATCTGCTTGAAGGTAGCAGAGTTCTTGAGCTGTTCCATTCTTTTCATTGGTTAGAAGATCCGCCTCCGTGCCATATTTTTATACTGGTCTTAATCGCCGTTCCGTCAGGCGGAATTTTTAAATTAAGAAATATATAAGTATATTGTAGCATATTTCGCCGTGATTGTCAAGCGTTATTCACATTTTCTGAATATTTTTTATTTTCAGGTTGCAAAATTCTCGTTTGTGGTTTATTTATGGTAACCTCTAAAAACCGGGACACGAGCAGATTTCGTACATGACTTATATCAGATGCTAGGCGTCAAACCGCAGTAATACTGTATGTATTTCAAGGTTTGACAACGAAGCAGATGATATAAGTCATAGAAATCTGCCGTGAAGGAGGTTTTTATGAGGTTACCTTATAATGGAGGATCGCTGCAATGAAGTTCCCGAAACCAGTACTTGCTTCCCTGCTGGGATTTTCAATAATGCTCACCGGCTGCCGTCGTGAGGCTCCATCGCCTGCGCCGGAGAACGTAACTCTGCTCATCGAAGACGAAAACCGCATACTCACACTAGGATTTTCCGAGTACCTCGCCGGCTGCATATTCGCCGCTGCTGACCCGTCATTTCAGGAGGAGACCCTGCTTGCGGCGGGAATCGCGCTTTCAAGCCAGGCACAGTACTGCATGCAGAACTGCGAAGCTGATTTCGGCGCAGACCTCGCCGACCGCGGCGACATCTACCCGGACTGGCTTTCGCCTGATGAGCTGGAGGAACGCTACGCCGACCAGTATCCCGAGTGGCTGGAGCGCGTTTCCAGAGTTGCGGAGCGCGCGGCTAAGGAGTGCCTATATTATAACGATGGACCGGCGTACACACCTTGCTGCCGGGTATCCTCCGGCGTGACCGACGACGGAGGTTTCACCTACCTTCCGGCGCTGAAGCTCAGCCGCGACCCGGATTCACCGGAATACTCCGCCAGCTCAGAATACACCTGCACCGCCGTGCGGAAAATGCTGGCTCCGGTCACCGGAAGCGTAGTGCTCCCCGCAGACAAGGCGGAGTGGTTCTCCGAGCCGCAGTACACAAAAAACGGAACGCTGCGCTGTATCAGGTTCGGCGGCGTGGAACTCACCGGAGAACAGCTCCGGGAAGCGCTCGGTCTGCGCAGCGCGGCTGTTGCAATTACGCAGGAGCACGACTCGTTCATATTCCGCACCCGCGGAAGCGGCGGCGGTGTTGGCATGAGCGTCTACACAGCGGATCTCATGGCACGTTCCGGTTTGTCAGCTCAGGAAATACTGCAGCAGTTCTACCCCGGCACGGAACTAATAGATTAATATAGGTAATCTGTTTTCTGTTTCATTTCCTTATTATATCACTTTTATCTTCTTTTTCAAAGAGGTTTTTAGAAGTTACCTATAGTTTATCTGCGATTTAAAAAGTACACGTACCCTGGCTTTAACCAGAAATGAAAAAATGTTAAATTTTACAGAGATTTAACATACCCTATCTTTTGGATTTAACATTCTCCTGATATAATATGCTTGTGACAAGGAAAGATCACAGCATAAGCGTAAATGATTACGCAGTATATTAAAGGAGAACAACATTATGACTACAAGAAAGATCACATTAAGCGCAGCCGCTCTGCTTATGGCAGCAGCATTTGCAGGCTGCTCCGGAAATACCACCAGCGCTTCCTCCAACAGCAGCTCCGCTGCTGAGGCAGGCTCTTCTGCCGCTGATACATCTGCTGCTGACAGTTCCGCAGCAGATTCCACCGCTCCTGACAGCACCGCTTCCAAGCTTGACACCGACATCACAGTAGTATCCCGCGAGGACGGCTCCGGTACAAGAGGCGCGTTCGTTGAGCTGATGGGCATTGAACAGAAGAACGAAGCAGGCGAGAAGGAAGATATGACCCGCGGCGACGCTGAAATCTCCAACTCCACCAACGGCGTTATGATGAGCGTAGCAGGCAATGTTGACGCGATCGGATACATCTCCCTCGGCTCCCTCAACGACACCGTAAAGGCACTCGACGTAAACGGCGTTGAGTGCTCCGTAGCCGACATCAAGTCCGGTGGTTACGTTGTAGCAAGACCGTTCAACGTATGCTATCAGCAGGCAAAGCTCGACGGCAACGCCGCAGCTAAGAATCTCATCGCCTTCATCGAGTCCGACGACGGTCAGAAGATCATCGCTGACAACGGCTACATCGCCATCGACTCCACCGGCGCATATGCTCCCTCCAGAGTTACCGGCGCGATCTCCCTGAACGGCTCCACTTCCGTAGGCCCGATCATGGAGAAGCTCTGCGAGGCATACAAGGCTCTTAACCCTGATGTTTCCATCGACATTCAGCAGACCGGTTCCGGAGCAGGTATCACATCCGCGACCGAGGGCACATGCGATATCGGTATGTCCTCCCGTGAACTCAAGCAGGAAGAGCTTGACGCAGGTCTGACTGAAATGAAGATCGCCGACGACGGTATCGCGGTTATCGTAAACCTTGAGAACCCCATCGAGAACATCACCTCCGACGAGGTAATGAAGATCTACACCGGCGAGATCAACAACTGGAGCGAGCTCGGCTGATTTAAATAATCTCACCTTTATAGGTTTCTCCCCGTTGTCGCTTGAAATCCCGGCGTCCATGCCGTACTTTTGGCGACAACTTTGCGGCGTCCTGCCGCATATAGTTTATAGGTTTCTCCCTTCCCTTACGCGCTGCGCTGCGGCATTCCAGCTAACGTGCAGCGCACTTTTATGAGTATTAGAATGTAAAGTAACATTCTGGAAATTTTACAAAGAGGTATTATTATGCAGAAGGTCAAAGAAGGCATAATGCACGCGCTGTTCCTGATATGCGCATGTGTTTCGATACTGGCAGTGGTGCTGATATGCGTGTACCTGTTCGCTTCCGGCGTTCCGGCGATCGGTGAGATCGGCGTTACCGACTTCCTGTTCGGCACAAAGTGGAAGCCCTCCAGCGGATACTACGGGATATTCCCGATGATAATCGGCTCTATCCTCGTTACAGGAATCGCGGTCGTTATCGGAGTTCCCATCGGAATACTCTGCGCCGTGTTCATGTCGCACTACTGCCCGAAGAAGCTCTACCGCTTCGTGAAGCCCGCGATAAACCTCCTCGCCGGGATCCCGTCCATCGTATACGGATTCTTTGGTCTGGTGGTTATAGTTCCCATCATGAAGGAGCTGTTCGGCGGCTCGGGTAAATCCCTGCTGACCGCAGGCATACTCCTCGGCATAATGATACTACCGACGGTGATCAAGACCACCGAATCCTCCCTGAACGCAGTTCCGAAGAGCTACTACGAGGGCGCGCTCGCGCTCGGTGCAACGCATGAGCGCAGCGTGTTCTTTGCCTCGCTGCCGGCGGCGAAGTCCGGTATACTTGCAGCGATAATCCTCGGCGTGGGACGCGCTATCGGCGAAACGATGGCGGTAATTCTCGTAGCGGGCAACCAGACGGTCATTCCGAAGAGCATCACCTCCGGCATACGCACCTTGACCTCCAACATCGTAATGGAAATGGGCTACGCCGGCGGACTTCACCGCGAAGCGCTCATCGCCACCGGAGTAGTGCTGTTCGTGTTCATACTTATAATCAACCTCTGCTTCTCTGCACTTAAAAGGAGGAAAGACTGATGACTGACGCTCCTACAGCAGCTATGACAAACGAAAAGAAAACCACCGCGCCCGAGAACTACATCAACCGCGTGAAATTCGGCGCGCGCCTGAAGCAGTACGCCAGAAGCCCGCTTTCGCTGATCCTCATGGTCCTTGTAATGCTGGCGGCACTATTCTCGGTCGGAATGCTCATCTTCATTATCGCGTATATTCTTATAAACGGCGTTCCGCACCTCACCGCGGAGCAGTTCGACTGGAACTATACCACGGAAAACGTCAGCATGATGCCGGCGATGATAAACACCCTAATCATGACCGCGCTGACTCTTGTGATCGCCGTTCCGATAGGCGTTTTTGCGGCGGTGTACCTCGTTGAGTACGCCAAGCGCGGCAACAAGCTAGTAAAAATTATCCGCGTGACCACCGAGACTCTTTCCGGCATTCCGTCCATCGTGTTCGGTCTGTTCGGATACCTGATGTTCAATATCTCCTTCGGCTGGGGATTCTCCATGATGGCGGGCGTTATCACCCTCGCAATGATGATCCTCCCGCTGATTATCCGAACCACTGAGGAGGCGCTCCTCGCCGTTCCGGACAGCTACCGCGAAGGAAGCTTCGGGCTCGGCGCGGGCAAGATGCGCACAGTGTTCCGCGTTATCCTTCCCACGGCGGTGCCCGGTATCATGTCCGGCGTTATCCTCTCTATAGGACGTATCGTCGGCGAATCCGCGGCGCTCATCTTTACCTCCGGTTCCGGACACAGCATTCCCGGCTCGCTTGTCGGCTCGGGAAGCTCCGCTGCGACCCTTACCGTTCACATGTACATTCTCTCCAACGAAGGCCTGCATGTCAACGAAGCGTTTGCTTCCGCAGTAGTCCTGCTTGCACTCACATTCTTAATAAACCTCGTTTCCGACCTTATCGAGCGCCGGATAGCGAAAAAGAAAGGATAAACCCATATGAAATTCGATATCAGGAACGCCGAGCTTTACTACGGCGACTTCAAGGCGCTCAAGGGTATCAGCCTTGAGATACCGGAAAACAAGATAACCGCGTTCATAGGGCCGTCCGGCTGCGGAAAATCCACGCTGCTGAAATCCCTCAACCGCATGAACGACCTCGTTGAGGGCTGCCGCATAACCGGCGAATTCCTGCTCGACGGCGAGGACATCTACGGCAAGATGGACGTAAACCTCCTGCGCAAGCGCGTGGGAATGGTGTTCCAGAAGCCGAATCCATTCCCGATGAGCGTCTACGACAACATCGCGTTCGGTCCCCGCACCCACGGGATTCACTCCAAGGTAAAGCTCGACGACATCGTTGAGAAGTCTCTGCGCGACGCGGCAATCTGGGACGAACTCAAGGACAGGCTGAAAAAATCCGCGCTGGGACTTTCCGGCGGTCAGCAGCAAAGACTCTGCATTGCCAGGGCGCTGGCGGTAGAGCCTGAGGTGCTGCTTATGGACGAACCGACCTCCGCGCTGGATCCTATTTCAACCTCTAAGATAGAAGACCTTGCAATCGAGCTGAAAAAGGAGTATACTATAGTTATGGTAACTCACAATATGCAGCAGGCGGCGAGAATTTCCGACAAGACGGCGTTCTTCCTGCTGGGCGAGGTCGTAGAATACGCAGACACTGACAAGCTGTTCTCGACTCCGCAGGATCAGCGCACCGAGGACTACATAACCGGACGATTCGGCTGATCCAGGGAGGCATAATATGAGAAACCGTTTTGACGAGCAGCTCGAGCAGCTCAACGTAGGACTTATCAAGATGGGCGCGCTGTGCGAAGAGAGCATAGCCTGCGCCGTAAAGGCACTGTTTGACGAAAAGACCTCTGAGATGATAACGAAGGTCAACGACAACGAGGAAGAGACCGACCACATGGAGCACGACATCGAGGCGCTGTGCATGAAGCTGCTGCTTCATCAGCAGCCGGTGGCGAAGGATCTGAGGTGCGTTTCCTCGGCGCTGAAGATGATCTCCGACATGGAGCGTATCGGCGACCAGTCGCAGGATATCGCGGAAATAGCGGGATTCGTGCACTCCACCGAGCTTGCGGGCAAGGTGCATATCTCGGACATGGCAAACGAAGCCATCAGCATGGTGACCATGAGCGTTGATTCCTTCGTCAGAAAAGACGTGAAGCTCGCGAAAGAAGCCATAGAAGCAGACGATAAGGTAGACGCGCGCTTCCTTGAGGTAAAGCGCGAGCTTATCGAGCTGGTGCGCAGCGATTCCGGCGACGCCGAGTACTTCATGGATCTGCTGATGGCGGCAAAGTACCTCGAGCGTATCGCCGACCATGCAACAAATATCGCGGAATGGGTGGTCTACTCCATCACGGGAGAACGCTGAGCCCGGTCCGCTGAAAGAGAGGACAATTTATGATATACATGCTGGAGGACGACGCGAATATCAGGAACTTCGTGCTGTACGCGCTGAACAATTCCGGGCTAGAGGCAAAGGGCTTCGAGCGCCCGAGCGAGTTCTGGGCGGCTCTGAAGGAGGAAACGCCGTCTGTCCTGCTGCTGGATATAATGCTCCCCGAGGAGGACGGCATGCAGGTACTGGCGAAGCTGCGCTCCAACCCGGAGTATGCGGGGCTTCCGGTTATTATGCTGACCGCGAAGGGCTCGGAGTATGATAAGGTGATAGGTCTTGACAGCGGCGCCGACGACTACGTTGCAAAGCCATTCGGCACCATGGAGCTTATCTCCCGCATAAAGGCGCTTCTGCGCCGCACTACCTCGCAGGAAACAAAGGAATACGAGGTAGGCGGGCTTTACGTCAACACCTCAAAGCATATTGTGCGGGTCAATGGTAATGAAGTTCAGCTTACCTTCAAGGAGTTCGAACTGCTGTGCTACCTGCTTGAAAATATCGGCACGGTGCTTTCACGCGAGAAGATCATCACGAAGGTCTGGGGTTACGATTTCGACGGCGAGAGCCGCACCGTGGACGTACATATCCGCACGCTGCGAATGAAGCTAGGAGACTGCGGCGGCATGATCGAGACTGTCCGCGGAATAGGCTACAAGGCAGTCGACATAACATAAGGAGCGCATATGACGAAACGAATTTTCGGCGGAGCGTTCATCGTTTCGCTGGTCGCTATAATTTCTGCTGTTGCAATGGTGCTCGGCGTAGCCTACACGAAGGAGCAGCAGCTTTTCAAGAGGCAGCTTGAGCAGCAGGCGATGCTTCTCGCGGCAACGATGGAGAACACCTCGCCCGACGACGATGTTGAGAGCCTCCGCAAGCTCAGCCATGATATCCATGGCACATTTGAGAACCGCATAACCTATATCGGTCAGGACGGCACGGTACTTTTCGACAACGAAGCCGACCCAGCGACAATGGAAAACCACCTCGGCCGTGAGGAGGTAGTCGCTGCGAAGCAGTCGGGAACCGGCACCGCAATACGCGAGAGCTACACCATGTCGGAGATGACGGTGTACTGCGCCCGTGTCATCGGGTACGGCTGCATAGTGCGCGTGGCCGGTACGATGGATACCGTGGCTGCGCGTATCGCAGGCATGTGGTGGGAAGTCCTGCTGGTTGTTATCATAGCGGCGATGGTGTCGCTGGGAGTTGCAGCTATAGTTGCGAGGGTGGTCGTGAAGCCGATAAACAGCATCGACCTCAAGAATCCCGACATCGGCGAGAGCTACAGCGAGATCGCGCCGCTGCTCCACCGCATAAGCGAGCAGAACCACGAGATAGATCAGCAGATCGCGGAGCTTACTCGAAGCCGGAAGGAGTTCTCGCTTATCACAGAGAATATGAGCGAGGGCTTTATAATCATCGACAGCCGAACCGAGGTGCTTTCCTATAACACGGCTGCGCTGAAGATCCTCGGCTCTGACTTTACCGGCTCCCGCCGCAGCGTTCTGGTCCTGAACCGCAGCGAAGCATTCCGCAGCGCTGTCGAGGACGCCCTCGCAGGCAAGCGCAGCGAGACCGACCTCACGCTGTCCGAGAAGATATACCAGGTAATTGCAACGCCGGCGTTCACGGGAAGCAGCGTTACCGGCGCAGTCATGATAATCCTTGATATCACTGAAAAGGAAGCCCGCGAGGAACTGCGCCGCGAGTTCACCTCAAATGTTTCCCACGAGCTGAAAACTCCGCTCACCACTATTTACGGGATTTCCGATATGCTGGTCGGCGGTATCGTAAAGCCGGAGGACATTCCGGGCTTTGCGAAGAATATCCGCGACGAAGCCGGCCGCATGATAACCCTGATACAGGATATACTCAAGCTGTCGCAGCTTGACGAGAACACGTTCTCCGACCAACGGGAGAGAGTTGATCTGTACGAGCTGGCTCAGTCCGCCGCAGAGCGGCTCCGCCCGCAGGCAGACGAGAAGCACGTGACTATCTCTGTGACCGGAGAGCGCTCCGAGTTTACCGGTATAGCAACAGTTCTTGAGGAGATGATCTACAACCTGCTAGACAACGCTGTGAAGTACAATAAACAGGGCGGCAGGGCGGACGTAGACGTCCGCAGCAGCGGTGACGATATCGTAGTGACCGTTTCAGATACGGGAATAGGGGTTCCTGCGGATAGTATCGACCGAATATTCGAGCGGTTCTACCGTGCGGATAAGAGCCATTCCCGCAAGATAGGCGGAACTGGTCTGGGGCTTTCCATCGTAAAGCATGGAGTTTCGCTCCACGGCGGTTCGATAACTGTCAAAAGCTCCGAGGGCAGCGGAACTACATTCACTATGGCGCTTCCGAAAAATTGACAAAAGTGGGCAGGCGGTGAGCCTGCCCAGTTTGTTGTATAACTTGTGCGTGAGGTTTTAAAACTTTCAGGATCATCCTATCGGGAGTAAAGCGGTGGGGTTTAGAGGTGACCATATGGTAACCTCTAAAAACCTCCTTCACGGCAGATTTCTATGACTTATATCATCT
>ENA-ORNB01000922-ORNB01000922.1-human-gut-metagenome-genome-assembly--contig:-NODE-922-length-24837-cov-5.218828_pt1 | contig 24837 bp, 25 predicted proteins | sample MGYA00242112_ERZ509016 | MGnify/ENA primary metagenome ERZ509016 (study PRJEB26280, sample SAMEA2338705) | human gut metagenome | biome: human gut; feature: human-associated habitat; material: faeces...
TGTTTACTAATCGTGCTTAATTTCTAATTTGTGGACTTTGTGCGGTGTTGCCCTAATATTTTTTATTTTTCATTATATGCTATTTTTATTATATTATATAAAAGACATTTTTTCAAAAAAATAAAAAATATGTCACCAAAGTCACCAAAAAATCTCTAAACGCCCTAATAATGCGGTATTACCGTTGGTGACTCTTTGGTGAGTTTGGTGAGTTAATATTAGATAACTCACCAAACTAATTTTAATACCCATAAGGGTAATAATTCTGTCTCATTTCATTTTTTAGGACAAATGGGTAATATTTATTACCATTATACACAAACTCAATACTATCTATCTTCTTACCAAAAAAATTCTCAATCCCACGCCTGAACTCCCTGCGATTGGTAGCAGCGAAACCGCTTTCAGAACACCATCGTTTATAATACTCATACATTGCAGATGTTTTGGTGCATTGGTTAATCCCTTTCCCAACAACTCCGATGTCACTATGATCTGTGCAGTCAATTAAAAATTGTCTGACATTATCATTACTCGTTTTATATTCCTCTCGTGCAGCCTTGCATATTTCAGGCACATCAAAATATCCACCTCGCTCTATCAACTTTTTTAAGGCTATGACACTATGGTATATTATCGCTTCTCGCTCGGCATAAATTTTATCTATTAATTCTCTATCTCTTTTCTCAAAAGGCACAACATTATTACATGGTAATGTTATCATGCGGTCATACACGTGTTCGCCCCTATCACCGCCAAATTTAGGCAGGTTATTACAACAAAAAATCAACAAGCCAGTGTACTTAGCGCTAAATCTATCCTTGCCCTTAAACTCATAATCTATGGTATCTCCTCCTGTGATAGCCTTAAATTTTTCTAACTCATCTATCTTTGCTGACCCCATATCTGCATTACCTGCAAGCCTTTTGCCCCATAATGCGGACGTTCCAAAGCGCATTTCCAACTGTTGCAATGACATACTACAATAGTTTTCGGGTCCAATCAATTTTTCTAACAACGACAAATACTGTGATTTTCCAGTGTTTCCAGCGCCGTATAGTATTAATGCTTGCTTGCATTTATAACCAGGGATATTAGATACTGCGTATCCTATATACTCCCACAATAATTTCTTTACACTCTTGTCACCGTTGGAAAGGGTGTGCAGAAAATTATTAAATACAGGACTTGATAGGGCTTGCGGGTTCCAGCTGCATGGTATTTGAATAGTGCTATATATGGCAGGTGTATGCGGATGTAGCGTTAGAGTGTCCAGGTGCAGCAAGCCATTTGCAAAATTAATAATATTACTATCTGCATTTAATTTGTTTGCTTCTATCTTGTTATACAAGTCAGTTTGCAAAAGCTTATATACCTTATTTAGTTCAGACGGTTCAACCAACTGTTCATCAAATATTTCGATATACTTTTTAATTTCACCAAGAAAGACCAAATCGCTACATTGATGATAATAACCTTTTTTATACCAATAAGGGACTGGCTTATCACCAACTCCTTCAATGAAAAAATAGTCATCATTTCTGCGTATGTATGCAGCGAGTTTATGGAGATTGATGGAGTAATATATTTTAGTGTTATCCTTGCTTTTGTGTGCAGTGACGTACGGATATACAGACGCTAATAATTCAACATAATCCTCAAATTCCAAATCACCAAGATCAGAAGTATTTCTGACAATTGTAAATGTGTCATCAGTGCTAACGTTATTATCATCACCTATCGCACTATCGTTGGACATTGTCTTTGATTTGTTGATACTTGCCTTATCCCCTTTAGGTTTGGATATCACGCTGTTGTATATGCTGTTAACTTCCTGAACCGACAGCGGAGGATTACATCTACTTAGGTTAATCTTGATTAACTCGTTAGATATGTCAACATCAGATACACCTTTACCCTGTAGGCTACAGCCAAATCTATACAAACTATCGTTTCTGCTCCCCTCGTCAAAATTCAGTCTATCCAATATATCTGTTTGCAATATCAACTTATTGCTAATAGTCGATAAACTAATGTTGTTTGTTTTATTGCAGCCCAGGGATAATATTTTACTAACAGTCTGATCAGCGGATGCTATTTTATCAATACCAAAATCACCAACCCATGTATATCTATTCCCGTTTGGGTGTATAGATGGTGGCAGAACAATATACCCACCCTCAGCACGTACATCAACATTTTTTATTACTCCAGCTTTGCTGCTGTATTTATTCCCTGTCCGATAATAAAGATGTCTACCACCTTTGCCTGATATAGCAGTTAGTGTATCAGGCAACGGTCCGTTTTCCAACTGCCATTGCGCTATACTATCTTCGCCAGATTTGCTTTTGCCATTGTTATCTGTGCCCTCGTCAATGTCTATTACTGCTATTCCTTTACCTGTCGCACAACCGATGTTATAAAATGGGTTAGAAGTCCACCATTGCTTTATTACATCAATGTTGTTAGTGGCTTCGTGCAATCCTTTTGAGCCTCTGAGAGGTGTTTTATCACAGGGTGAAAGTGGAAACACTCGCAATCCCGCCTGCGCATACTGCAAAGCATAGGGCAACATATCATAGGCTGTGGGGGTATTGTCATATACATCATCATTACAATGTTCCTCAGCCCATGCCTTAGCCTCAGGGGATAATGTGTCACATGTTCGCCAATCATACAGATTGGTTATGTTGTGGTAACGGTTCTCTTTTCCATATCTTTCCTTGCCTATTTCAATTGCAACAAGTATTTTATCCTTATTTTCACAACTTGAAATAATATTACAAATTCTCTTTTGATCTTCCGTATATATCGTTGCTGGTATATTATAAGAGCCAGTATAGAATCCCAACTGCTTTGCCTTCGTGGATGAGCTAAAATAATTGCGCCATTCTCCGTAATTTATTTCCAATTTTACTTCTGTATAGTCTTTTCCTTTAATCTTATTATCCGATAATTCAACTACCTCACCAAGGTATATTCCAAATGGGATGTCAATTATTCTCAGAGCCATATAGTCACCTTCTTTCTCAAATCATTATACTTAAATTCTTTTTTACTATAGAATTTTTTATATTTTCCATTTTCTTTTCCTCCTTTTCATATATTACCATTATGTAACAATTTCTCTGTTTCTTGAATAATATCATCCAAAAACACATCTTCAATCACAGTAAGCATATGATTTAACAAAACGTTGAGATACGGTGATACAATCGTTATTTTTCCATCTGGATTATCATAAATAATATATGATATCACGGGATAGCTTTCAATCTTTCCATGTTCGCAAATTAGTCCAATACTATCAACTAGTGCAATGCACAAATTGAGAAAGTCAATTGTTCTTAGACCATATTCCTCTGCCACTTCATTTTCAACGATTATTTCTCCGACATTACGCAAATTGTCCCTTGCTCCGATCAGAAAGAGAATTTTAAGTATATCGCTATTAATCTCTGACAAAGTTATTGAGGTGTATATCCCCTCTCTTTGGTCAGTATTATTTATAGATAATCCATTACATATAAGACTTTTCACCAACATCATTTCACCTCCCTTCTATTTGTTGCTGTGAATAAAAAATGCCTCAAAAGATGGCATAAAATATACCACCAAATGAAGCATCGACCTAATATTATAACTTTATATCATCTAACAAACAATTAATACAAAAGAAATTATTTATACGATATTTTTCCTTTGCCTATATAGTTATAATACACTATTTCATTTAATTTGTCAATAGGTTTTTTGAAAAAACATTTACAATTCACAACCATTTTTGCCCTTCAAAGCTGTTAATTAGTAACAAAAACATATAAATAAATTACTTTTTAAGGAGACAGCACTGAATTATATTTTTTCTGAAAAAGCGCTCTTTGGGGCATAAAATCGCCAGTATTTTTGGCCCGAAACAGTAGTGTTACCTTTTTTGCATACATTTGTTTTACATAAATATGGTAACTGGATAATAAGAAGAGAAAAACATAATTAATATATTATTATCATAAAAAAAACTGAACTGAGCATAATCAATAGGACAAAACCATCACTCCTCCATCACACCAGCCAGCCTTTGGCATTATTTGTATGGAATATAGTTATAATTCACGCAATAACATGGCATACAAAGAAAAAGGCTTAAACAAGCCATGAAATGACTGTTTAAGCCTAAATTCTGTGTTACCTCTTACATCAGTTTTGGGGTAAATCGTTAAATTTTTGGAGCTGGGAATGGGACTCGAACCCACGACCTGCGCATTACGAATGGTGATTTTGACGTTTTGCAGTTTTTTGCAGTATTCAATGAGCGGCGCTGTTATGCGGTATATCGGCATTTTACGTTTTATTCCATTCTGTTTCGTATGGCGCACTTTCACCACGATAGCGCACTAATGGCGCACTCAAATAGTGGGTGCGCTGCTCTACGGAAAAGGAGAAAGCGGGGTGTTTGCCCCGCCTGTTCTCATTGTGGTAAGCTGTCCGCCGGTGTGCCATGTCCGCCGCTCTGCTCTGTGTAGCCGTCCCCGCTCTCTGCTGCCAGCAGCCCGGCGGCAAATGCTCCGCGTTCTGCGTCCTGGACGTGCTCTATTATCAGAGCTATCAACCTGTTGTTCTGCTCCGCCGTTAGGTTCAGTGCGTGTATATATGTGCTTAGTTCCTGCGCGCTTTTCTTCGTGTCCTTGTTTCGCTCGATTTTAAGAGTGTCACCGTCAACGGTGATTTCTGCCGGCTCGAATGCCGGGTGGTCTGTGTTCTTGCTCATCGCGCTTTGCTCCTTTCGCATTATGCAGCGTGCGCCGCTCTCTGTGCTGTCCTCTGATCTAGTAGATACATGAGCGCCGCCGCAAATATTTCCGCCTCTTGCTCTATGGTGGTGCTGTTCCATATGAAGTAATTGCCCTCAAGGCTCCGGACGTGCAAACAGTAGTGCCCGATCTCATGCGCCAGCGTAAAGCGCTTTTCTGCGCGGCACAGCGTTTCCCGCAGAACTACGATGGCTTCTCCATCGTTTGCGCCTATCAAGATAATGCCTTTTTCGCTGGGCTTGAGCATGCCAACGTACTTATTCAACACTACCCCGCCTATTCCCAGACTGCGGGCAAGTCGGCACATATCCAGGCTGTCTCCCAGCTCCCGCGCGGCTATATCCAGGAGATCCGCAGCATACGCCACGATCTCCCAGCATGGCACCGTTGCGCCGCCGCGCTTCGGGTCGTTCTTCGTCGCGTGCCGCTCGAACGCGCGTAAATACTCGCCTGTAAGTGGTGAACTATACGCCATGAGCGGCACCGCCTTTCAGTTCCGCCAGTTCTTCCGGGGTCGTCTTTATGGGTTCTCTCATGATATATAAAAAATCCTTTCATAAAGTCTTGACAAGAGCGGCGCTGTGTGGTACAATAACCATGTTCGGGGTGGTTTTGTATCACACAGCCGCTCAACTGAAAGCCTTTGCAATTCGCTGTTGCAAGGGCTTTTCTCATACGGCAATACTGATATTCAAGCCGTAGTTAAGGTAATATTCCGCGCCGCCTGTGATCGCTCTGAATGAGCTTGCAACAGCTTTTCCCTTATCCAGGAGCGGCGCGATCGCGGCGGCAAGCTGTCTATTGAGATAGCCCATGACCGCCGAGCCCTTGCCCTTAACGGCGGCTATAACCTGCACGGCGTTCTTGTCTGCTGCGTTGTCCTGCTCATGCTGGAGCTTGATTGTGATGTCCTCCGGAGAATACCGGGACAGGCGGGCGAGGAGCTTCTGGCGGTTCCCGTGAGTAACTCCGGCGGTCTTGGTGTCTATCCTGCGGAGCTTGACGGTGATCCATGCCTGAACCATTGCAGCCGAGCGGCTCATACCCTGTTTTACAAGGTGATTAGCAATCGTCATAACTTTTGATTTCATGGCTTTATGTCCTTTCTGTGTTTTTTGCTCTCTTGAGCTTGATTATATTATATCATCTTACGGTAGATAAATCAATAGCCATAGTTCACAAATCTTACGGTAGATTTTTGTGTATTCTTACGGTAGATTTTCCGAACCAAAAGTGATATAATATAATGGGGAGGTGGAAACATGACTGATAAAGCGAAAGCAACAAATTATAAGCGTGAATTTAATGCCCAAAACTATGACAGAATAGAAATAACCGTCAAAAAAGGCATGAAACAGAGCCTACAAGAGGCGGCAAAGGAAAGCGGAGAAAGTATCAACGGATACATCAAGACCGCGATACAGAGCCGCTACAAAGCCGATACAGGCAATGACATAGATCTGTAAAGGAGTGAATGAAATGCCCGAAATAAGTTTATTCTATGGAATAAGGGTAACAATGTACTATGACGATCATACCCCGCCGCATTTCCATGTTGAGTATGCCGGAAACAAGGCAATAATTGATATTCTCAACGCTTCAGTAATGCGCGGAGCGCTACCGAACAAGCAGCTTAAACTTGTCCTTGCATGGTGCGTACTCCACCAGGACGAACTAATGCAGAACTGGGAGCTTTCCAAGCAGAGCCTGCCGCTTAACAGAATTAACCCGCTGATATAAGAAAGGGGGATTTATATGGATAACATTTTTCCTGCTGTCGTTCAGGCGCTTGCTGGCGATAATTTCACCGTATATGCGTATATGCGTGATGGAACCGTAAGGCTGTACGACATGAAGCCTATGCTTGAAAAAGGTGGTGTGTTCGAGCCGCTCCGTAATGAAACCTTTTTCCGTGAGCGGCTCACTGTTCTCAATGATACGGTAGCATGGGACATCTCCGGTAACATGGATCCCGCCGAATGTATCGACATTGACCCGTTTACTATAGCTGAAAGCCCTGTTGTCGCTGATCCTCTTTTGATAGCGTAATAATCAGCGCCGCTCACCAAAGAGCGGCGTTTTTCTATCCGGAGTGGTGACTATATTCTGAAACGCTCTCAAACGCTCCAGAATCGCCGCTATGCCACGTTTAGCCTTTTGGAGTATAAGTTATTACCAAAGAGCAAACAACGCTCTGCGGGGGCTGTGAGCGGCTTGTTTTGAAACCGGGCTTATATCACGGCATTTTGCGCAATCGCTTGCAACTATGAGCGGCGCGACAACTAACTACACGCGCGCGAATGTCCGGTTTTGCCAGGCTTTTGCAAGTGCCGGTATATCTTGTTACACCTGCGCGCTCTGATCGCGCCCGATCAGGACGGAAAAGTCGCTTTTTCTGGCGCTGCTGTGTCCTGCTCCTTGCAAATCCGGCTTGATAGCCCCAGGGGGTCTATACAAGTTCCTGCGTATTCTCTCAACCTTTGCCCCGTTCGGTCTGCTGGAGTTCCGGGCGGTCGGCGAATGGGGGGGACGTGAAACGCGACGCCTTCGCGCGGGTGTTCGAGCTTTTCAAGTTTCCGGGCGGTTCTCGAATAAGTCCCGGCAATTCTCATATTTGCCCGGCGCTCCTCTCCAGTCCCGGCGGCTTTCCGGCGCCTGTAAGAGATAAGCCAGGCGGTCAGCTTGCGCCGCTCGGTGCGGTTTTTTCTTTACCTGCTCGGCGCAAAATTGTGCCCTGTTCGCAGGCTTGAACGCTGCCGAAACGTTGACTATAAATAGTCAGCCCCGCTTATAAGTCTAACAAGATATACTTATAGTTTTACAGCCGGAAAAAGTTGACTATACATAGTCACTCAAAAAGTGAGCGGCGCGCCTGCGTGAACTGGGACGAAACCGCCGGGTTGTCCTCGACGGTTCACGGAATTGTTACCCGTTGAGCGGCGCAAAAGCCGGGATAAAAAAGTATGCTAAATATGCGAAATTCAACGATTAATGTAACAATAGCCCGAATTTCTGCGACAATAACCCGCGTTTCTGCGACAATAATACGAATAACCACCGAATATATACGGAATAATTCGAGAAAAAACCGGGTTAGCATACTTTTTCGTCCCGTTCCTATTTTCGGGCGTTATGCACACGGTACCGGGTTCAAATTTATATCGGGAATAAATCGTTTATGATTATGGTCGTCGATGTCAGGGCAAAATGTTCTGATTTCGGTACCCCTCGGGGGGGATACCCCCGCAGCTCGCACCATGCAGGCGCCGGGGCTGGTAAATGCTGGCACATACGGCGCATAATCGCCGCCGAACGTACACGCGGGGAAATGGTTCAGGTTTTTTCAGGTTCTCGACTGTTCGGCGGCTGCTCGAGCCGCTCGCGTTCTCCAGAACTGGGCGGCGGACATTTTTGTCCGTCACTCTTATGCGGAACATCTCCGAACGGACGGATTTTTGCGGCGGTTCTCTCACTTCGATTGCTCAAACCTTAGTAATTCTTAGGTGCTGCGGCTTTCCCTATCCGCAGCAGGGCACGCGGTTAAATATGAGATATCGGCGTGTTTAATGCATGATTTTGCGGAAAATTTGCAAAATGGGCGTGTTGATTTTAATTTTCGGCTGAATTGCGGACAATTTTTCAATTCGTAGTGCCTTTATTTGAAAATTAAGCCGGGCTATTCAAAGAACGCTTTCAAACCTTCGAGCCTGTAAAGGTAGAGCCGCCGGGGTTCCTGCTCCTTGACCGCTGGGCTTGGCTGATTGACTGGTCGCCGCTCTGGGTGCCTGCCGTGTGCGCTCAAGCGCACAAAATACACGGCTGTGTAAAACGTCCAGTTGACTGGACAAAACCGGCTGTGCCGCTCGCAGGCGGCGTTTTCCTTTATCGGCATAATAGTTATACCCCTTGCGCGGTGTGTGGCTCTGTGAGCCTGTGAGCGGCTAATATATGGGGTCGCGTTTCAAGCCGTCATTGGCTTGCATTGGTTTCCGCATTTTCGGAAAGCAATGCCGCCGCTGTCTGGTTCCTCTGGGATTTCGTCATATTTCATCATGCGCCCGGGTCAACAATCCGGTGCCGTTCTCGGCGTTCCCTCGGCGTTTAGTTCTCGAAGTTCCCTCGAAGTTAAACCGGCTTTCTCGGACTTCGCTCGGACTTCGTTTATAAAATTCTCTTGCTTCGCTCTCGCTTCGATGTGTTTTTTCTCTCTGTTCGCTCTCTGTTCGTAGCGTGAAACCTTAACATTTCCTAACATTTCGCGGCGCTGCTGTAAGGCGTTTCGCTCCGGGTCTTTGGCGGTTCGCTCTGGGTTCTAGGCGGTTGCACTCCGGTGCTAGGTGATTTGCTCCGGCTGGTAGGCGGTTCCTTTTATAGGTTTGCGCCGAAGCATTTCGAAGCATTCCGCAGCCGGTACCGCCCCGCGCGTGCGTGTACACCTTAGCATTTCTTAGCATTTCAGCCGCTCACACCGTAGTATTTCGTAGCATTTCCGGCGCTGTTCTCGCTGTTCGATAAGCTCCAGGCATAGCAAAAGGGCGGCATTTTGCCGCTCCTGCGTATGTTCAGATGTTAGCATTTGTTAACACTCCAGCGTTTTGGCTCTGCCAATATCGCTATTGAGTATAGCTATAAAGACAGCCGCAATATAGAGCCTGTGCGCCCTGTGTGTCGCTCAAGCCTGTAAAGGGTAAACTATCCCGCCGCGCGTTCTGCGTTTGTCCTGGGCTGTCCTGCGTGCGCTCTGGGCGTGTGCCGAACTCCTGCGGAAAAGGAAAACCGCCCCGATTACTCGGGGCGGCTCGATGTATGGCGGGTGTGCCCTTTCCCGCATTTCTCTTTAACCTCGCGCGCAATGGTGTGTAGCAGCACATTTTCTACTTCATACACCGTGTTCATCTGGCGGGCGCGCTATTCTCCCGCATCTCTCGGGTTTCCCCTGTCAGTACCGGCGGCGTGTGGTCAACGCGAAATTTACCACCTCAGACGAACAATTATATTATACCACATTTGCGCGGGTTTGTAAAGCGTTTATGCGTATTGTGCCGGTGAATGTTGGTGTTTCGCGCGCACTATGCGCCCTTGCCGCCGTCCTGCTCTGCTGTGAGCGGCTCCAGGCTCCGGGCGCGCTGCTGCCGTTCCTCGTAGTGTATGCGCGCCAATGCCCGCAGCTCAACGCCACTGGAAAAGTACCGCCGATACGTCGCCAGGCTGTCGCCGAACGTGTGCGCCGTGTAGTCGTCCCCGTATACCTTCCGCAGCCATATGCCCATTCTGCCGCGCCTTAGCTTGTTTAATGCGTTGTTGAGCCTTTGCCGCACACATTCAAGAGATATCCCCAGGCGTTCGCCCATGTCCGTATAGCTCATAACCGCGCCCGGTAAAGAGAAAAAGCGCAATTCAATAATTTCACGGTCAGCAGGTGCCAGGCTGTCAAGTGCCTTATGCAGCGGCGTGTAATAATCGGACATATCAATACGTTCAAAGCCAGCGCCGCTCTCCGGATCCGGGGTAATGTCGCCGCGTGTGGGCGCGTCCTCTTCGTCCGTCATAGGGTCGTCAAAACTCTTGGTGTCTATCCTGTCCAGGACGTCCGCGCCGTTCAGCAGCTTGCGTAACACCTGTTTGAACTGGTACCCGAAATACGTTGACAGCATATAGCCCTTGTTGCTGTCGTATGCCTTGACGGCTCCCAGCAGGACGGTATAACATTCCTGGTTGAGATCCTCCGGCAATATGCCGTGTTGCTTTAACGCGTTCTTGTACAGTATGTACGTCTGGGCGCTCATCTTATACAGCAGCTTGGCGGTTTTCTCCCACAACACCGGCAATAGTTCGTCGTTGTCGCCCTGCTGAATTAATTCGGCTAACGCCTCGTTAGTCATTGACAGCAAGCCCCCTTTTGGGTATAATATAAGCAAATAGGGTTTGCTCTGTGAGGTTGTGCCAATGGCTTTGCAGGGCTTTTTTATTTTCCGGAATTGTGTGCGCTCTTTGCCCGGATTTCGCGGAGATCCGCGCCGCTCATTCTGACCGGACTGTCCGCGCTGCTCCAACACATCTCTTTTATCCGGCTGTATATGCGTTTGAGTTCGAGCGGCGGCTCCTTGAAATCATGCGGTGCAAGGTTCGTTGTGATTATCAGCGGCAAACCGCTGCGCGCTCTGGTGTCGATTATCTCAAACATAAGGTCGAGATTACGGGCGCTGTTCTGGCTGGTGCCGAAATCGTCAAGTATCAGCAGGTCAATGCTCTGCACCTGGCGCATTACCTCGTCAGCCTTGCTGAAATCTCCGGCTTTCCGGAGGAGCGGCTGCATGGTTGTGACCCAAACCGCAACGCCTTTGCGTATCAACGCGTTTGCGATACAGCAGGCGTAAAAAGTCTTGCCCGTTCCGGTGTCGCCCATGAACATTAAGCCCTCGTTGTTCGCGCGCCGCTCGTGGTATGTATCAACGTACCATTCGGCTACTTTGCGGGCTGCCGGAGAATACCCCTTGTCCTGCTCGAACGTATGCCGCATATACGCTGGGTCTGTGAAGCATATCCGCTGGAGCTCGGCAATGCGTTCCTCTGCTTTCCTGCGCTGCTGTTCTGCCTTTTCGCGTTCAATGCGTTCCCTTACGCAGCGGCAATGCTTGTCCATTATTCCGCTGGGAAAGATGTTGCGGCATTCCTCCGGCGCTTTCATCTGTACCGGCTCATGGCAGATACCGCAATGAAGAAAACCGTCCTCGCCCATGTACTGCTTTTCTGGTTCCAGGTTCGCGTTCCGGGCTTTTTCTGAAAGCTCCTGCGCAAACCCGCTGAATAAATCTGACATTGTTTTCCCTCCTAGTCGTCCCAGAGCGGCTCGTCATAGTCCTTTTTCGCCGGACTGGTGGTAACTGCGCCGCTCTCAAAGTTTCTGTCATACTTCCCGGAAAGCACCTTTGCAACATTCTCCGGACGTATCAGCCAATTGAAATCCGTCTTATAGCCCCTTGAAGTCCGTCCGGTCAGATAGTCCGAAGCTTCCACCCGCAGGAAATACTCCGCAAAGCTTACGCCGTGCAGCTCCTTGAATGCCTCCACAACAAGCCGCCCCTGATGATATGAAAGCTCTCCGGTGAGCGGCTCCAGGCTCTTGCAGATCTTGTTGTATTCCCTGACAGCTGTTTCAAGAACATTGCTGACGGCACCGCTCGCGCGCGTGCGCGCGGATACTTCTTCACTTTCTTTAACTTCTTTATTCTTATTTATATAAGTAGGTTTGCCCTTTTCGGCGATTTCTGTTTGCCCTTTGTTTGCCGTTTCGTTTGCCCTTTGGTTTGCCCCTGACGTGCAAATCTGTTTGCCGTCCGCTGATTGTTCATCGCTTTCATTTGCGGTTGCAAAGCCGTTTTCAAGTGGTAAACCGTTTGCCGTTTCCGGTGAATTTGGTTTGCCGTTTTGTTTGCCTTTCGGTTTGCCGTTTTCGGGCAATTCTGTTTGCCCTTTGTTTGCCCCTCTGATTTCGCCCTGATATGTTTCATAATTCACTATTGTGAATATACTGAAATGCGGCGTTGACTGGATCGTTATTTCTCCAGTTGTTTGCAGGTGTACAATGGCGGTTCTGACTTCCTTAGAGGTCAGTCCGTTCAATTCTGAAAGCTCGCGCACGGTGGTACAGAGCTGTCCCCGCTTTATGACCTGCCCCATACAGCGAGTATCTTCCCAGCGCGCGGAAAGCAGCAGGTGAATGAACAGTCCCCGCGTTTTGATATCGCCGTACCACTCCCATGACAAAATAGAGCGGTGCAGCTTGATATAACCGTTGGTGTCTGCCATGTGCTACCTGCCTATCGGTGCAATGCGTGCAGGGCTGTCCAGATCTGCGCCGCTCTCGGGCTGTACGGTGGAGGTGTTGAGGTACTCGGCGAATCTGTCAATATTTACAAGGAACTTTCGCCCCGCGCGGACTGCGACGACCTCGCCGCTCGCGACTTTACACCTTATGAAATGCACCGGCAGCCCGAAGATCTCGGCGGTGCGCTTGATTGTTTCCATGTGCGGAATGTTATTAACTGTATCGTTCATCTATATAACGCCCCTTTCACCATTATTCTGTATCTTCCGGTGCTACAAAAACCTGCAAATATTTGATTACGCCGTTAAGAGCGGCGTTCGCGGACTTGATACGCGCCCTTTGCTGACGGAGGTATGACCGCGCCTCGTGTTCGTCAGCGGGGAAATAATACCCGCCCCGGTTCTCCCATTCGGAGCAGATAGGCGAACCCAGCTCCCGCGCCCTCTGGACTAACACGCGCACGGCGCGTTGACTGATATTCAGCAGCGTTGCAAGGTCACGCATGGGAATGGCGTTCGTTCTCCCGGTGGGGATAAGCTCAATGAGCTTTTCAGTGATACTCAAAATTTTCTCCTATTCCGGTTGAAACTCCGCCGGATTTGTGGTATAATTACAGCGGAGCTTAACCTTTTCAATTCGTAGTTGGTGGGGTTGCTCTTTGCCGTCTGGCGTGGTGGTACACGTCAGGCGGTGTTTTTTTATGCCTTGTTTGCGGTGCTCTCTGTATTCGCCGACATCGCTTTTTTTGCCCAGTAGCGCTCCTCTGCGGCTCTGATCTTGTCGCGGTTCTTAGCTCTCCACTCGCGCTGATATGCTCGACGTGCTTCAATAGCCGCTTTTTTCTCAGCAGGGAAATTTGAAACATCTGCCTTTGTCATGGGTTTACCTCCTTTCTCTTTCTTGTTGCCTTTTCATTATATCACGTTATCGAAATAAAATCAAGTACATTTTATGAAATATACCAAACTTTAATTTATTGCGTTTAGCAAAATAAAACAGCCAAAAGTATTGACAAAAGCATAATAATGTGTTATTATAAAGTCAACAACAAGAACAACAACGAAAAGAGGGTATATATGTTTGATGTAAAATTGTTTTCAGAGAGATTAAAAGCCGCTCGCACAGCAAAACACATTTCTCAGGCGGATTTAGCAAAGGCGGTTGGAGTGTCTGCCGCTACAATATCCAGCTACGAAACCGTAAACGGCGCAAAAATCCCCTCGCTTGATAAGGCAACAGCAATAGCCGAACGTTTAGGAATAAGTCTTGATTATTTATGTGGAATGCCAAAAGAGGGAAATGAGCCTAGCGTCGCCGAACTTCTTTCCTATTTAATAACCGCTGTCCGTTCATTTGGATTTATTGTTAACTATAAGAGCGGTGGCGATGATGGTTCGGTTATTTTAACTTCATCAAATGAAATTCTTTATGAGTTTTTTCAAGACTATAAAAAAATTGAACCGCTGCTTGATGATAAGACATTTCCGGAATATATCAGAAACAGTTTGCTAAATCCAATCATCGAAAAGAATAAAGAACATTCTTTGGAAGAGTTTCAAAATAAATATCCTTTTTAAAGGAGTTGAAAAAATGGCAGCAATAACCCCAAGAAAGAATAAATCCGGCGAGATCATCAGCTACACAATCAGGGTATATCGCGGCTATGACAGCAGCGGGAACAGGCTCAAGCCATACACCATGACCTACAAGCCCGAACCCGGCATGACTGCAAAGCAGGTTGAAAAGGAGCTGAATCGCCGCTCAGTTCAGTTCGAGGACGAATGCAAGAACGGTCTGATCGGAACGGCAGCGGCGCTCAAACTGGCGGATTTCGCCCCGATCTATCTTTCCTCCATGCAAGAGAAACTAAGCCCTACCGTTTACGGCTCCTATGCTCACATACTGGAAACGCTTGTGCTGCCTGCGCTCGGTCATATCAAGCTGACGGAGCTTAAACCGGTACACGTTCAGCAGTTCATCAAGCAGCTTTCCAATATGCCAAAACTAAGGCGTGACGGTAAGCCTGACGAGAGCGGCGAAAAGCTGTCACCTGCGACTGTACGCCGCAAACTGGCGGTACTTCAATCCATGCTTACGCTTGCAACCAAGCTCGGCTACATCAGCAATAACCCCGCTGACGCAAAGCGGCTCACACTTCCGAAAATGCCGCGCCCGGAAATTGAGATATTCACCAAGCAGCAGGCTTCGTATATCCTGCAATGCCTGAAAGACGAAAGCCTCCAGTTCCAGGCGATGATACAGCTTGCAATATTCACCGGAGCCCGTGAGGGCGAGCTGGTGGCACTGAAATTCTCTGACATAGATTTCACAACCAGGAAAATGACGATCAGCCGCTCAGCGTACAAGCTCAAGGGCGAGCCGGTCAGAACCAAAGCACCTAAGAGCGGCAGAGCGAGAACGGTAACGCTTAACGCTTCCTGCGTCGAGCTGCTCCAGAGGTTGAAACAACAGCACCTGCTCGAACAGATGAAACTCGGCACCGCCTGGAAAGGCGACGACTGGGTATTCACGCAATGGGACGGCTCGATCATGCACACCCAGACTCCAAGCAGGCAGTTTGACAAGTTTCTGAAAAAGAACGGTATTCCACACCGGAAATTTCACAGCCTGCGGCATACGTCCGCAACGCTACTGCTATACAACGGCACAGATCTGAAAACCGTGCAGGAGCGGCTCGGTCACGCTGACTTCACTACAACAAACAAATATCTTCACCTGGTAGAGCAGGCGGACGCCGACGCAGTTGACAGCCTGGAGCAGCTCCTGGAGAAACGCCGCGCATAAAAAAGCGCTTACCCCGTCATAGCGATGGAATAAGCGCACTTTTTTGAAATGGCGCACTAATGGCGCACTCGGAAAGCCCGTCCCGGAAAAAAGAAAAACCGCCATGTTCGCCGAATGGCTTAACAAAGCGGTTTGTTCTGGAGCTGGGAATGGGACTCGAACCCACGACCTGCGCATTACGAATGCGCTGCTCTACCAACTGAGCTATACCAGCAAAAATTTGCAAAAGCACTTGCAATCTACATGAGTGTATGATATAATAAAAATATATATGACGCTCATACAGATGATGACTGTATTATTATATACTGAAAATCAAGATTTGTCAAGTGCAAAAGAGGTGTTTTTTATAAATTCGGGCAAAAAAATAGCGCGGGTGATCGGACTGACAGTCGCTTCGCTGCTTGGAGTGATATTCCTGCTGATGTTGATATCAGCGGCGGCGTTCGGTTCTGCGGGAACTGTGGGAGTTTTCGGATTCAACCTGTTCATATGCGACAGCAGCGATTACGACAGCGTACCTGCCGGAAGCGCCGTTATCTCCACTTCCTGCGCACCCTACGACCTCGAGGAAGGAAACCTGGTACTCTACACCACCGACCCCGAGGATAAGAACGCGCCGCTTGCGATGGGGTATTACGCAGATTTCAAAATGACCGACGGCGTGTACTACCTCCACCTCGTGAACAACAGCGACAGCACCGTAATCAGCGAGGACGCCCTTATCGGAAAGGCAGGCTGGTGCAGTCCGTTCCTCGGAGCCTTTATCAGATTCGTAAGAACGCCCTGGGGAGTTCTCGTCATGGCGGTCATACCCTGCACCCTGCTGATACTGTTCGATGTCCTCCGCGTCAAGACCTACGAAAAGCCGATCCCCGAAGTTATCCCGCAGGTCAAGAATCAGGACGACCGGCCCGCGCAGCCGCAGTTAACCGTCGGCGGAGCCTCATATAAGCGAAATCCAAGCGGAAAGCCGTCCGTAAGCGCAGACAGCGTGCTTTTCACGTTCGATTCTGCAAAAAAACAGCACGATGAACCCAGTACCGGCTCAGCGCCCAGAATGTCGGACGCCGACGTACTTTCACTGCTGAACGCTCCATCGCCCAGATTCGGTCAGAAGCCGGAAAAACCGCGCCCGGAGCCTCCCCTGTTTACCGCCCCGGCTGAAAAGCCGGCTTCCGCTCCCGACAAGCCGACGCTCCCCGCGCCGGTCGCAGCCAAGCGCTATATCGACAATACGGTGGCTCCCGCTGTGAAACCAGCTCCAGTTCCCGATGCTTCGGCGATTCCCGCGGCAGTCTCCAACACCAAGACCGCCGAGATACCCGTGATAAAGAAACCCGAAAAGAAGCGCTCCGACGCATTCTTTGCACAGTCGGAGGCTCCGCAGATAGGCAGGAATCTCACCGGAAAGCAGACCGCAAAATCCAGCCGTTCGATCATCGACCTCGAGGACGCCCTCGCAGCGGCGCCCTCCCGCACCGCCAGACCTGAAAGCCGCCGCAGCGCGGATATCCTCGCTTCCAAAAACCGCAGCGACCTTATAACCGAGGACGACGACTCAAGGGACAAGTCGCGCTATGAAGTTGACGATATTCTTGCGGGCATAGAAAAACGGCACCAGCAGTGAAAAAAGTCGTATCGCTCATTGCTGCGGCTGGGCTGACGGCTGCCGCGATTCTCGGAGCCGTTCTCTCCGGCGGAAGCGGATTCTGGTTTGCGAGCGCCGCCGCTTCGGTGTTATGCTGTATACCATTCTTCCTGTCGTTTGAAAAACGCGCTCCCTCCGCAGGCGAGCTTGTGCTCATTGCGGTAATGACCGCATTTTCTGCCGCAGGAAGATTTATTTTCGCGCCTGTTCCATTTTTCAAGCCGGTTTCCGCGATAGTCGCCCTTGCAGCACGTCACCTCGGACCTCAGGCGGGATTCATGATAGGAGCGCTCTCCGCTGTTATCTCCAACATCTGGTTCGGTCAGGGACCCTGGACGCCTTTCCAGATGCTCTGCTGGGGCCTCATCGGAGCCGCCGCCGGGATCCTCGGAAAACACGGCTGGATAAGCAAACCGCTTCCGCTGTGCATTTTCGGAATCGCTTCCGGAATCGGTTACTCGTTCATCATGGACGTGTGGACGGTTCTTTCAATGAACGGCAGTTTCTCAGGGGAGCTCTGGATCGCCGCGATAATCTCCGCAGCGCCCGTAACGGCGGTGTACTGCGTATCAAACGTAGTTTTCCTGCTAGCGCTCAATAAACCGCTGGGAAAAAAGCTTGAACGTCTAAAGACCAAATACGGCATATTTACTTCCGATGGAGGTAATATCACATAATTTTTAAGGAGCGGCTATGAAAAAGCCTTTCTCAATAGTTGACGCGGCGCTGAACGTTATCCGCGTCTGCCTGGCAGCCGGCATTCTTATCACGCTTTTCGACTTCTTTACACGCATTGATCAGACGCCGGCGATAGTCATACGCTTTCCGAAATCCGCTGAAACGGAGGAAACGTCCGGATACGAGCCGGAATACACCGCAGGTACGCAGATAATACAGAAAAGCCGCGGATATAAAAAACCCGAGCTTCTCACCGAGGAACCAGAGCCTGGTAATTCAGCGATTGCCGAAACCAAAACCGAAACCGAACCCATTCTGATAAGTACGGAGCGCGAAACTGTGTCAGAAGCCTCCGCGAATTACGCGGCGGGAAGTTCCGCGGTGCAAATTCTGCAAACCTCGTCGTCAAAGGCGGAGGAAACCGCTGACGCCGCCGACAGTGAAAACTCATCTGAGCTTATAAATATAAACACCGCGCCTGCCAGTGAGCTGGTAAAGCTGAAAGGTATAGGCGAAGTCAAAGCGGCGGCCATTGTCGAATATCGCCGCATTAACGGGAATTTCAAAACGGTGCAGGATATTATGAACGTAAGCGGAATCGGTGAAAAGACCTTCGAAAAAATCCGCAGTCAGATAACGGTATAAATTTGAGCCGCCCTAATCGGGAGTCGCTCAAAGGCGAACACCAGCCGCACAAATTCCAGTTTCCCCAAAACCAAAACGGGCAAGCTTAACGCCTGCCCGTCAATTTATATCCTCGCCGAAAGCTGAACCCCAACTGCAATTACTTTCTGCCAGCCATTTTAATGATATCCATAAATTTAAGCCTGCTGCCGTTATGCAGAATTATCATCTCATACACCCTTGCAACTATCACCGCCACAAGAGCCACAAACGCCGCCAGAATAAGCACCGCGACAATCACCTCCGGCATTGACAGCTTACCGACCATCAGAGCCGCAGGAAGCGAAAACGGCGAACTTACCGGGAAGTAATACGAGAAGGTCTGCATCACATTATCGGAAGCCGCACCGGTCTCTAGGCTGCCCATTGTGAACATCGCCGGGAAGTACGCAAGGTAGAATCCCAGCACGCCGAGCAGAGAATAAGGCTGCATAGCCTGCGCGAGATCCTCCATGCGGCTCACGGAGGCTCCGACCAGCGCCGCAATAAGCGCGTAGAACAGGAATCCGAGAATGAAAATAACGAATATCAGCACGAACGACAGCGGAGTCATACTCCCGAAGCTGCCGTTGAACGCCTCGACGATCTGAGCGTTCTCGCCGGTCTGAACATCGGCGTTCTGGAGCATATTCACGAGGTCGCCGCCGATGCCGAACGGAGCCGTTGCCGCAAACGAAATTCCACCCACAATGCCTATCAGCAGGAACTGCAATATCGACACGCAGCCCATCGCCAGTACCTTACCTATAACCACCGCGAGAGGTCTCACGGAGGTAAGCAGCAGCTCCATTACGCGGGAGGTCTTTTCCGTTGCGATGGACTGCGCGACGGTCTGACCGTACGCGAATATCATAATGAACAGAACCAGCGAAATAACGATAGGCACAACGTAATTTATCATCGTTTCAAACACGTTCCACTCGTCCGAGCCTGCCTGTATTTTCGACGTGCTGACATACCGCTGCGTAGCCGCGAAGTTATCCGGGGACACTCCGGCGTTTATCATGTTGCGGTAAGTCACAAGGTCTGAAACCATGCCTGTAAGCGTATCCACGGAGGTTCCGTCGGTGTCGGGCGAATAGTAGGTCTTTACCGTGTAGCCAAGCACCTCGGAGCCGCTCTCATCTGCGGATATAGTTACAAGCACCTTGCCTGCGTCCGCGTCTGTAAGCTGGTCTATCAGCTCGGAAGCCGTCTTGTCTGTGCTTGTGAGCTTCACTCCCGCGGAGGTCAGCTTGTCGGTGTCCTCGGAAGTCAGCAGACCGCTGTCGTCTATCAGGTACACGCTGTCAAGCGCCAGCGGCTCGTCAGAATTCCCGGAGCCTGTTATGGAATCCCCCGCCCCCATCAGCTTGGGTATGATGTTCAGACCGCCCACCAGCAGTATCGTTATCAGGCATACAATTATTGTACCCACAATGAACGACTTTGTGCGCACATACTGTGTGAATGTAAATCCAAAGACCTTTTTCCAGCCTCTTGCAGCGTCATTTCTCATCAGACTCACCCGCCTTTGCAGCATTTCCGACCTTTTCAATGAATATCTCGTTGAGCGACGGCTCGCGCAGCTCGTACTTTATAAGCGGCATTCCGCTTTCAATTATCCTGTTCAGCAGGGCGTGCGCCTGCTCCTCGCTGGATACGTTGTAGGTGGAGCCGTTCGGGGTCTCCTCGGTGAGGTTCAGACCGCACTCCTGAGCCATCGCGGTGATGTCGCCCTCGCATTTGACGGTGAGCTTCACCCTGCCGTAGCCCTTCTTGATATCGTTCAGATTTCCCTGGAGCACCGTCCTGCCCTTGTTGAGTATCACGATATCCCGGCAGAACTCCTCTATTGTTGACATCTGGTGGCTGGACATTATCACGAACTTGTTTTTCTTTATCTCCTCGCGGATAACGCTCTTGAAAAGCTCAGCATTTACCGGGTCCAGACCGGAAAGCGGCTCGTCAAGTATCAGAAGCTCCGGATTCGGCGCGAGCGCAGCTATCAGCTGTATCTTCTGCTGGTTGCCCTTGGAGAGCTGCTCCGCGCGCTTGTCGCGGTACTCCTGAACTCCCAGCCTGTCGAACCAGTAATCAATTGCGCGCTGAGCGTCCTGCCGCTTCATGCCCTTCAGCGAAGCGAAATACATGAGCTGATCCATTATCTTGTACTTGGGGTAAAGTCCGCGCTCCTCCGCGAGGTAGCCGATGGACTCCGCAGCGGTCACGAACTTCTTCCCGTGCCATGTGACCGAGCCGCTGTCCGCGCTCAGCATTCCCAGTATTATGCGTATAGACGTGGTTTTTCCCGCGCCGTTAGTTCCCAGCAGCGCGAACACGCCCGGCCCCTTCATTTCGAAGCTCAGACCGTCTACTGCCCTGCAGCTGCCGTATGTCTTGACAATGTTATCGACCTTGAGCGACATAATTTCACTCTCCCTTATCTGTTAATGTGTTGTATATACAGTATAATCTGTTTGCACTGATTTGTCAAGGGGTTTTTGGAAAAAAACAAAAATCTCCCCGGAAACTTCCGGGGAGAAAGTAAATTATAAGCCATATAAGCCAGAATCAGCCCTTGAGCTCCTCTGCCAGAGCCTCGATCTGAGCCTCGTTCGCGGCGTTCACTGCGGAGCGTACGGTCACGGTGTTCTCAGCGAACGTGATGTTCTTGCTCTTCTCGAACATTCCCTTCATGACCTTAGCCGCCATCGGCGCCCAGGAACCGTTCTCGATAATTCCGATGGTGCGGTTCTGGTAGTTGCGCTCGGTCAGGTGGTTTATGAACTCCTTCATAGCCGGGAACACGTCTGCGTTGTAGGTCGGAGCCGCAAGCACCAGCTTGCCGTAGCGGAACGCGTCCTCAACGCATTCTGCCCAGTCGTCCCGGGCGAGGTCGCTGACCGTAACGTGCACGCCCTTGTCCGCAAGCTTTGAAGCCAGCATGTCCGCCGCCTTCCTGGTGTTACCGTAAACGCTTGCGTACGCGATGAACACGCCCTCGCTCTCAACGCCGTAGCTCGACCAGATATTGTACTTATCAATGTAGTGACCGAGATCCTCCTTCAGCACCGGACCGTGCAGCGGGCAGATCATCGCGATATCGAGGGCGGCTGCCTTCTTCAGGACTGCCTGCACCTGCGCGCCGTACTTGCCGACAATGCCGAAATAGTAGCGCCTTGCCTCGCAGTCCCACTCAGCGTCAGCCGCAGCGTCGAGCGCGCCGAACTTACCGAAGCCGTCCGCGGTGAACAGCGCCTTGTCGGCGCTGTCGTATGTCATGATGACCTCCGGCCAGTGAACCATCGGAGCCGCAATGAAATTAAGGGTATGCTTACCCAGCTCGAGGGTATCCTTTTCAGCCGCGACTACCTGCCTGTCGGCGTAGTCCGTGCCGAAAAACTGCTTCATCATCACGAACGCCTGCTTTGAAGCCACGATCTTCGCCGAGGGGTACTTCTCAGCGAAAACTGCGATGTTCGCGGAATGATCAGGCTCCATATGCTGAACTACGAGGTAATCCGGAGTTCTTCCGGAAAGCTCCTTCTCAAGGTTTCCGAGCCATTCGCCGCCGAATCTGCCGTCAACGGTGTCCATAACCGCGACCTTCTCGTCGAGGATAACGTAGGAATTGTACGACATGCCCTCCGGAACAGTGTACTGAGCCTCGAACAGGTCAATATCATGGTCGTTCACGCCGATGTAACGGATATCTTCTGTAACTGTCATTTTTATGCCTCCAAAAAACGAGAACTATTTTTGATTTGCTGTATATATTATACAACCCGAGCCGTGATTTGTCAACCCCGCGCAGCATTTTTTGAGAAAAATTTCACATTATTTCAACGTTCTGAGGTACTGCTTGTGCTCATCAGAAACCCGGTAGCTTTCTATCGCCTTCTGGATAGTTTTCCGGTGGGTCCACTGGTCGAGCCTGCGCCGCTCAATGTACGGCAGAACCGCGTCGTACTGCTTTGCGAGCGCCGTTGCGAAGTACCACGCCGTCATCATGTTGACGTAATATTCCCCGCTGCGGATTTTTGATACCATCTCCGGGTATTCCGGGCTGAAATGCTCGTCCAGGAAGAATTCCATAAGGCAGCCCACGCCGAAGCGTACAGCGTAGGTGCGCTCGGAATCTATCCACTCCCTTATGTGCGGGAGCAGCTCCTCCGGCGACTTTTTGAAGCATTTCAGCGACATCTGGTCGCAGGTCGCCCAGTTGTCAACATATGGCAGGAATTCCTCCGCCCGGCGCAGGCACTCCTGTTTGTCCCTGATTCCGGAAACAATGAACGCATGGAGCTGATTCTCGTCAAAGTACCTGTGCGGAAGCTCCGCGAGAAATGTATCGTCAGCGCCGACCTCTTTCGCAAGCTTCCGAAGCTCCGGAGTGCGCACGCCTATCATGTTTTCCGGATCCATTCCCGGGATAAGCCCGCCCTGAAAATCGCGGTATTTTACGTCCTGCAAGGCGAAAAGCCTGCTTTTTATCTCGTCTGTTGTCATTTCTGCAACCTTTCTGGCATATGTCCGGTATTATTTATAAAAAACAAGGGAGGTTTTCCTATGAAAAAATACGCCGCACTTCTGGCGCTCGCCGGAATTATCCTCGCAGCCGGGTGTACATCAAATGATACATCGTCAGCAGCCATTGCCCTTGACCCCTCGGAAACTGAAATAGCTGTGCTTGAGCCCGACATAGCATTCCTGACCCGGGAAGCGCCGTCTGACCTGGAGACCCCTCCGCAGGAACTTGTGACCTACAGCGGAAACGGGCTGGCTTCCGCCGCAGTGATGACCCTCGGCTCCTACACGTGGTCTTATCAGGGTGAAGATACCGACTCCTGCAGCGCAGGACCGCTGATAGCCTACGCCGACGGGCTGATAACCGCAGTAGTAGACCTCGATTTAGTGTCGGAGAACGAACCCAAAATACAGCTCAGCGGCGCAGAGCTGACCGGAGCGCAGTTCTACCCGCTGGACGAATCCGAAAGCTGCGCTCTGGACTACACCCCGGACGGCTCGATAAGCTTCCCGGACGAAGCGTACAGCGGAGTAGCGGTGGTGTCGCTGAGCTTCCCCCAGGGCAACGCGGACTACTATTTCGCCGTTACCCGCAGCCAGACCGACCCGTCCCAGCCGCCGGAGCTTTACCTCTACTTAAGCGGCACAGATATCGGCTTGCACATAACTAAATGCGTCTACACCTGGACAGTCGAGGAAAACGGCGAAGCGCTGACTGCTTCCGTTGACTGCGCCACCCCGTGGCGGCTTGCGCAGGAAAATAAACTCCTCACTGCCTCCGCCGAGCCGGGAAGTCTCCTGAAAATCGGACTGCCGGAGAACGCGCGAATAATCTCAGCGGTCAGATACCTTTCCGAGGACGAGACCGAGCCGCTGGAGTACTCCGGCAACACGATAACCGCTGCGGAAAGCGGAGTGTGCAGCATAATTGTGGAAATGCCGCAGGGAACCTGCGTTTACGCGTTCGTTTTAGTGAACGGCGATACGCTGAGCGTGCCTATGCAGCCTCCAGAATCCGCGCACCCCACAGAAACAGAGGAGTAAATCACTCACACGAAAGCCCGACCGGGCATATTATAAGGCAGGGTATGGCTCAAAAGCCCAGATCCACAGCCGCGGCGATGGTGGCGTGCTGTCCCTGCCAGCGCAGCAGCCGGCGCGCCCGTGAGAAGCCGGAGGCATAAACGGCTGGTTAAGATATACCCTTTCAGCGCCGATGTGAAAGCACCGGCGCTGAACTTTTATGGATATCAGTCGTATTCCGCGATGAACTCCGCGGTGTTTTCCTCAGAGTACTCCACCTGCTTTGAGTAGAGTTTCAGGTCGAGTATCCTGTCCCATTCGGAAAGCGCGCCGGAATCCTTCCAACGCATACAGTCCATCAGCATGACCGCCGCCGCAGAACAGCACGCGACCATCGTCCGGGCGTACACAGCGCCGTCTGACAGGCAGTCGGTGAAGTGTCGGTAGAGAAAGTACACCGCAATGTGCTCGTACCTCCACTCCCCGCCGGTTTCGCACAGGAACTCCGGCAGAGCCTCCAGAAGCTCCTCCTGCCGCTGCGTCAGCCGCTCCCGGGGATCCCCCCACTCCTGATTTATGCTCTCCATCGCGGAAAGCGTGTCCAGAAGCCGCGAGACCTCCTCCGGCGTGAAGATATCCGGATATTCCTGCGGAACGCCGGGAAGCGGCTGCTCAAGCTCCAGAGCCTCCTGAATCTGCCACGCGAATTCCGCACAGCGGCTCAGGCGTTCCGCCACCGGGAGCCTGCGGTCCTGGAGCGCCGCGAACATCTCCCCGCGCGCCCTGCGGAGCAGCCCGGTGTACTCATCATCGCCGGAAAGCGCGGCTTTGTCGTCCTCGTCAAGCGT
>ENA-ORNB01000938-ORNB01000938.1-human-gut-metagenome-genome-assembly--contig:-NODE-938-length-24365-cov-26.201234_pt1 | contig 24365 bp, 14 predicted proteins | sample MGYA00242112_ERZ509016 | MGnify/ENA primary metagenome ERZ509016 (study PRJEB26280, sample SAMEA2338705) | human gut metagenome | biome: human gut; feature: human-associated habitat; material: faeces...
CACTGGAGGACGGCACACTGGAGGACGGCACACTGGAGGACGGCACACTGGAGGACGGCACACTGGAGGACGGCACACTGGAGGACGGCACACTGGAGGACGGCACACTGGAGGATGACATACTGGAGGACGATTCGCTAGACGACTCGGAGCTTGATACCAACGAACTGCTGGCTACTTCATCTGTAGATGCGAGGGAGACTATCGGATCCCCCGATACTGCTTGTTTTTTTGGTTTCATTTTATATTTATTCTCATTTAGGATTTCCCCTTCATGGAGAGTCCTTCGAGGAATGCGTATAATTGATGGAACAGTTTGATTACAAGTGATGAAAATGGGCCTAGACCGGAGAAATTCCGGAAAATTCGATGCATGTATTGCCGCGATTTCTTTTGGGTATGTTTGCCTTCCGATCGCTTGCAAGAAATATGACGGACGATATTTCAAAACGTTTTGGACGTGAATACTGTACAATCATTTTCTAGGCCCATTTTTCAAGCTGGAAAAAGAAATCCCGTTTCTGGAATGATGGCTCCCTATGAAAAACAAACAAAAAAGCAAGAGCCCTCTAAAAAACGGCATCGTTTTGCACGTTTTCGTGTATTATGGAGATTCCGCTCTCCTTCGTGAAACGTTCCTGTGTGCACGCATGGCCTTGCCGGAAGCCCGTCTGGTAGCAGTGGATGACGGAGCTTGTCCCTGCCCGGATGCGACGCGGAGCGAGCTGGAGAAGATGGGGGTGGAATGGCGCGTGAGCCATTGGCCCCGGGGAGGTAATCTGCGGGGCAAGTCCTGCATTCTGGGGATTCTCTCCGAAATGGAAGCAAGCATACGGCATGAAGACGATGTCCTGATTAAAATGGATGCCGATACGTGCCTGCTGGACGGAGCGGTGTTTCGCTCGTTTGCCGGAATGAAGGAAAAGGTGCTGTGCGGCAGCGGAGATCCGAAGGAACGCATTTACGGCTGCCTGTATGCAATCCGGGCACATGCCTTGCGGCGGGTACGGACATATGTGGAGGGGCTGGAACTGGATCCGGTGATGCCGGAGGATGTGACGGTGGGGTTTTCCACGATGCATCTCTATCCCGATCCGGAGAGCCGCATGGTGTTCCCTATCGGCGGAAAGGGCGATGCGTGGACGGCATACCGCTGGGGTTATTATCCCGATGCCCGCCCTTACCGCGGGTGCACGATGGTAACGGTGGGGGATCCTCCCCCGGCTCCGTTGACAAAAGAACAAAGACTGCCGGTGATGCGGAATTTACGGTTCGTCGCCCAGCAGCGACTGATGGGCAACTTCGGTTTCTCCGGTAGCGGGCAGGTATGAACCAGACGCTTTTCACCGGGCGGGCAGGTATGCGCCAGGGCGGAATGATGCGGTTTTTTACCAGGGAGAGTGTTGTAATCGGCGGATGGCTACTATTCAACGGGCAACATTAAGGATAAATCCCTCGGGAAGTTACAAATTACGCCTGGTCATTTCCCGGGACAAAAAATACTCCGGGAAGCGCATCCAGCTCGGTCTCCGAACACGGGACCGGGCATGCGCCCTGCTCCGCTCCCGATATATCGTCGAAGAATTCCGCAGGGCGGGCGTGTGCCGGAATATCACGTTCCGATGCATATGTCCGGAACTTCCGACGGAAGGATTGGAAGAGACCGAGCTGGTATGGCATCCCGGCATGCCGGAATACCGGGACGCTGCCATGGAGGAAACAGCCCTTCTGGTAAAGCATTGCCTGAAGGTGGCACTGGCGACACTGGCGCAATAGACGCCGCGCAGTCCATGAGTCTGGTTTCCGTTTCAAAAAATGGGAGTCATCAGCAATCGGGAAGGATCAGAGACGTCCCTCCGGGCGAACCGACCCAAACGGAGGGCGGCTCAAATCCTGACTCCGACAATCGTGAGGTTGTCCTGATAGGGGTATTCGAGCATTTCCACTTGTTCGAGGATGTAGTGCACGAAAGCTTCGGGATTTTTCGTCTCCGGATACAGGGACAAAGCCAGCTCCTTGTTCGTGTCTACATCTTCCAGCCACTCATCGAGGCCGTCCGAGGCAACCAGCAGAAAATCCCCTTTCTGCAAGGGAAACGCTTCCTCTGGGCAGTCGATGAGATCAATTTTTTCCCCCATGACGGCAGAACGCAAAATGCTTCTCTGGCTCAAGGCATAGTCGAGGGAAACATCCCCCCGGAGCCATTCTTCCCGGACAAGAGGCCACATCGAGTGGTCGGCATTGAGTTTGCGGGGCCGCTCCCCGCTGCGCCAGAGGTAAAGGTGCGAGTCCCCCACGCTCAACCAGTATAAATTATTGCCGGCATCGACATAGGCAACGACGAGGGTCGTTCCCATATTGCCACGCTGGGATCCCTTTTGGAGGGAGGCAAGGTGGCGGTTGGCATCCTTGAGGGCCTGGGACAAGCGAGCCGGAGGAGCCATGTCCGGATACCCGGCAAAGGCTTCCGAGAAAGAAGCCAGCGTTTCGCGGGAAGCGACCTCGCCGGCCAGGTGCCCTCCCATGCCGTCGGCCACCAGCACGAGAAAACCGCCGCCGGACACAGTCACGACATCAACGGCATCCTCCTGATGGAGCCTGGTCCCCTTCCACTGGACCATTCCATATTCCGAACCGTCTTGGAGGCGAGGAGTCATGGTTTACAGGGAAGGGGCGGCAATGAAAAAGCGAGGGAGAAAGGAATCAATCCTTCTTCTTCAATTGCGGAAACAGAATGACGTCGCGAATGCTCTGGGCTCCCGTCAGCAACATGACCAGGCGGTCGATGCCGATACCGATGCCTCCTGCGGAGGGCATGCCGTATTCCAGCGTTTCGATGAAGTCGTAATCCACCTTCTGGGTTTCCCCGGCGGCCTGGTGTTCAAGGCGTTCGCGCTGGACGTCCGGATCGTTCAATTCGGAATACCCGGGGGAGATTTCCTGACCGTTGATGACGAGTTCGTACACATCGACGACTTCCGGATTCTCCTTGTTGATCTTGGCCAGGGGGACGAGATCCTTGGAGACGTGCGTGACAAAGCAGGGGCTCATCGTTTTTTCTTCGACAAGCTTTTCGTACACCTGCTGGGTGACATCCACATCGAGCAGGTCGTCTCCGATTTCCAGATGGAGGTCGTTTTCGGCCCGGGCACGGCGCTGTTCCGGGGTAAGATCAAACCAGTCATCTCCGGCGACTCCCTTGACGAGATCGTAGTAGTCGGCTCTCTTCCATGGGCGGGTCAAGTCGATAGTATAGGGGTTGCCGTTGGGGTCGGTGTGCTCCAGTTTGAGCGTTCCGCAGAATTTTTCCGCCAGATGGCAGACCATCTCTTCGACCATGTCGGCCATAGTCTCGAAGTCGCCGCAGGCATCGTAGGCTTCCAGCATGGTGAACTCCGGATTGTGGCGGCGGTCAACGCCTTCGTTGCGGAAACAGCGATTGAGTTCGAACACTTTCGTAAACCCGCCCACCATCAGGCGCTTGAGGGAGAGTTCCAACGCAATGCGAAGCGTCAGATCCTGGTTGACGGCATTGAAATGAGTCGTGAACGGAGAAGCGGCGGCTCCGCCGGCAATGCTTTGAAGTACGGCCGTTTCCACTTCCAGATACCCGCGGTTGCAGAGGAAGGAACGGATCTCCGACACCATCCGGGAACGGGCGACAAACAACTTGGCGCTCTCTTCATTGGCAATCAGGTCCAAATGGCGTTTGCGGTAGGACACTTCCCGGTCTGCCAGGCCGTGCCACTTGTCAGGCAGGGGGCGCAGGCTCTTGGCAAGGATTTTCAGGGACGTCACGTTCACGGTCGGTTCACCGCGCTTGGTGATGAATGTCGTACCCGTGATGCCGATCCAATCGCCACGGTCCAGAAGCTTCCATAATTTCCAATCCTCTTCGCTAACGTCGGCCTTGCTCAGGAATCCCTGAATGCGCCCGCGCACGTCCGCGATCGTAAAGAACTGAGACTTGCCCATATCGCGGATAATCATCAAGCGCCCGGCAAGAGACACGGTTTTACCTTCTTCGAAGTTTTCCCGGAGATCGGCGGGATTGGTAGTGATATCAAAGCGGCTTCCATAGGGATCAATACCCATGGCCCGGATTTTTCCGAGTTTTTCTCTGCGGACGGCAATCAGGTCCGCTTCGGATGATGTTTGCACAGGCTGCTCTTTTTCAGACATGGTGCGGAGATACTAGAGGCTTCCCCCCCGTTTGGCGAGTGCATTGTGTTCAATCGCACAATTCTTCCCTCGATTTTGATCATTTTTTCCTTTTGCTTTTAGGAATCATTCTAAATAATTGTGACATCATGGTCAAAAAAGGCGCTATTTAACGTCCGGGGAGCATAATTCCTTTTACCCTCGCAAGTTGATATGGTAAATTCGCCCGCAAGTTAAGTATCGACTTAATCATTTGACAATACCCGTGCAAAATATGAGTGAGAATGCAACAATAACCTACAGCACGATTGACGCTAACGAAGCAGTCGCTTCCGTGGCCTATCGTTTTTCGGAAGTCGTGGCGATCTACCCGATCACTCCGTCCTCGCCTATGGGCGAATCTGCTGAAACCTGGGCATCCATCGACCGCAAGAACCTCTGGGGAACCGTCCCCTCGGTGGTCGAGCTGCAGAGCGAAGCCGGAGCAGCCGGCACCGTTCATGGCGCCTTGCAGACCGGTTCTCTGGCAACGACTTTCACCGCCTCCCAGGGACTCCTCCTAATGATTCCCAACATGTACAAGATCGCAGGCGAGCTAACCCCCTGCGTCTTCCATGTCGCCGCCCGCGCCCTGGCCACGCAAGCCCTATCCATCTTCGGCGACCACTCCGACGTCATGGGAGTCCGTTCCTGCGGCTGGGCCATGCTTTGCGGTTCCTCCACCCAGGAAGCCGCCGACTGCGCCGCCATCTCCCATGCGGCCACGCTTGAATCGCGCGTGCCCTTCATCAATTTCTTCGACGGTTTCCGTACGTCCCACGAAGTCGGCAAGATCGCCGACATCACCGACGATACCCTCAACAGCATGATCAAGCAGGAGTGGGTGGACGCCTTCCACGAACGCGCCCTCAATCCCGATGCCCCCGTCATCCGAGGCACGGCCCAGAACCCCGACGTGTACTTCCAGGGACGCGAAGTCGGCAACCAGTTCTACGCCAAGGTTCCCGCCATTGTCCAGGGAGCCATGGACAGGTTTGCCGCCGCCACCGGCCGCCAGTACCATCTGGTCGATTACGCCGGAGCCGAAGATGCCACCAGCGTCATCGTTCTCATGGGCTCCGGCTGTGAAGCCGTCCACGAAACCGTGGAAGCCATGATGGAACGCGAAGGAGCCAAGGTCGGCGTGCTCAAAATCCGCCTGTACCGTCCCTTCCCGTCTGAAGAACTTGTCAAGGCCCTGCCGAAGACAGTCCGCAAGATCGCCGTACTTGACCGCACGAAGGAACCCGGTTCCCCCGGAGAACCCCTCTACCTCGACGTTGTCCACGCTCTGTTTGAAGCCCAGAGCGCCGGCCAGCTTCCTTTCGCAGGAGGCATGCCTGCCGTCGTTGCCGGACGCTACGGTCTTGGTTCCAAGGAATTCACGCCCGCCATGGTCAAGGGAGTCTTCGACAACCTTGCCAAGGACGCCCCCCAGAACCACTTCGTCATCGGCATTGAAGACGACATTCTCGGCTGCAGCCTTCCCTACGATCCCGAATATGGCGTCGAAGCCGACGACGTCACGCGCGCCATGTTCTTCGGCCTCGGATCCGACGGTACGATCGGTGCCAACAAGGACTCCATCAAGATCATCGGCCAGCACACCGACCTCAACGTGCAGGGCTACTTCGTGTACGACTCCAAGAAGTCCGGTTCCACGACAATCTCCCACCTGCGTTTCGGTCCTCGCCCGATCCGTTCCACCTACCTCATTTCAAAGGCCAACTTCCTGGCCCTGCACCAGCCGAGCCTGCTGAACCTGTTCGACTTCCTGAAGTTCGCCGTCCCCGGCGCCACCTTCCTGATGAACAGTCCGTTCCCCGCCGACAAGGTATGGGACAAGCTTCCCGCCCGCATGCAGCAGCAAATTCTCGACAAGGGCATCAAGCTGTACGTGATCGACGCATTCTCCGTTGCCAAGAAAACCGGCATGGGTGGTCGCATCAACACCATCATGCAGACCTGCTTCTTCGCGCTATCCAACGTCATCCCTGCTGACGAAGCCATTGGCTATATCAAGAAAGCTATTGCCAAGACCTACGCCAAGAAGGGTGAAGAAGTCATTAACAAGAACATTGCCGCCGTCGATGCCACGCTGGAAAACCTCCATCAAGTGAATCTCGACGGCGCCACTGTCAATGGGCATGCCATCCCCCCGATCATGTCCCCCGAAGCCCCGGAATACGTCACAGACGTTCTGGCCACTATCATGGCCGGTGAAGGAGACTGCCTGGCTACCAGCAAACTGCCTGTCGACGGAACGTTCCCGTCCGGCACGTCCCAGTACGAAAAACGCGACCTCGCCCTCGAAATTCCCGTCTGGGATCCCGAATGCTGCATCCAGTGCGGCAAGTGCACGGTCGTCTGCCCGCACGCCGCCATCCGCAGCAAGGTCTTCTCCCCCGAAGAACTCAAGGATGCCCCGGAAAGCTTCAAGTCCTCCGATGCTCGCCATCCTGACTGGAAGGGCCAGAAATTCGTCATCCAAGTCTCTCCGGAAGACTGCACGGGTTGCACGCTCTGCACCGATGTCTGCCCGGCCAAGAACAAGAAGGTTGAAGGCAAGAAGGCCATCAACATGGAAAAGAACGACGGCGAAACCCACACGGAAGAAGTTGCCAACTGGAACTACTTCATGAAACTGCCTGACGTGGATCCCCGGCTGGTAAAGACGGATAATGTCCGTTCCATGCAATTCCTCCGCCCGCTGTTCGAATTCTCGGGAGCTTGTGCCGGCTGCGGTGAAACGCCGTACGTCAAGATGCTCACCCAGCTCTTCGGCAACCGCCTCGTCGTCGCCAATGCCACAGGGTGCTCCTCCATTTACGGCGGCAACCTGCCGACCACCCCGTGGTCCAAGGATGCCGAAGGACGCGGTCCAGCCTGGGCCAATTCCCTGTTCGAAGACAACGCCGAATTCGGTCTTGGCTTCCGTGTGTCCCTCGACAAGCAACAGGAATTCGCCACGGAACTCCTGCTGGAACATGCCGCTGCCGTCGGCCAGGATCTTGTCGACAAGATCCTCAACAACCCGCAGAAAAACGAAGTCGAAATCCAGGACCAGCGCGACAATGTCGCAGAACTCAAGTCCCGCATCGCCGGCAAACCGGAATGCGCACGCCTCCTGGCCACGGCCGACAAGCTCATCCGCAAGAGTGTCTGGATCCTCGGCGGCGACGGCTGGGCCTACGACATCGGTTACGGCGGTCTCGACCATGTCCTCGCCAGCGGCAAGAACGTCAAGGTACTCGTGCTGGACACGGAAGTGTACTCCAACACGGGCGGTCAGTGCTCCAAGTCCACTCCGCTGGGCGCCGTCGCCAAATTCGCGACAAAGGGCAAAGAACAGGTCAAGAAGGACCTCGGCCTGATGGCTATGACCTACGGCAACATCTACGTTGCCAGCGTTGCCATGGGAGCCAAGGACGAACATACCCTCAAGGCCTTCGTCGAAGCCGAAGCCTATGACGGTCCCGCCCTGATCATCGCCTATTCCCACTGCATCGCCCACGGCATCGACATGGCCAAGGGGCTCCAGCAGCAAAAGACAGCCGTGGACAGCGGTCGCATCCTCCTCTACCGCTACAATCCGGATCTTGCCGCCGAAGGTAAGAACCCGCTGATCGTGGAAGGCAAGGGACCGAAGGGCGACCTCAAGGAAGCCCTTTTGACGGAAAACCGCTTCCGCCTCCTGGCCAAGAACAACAAGGAACACTTCGAAACCCTCGTTGACAAGGCCCAGCAGGACGCCATCCACCGCTGGAATATGTACAAGGCTCTCGCCGATATGGGTTCCGACAAGGAATCCAAGTAAGCGAATCCGGTCACAAATCCTTCATCCCCCCGCAGCATCCTGCTTGCGGGGGGATTTTTTCTTCTCATTTTTTCCCGGCGATATCCCTGAGAAAGATGGGAAAGCCCACCCTTTCCGGCGGGACGACATGGAAGCCTTGTCCGTCCTCTCCCATTGTGATAAGCCCATCCCCATGGCGAGCCTTCATCAACATATCCTGGCGGAACTGGCCTCCTTCTACCGGCCTGAGGAATTTCCGGTTCTGAGGCACCAGTGCGCCCAATGGGAAAAAACACGTCCTCTGGACGGCTTGAAGGTTCTTGACGCCACACCCCATTTCCGCAATACATACGCCAAATACGCTGCACTGATCGCAGCAGGAGCCCGGCTTTCCATTGCCATCGGCCCAACTCTTCCACACGACCCCGAAGCTCTCCTCCAGGCGCAAGAATTCGGGATTCCGGTCATCTCACCCTCAGAAGCCATCCATTCCTCGTTCGATCTCGTCCTGGACTGCGCCGGCATCCTGGCGGAAGTCCCGGCGGCCATGGGATATGCCGAGCTAACCCGATCCGGCGTAGCACGCTATACTCATGCCCAGTCCCCGGTCTGGGTCGTAGACTCCGGCAGGATCAAACAAATAGAAACATGCCTCGGAACAGGGGACGGCTTCGTCCGGGCTATGGCAAACTGGGGATATTCTCTGCAAAAGCGCCGCCTTATCGTCTTCGGCTACGGCAAGGTTGGCAGGGGAATCGTGCTGATGGCCTTGCGCCAAGGTGCGGAAGTAACACTCGTAGACATTGATACCGAAGTCCGAGAGCATTTGCCTCCGGGAGTCGGATTCATTCCCCTGAATGCACGGGAACAAGTTCGACAGGCTGTTGTCCGTGCCTTCTGCGCCGTTACGGCAACAGGCGTTCTACACGCCTTGGAGGGGATTCTATCCCCCGGAGACCTCCAATCCCCCGTCCTTCTTGCCAACATGGGCGTCGAAGACGAATGGGGGCCATCCGTCCGCGCAGAGCGGGTTCTCAACGCCAAGCAGCCCGCCAACTTCTCCCTGAAAGATCCTACGCTCATGCGTTACATCGATCCCCCCATGGCCCTCCACAACGCAGGCGCACTTGAGTTGGCCCGGGGCGGCATTCCCCGGGGACTTCACCCCCCATCCCCGTCCTTGGAAATATCGTACGGTGAAATCATCCGCCGTCACGGATTGATCGGAAAAGAACTCAGCCTCGTCGGACTATAAAAATCTCTTCTCCTCCCATGGAGAGGAGAAGAGAATAGACGCAGCAGCAGTCAAAGCCCCATCGCCTCAGGCCTCCGCCCGACCAAGGGGAAACTCGCGCTGGGTATTGGCCAGGAGGTATGCCTTATGGATCATGGAACGAGCTTCATTCAACAGGCTCAGATACAGCAGTGCGGCACGCATATCCTTGACCTCCTCGGTCTGAAGCACAATGTTCGTCCGGATAGCATCCGCAAACTCATCGCCCAGAGAACGGGAATCCTCCAGGACTTCATCCAGCAACCTGGCATCGCCGGAAGAGACAAATTCCTGAAGAGCCGGACTGATCCGTGCAATGCGGGCGCCCATTCTGCGCAGGCCCCGGACGAGTTCCTGATCCAGGCCATTGTGATTATTATCGATGTAGTTGAAACCGGAACGCGTAATCACCGTCAGGGAATCGAAAGAAGAACCGGCATATTCCATCAGCTGGATATACATTCTGCCTCGGTCGGCCAAATCGCGGGGCAATTTATTAATCGCCGGAAGAACCTCCGAAGGAACCTTCTCCGCGAGATTCTTGCGCATACTGTTGGCTTCCTTCGCCAAACGCTTCAGAAGCTTCCTGTCTTCGGAATGCAGGGCATCCAGCGTACTGGCATAAATCCCGGACATGGCATTCATGAGACCGCACACCTCCATGCAGGCATTGCGGATTGCGGCCACATCGCGCATATCGGTAATGATCTTATACTGTTCCCGCTTTTGCTGGCGTCTCTTGTGAAGCCGGGCGCTCTTCACCAGCAGCCATGTGGCAACGGCGATGACCACGGCAATACCGGCAACTCCGCCATACATGATCACAACTGCCACGATGCAAGCCATCGTAAACGCGGCAAACGCTGTGAAAAACCACCCGGAAATCACAGTCATCACCCCGGTAATCCGGTACACGGCACTATCGCGTCCCCACGCTTTGTCGGCCAGGGATGAGCCCATGGCGACCATGAAAGTCACATAGGTGGTAGACAGAGGAAGCTTCAGAGATGTCGCCATGGAAATCAGAAGTGCCGCCACCGTCAGGTTCACGGAGGCACGGATCAAGTCAAACGAAGGGGCTCCGACCGGGATCTCTTCCTCTGGTAACGGCTCGAAGCGCTTTTCGATAAAACGCCCCAAGGGAGCCGGAGTCACTCTCTGGAGGAACTTGCCGATCATGATGGCGATGCGCACGACAAAACGCGCAGGAGGCACGGAACCGAAACGCTCAATCCCGCCTGCCTGGCGGGCCAGGTTGACTTCCGTTTCCGTCACCGTCTGGGCTCGTTTGGAAAACGCCAGCGCCAGAACCATGATAATGCCGGCTCCGAACAAATACCTCCAGTCGGCCACAACAGGTTTGGCCAGTTCCCCCATGGTCAGAGTTGCAATGTCCCCGCCGGAGGCGGCAACCCCCTGCGCGATTTCCACCGACGAAGCGCCGGCCATGAATACGCCGATGAAGTTCACCAAGTCATTTCCGGCAAAGGACAGGGCCAAAGCCATCGTTCCGGCCAATACGGCAATCTTGAGGATATTGATCTTGAACAGGAATTGCAGTGCTCCCATCACAACCGTCCAGAAACACATGCACACGGCCAGCCAGAACCAAAGACTGGCATCAATGGAATGAATCAGTTCCTTCGTGACAAAAGAACTACCCTTCAACCCTTTGAACAGGGCAAAATACGTAATGGCCGTCAAGGCCAAGCCACACCACAAAGCCCCCACCCGGTTAAACGTCTTTTTGTACCGAAACGAGAAAATGAACCGCGAAATCCACATGATAATCGCTCCGCATGTGAACGCGACCACCACCGAAGAGAAAATCCCGGAAATAATCGCCAGAGCCTTGCTGGAGTTAATATAATCCCCCAACTGTCCGGCAACGCCCGGCTCCGCCCCCAGCAGTTTGATCGCCGCCACGGCTACGGCAGCACCCAACAGTTCAAAGACCAGGGAGACCGTCGTCGACGTCGGCAAACCGTACGTATTGAAAACATCCAGAAGAATCACGTCCGTCAGCATAACCGCCAGAAAGATCATCATCACATCATGGAAGTAAAACTGTCCCGGAACGAATACGCCACTTCGGGCAATCTCCATCATCCCGCTGGAACAGATGGAACCCAGCAAAATACCGATTGTGGCAACGATGACGATCGTCCTCCGGGAGGCAGCCTTGCTTCCCACGGCGGAGTTCAGGAAGTTGGCAGCATCATTCGAGACGCCTACAACAAGATCGAAACATGCCAGCAGAAGCAGAATCCCTAAAATAAAGTAATAAATTGTGTCCATAGGTTCGATTGGTGCGCCAGATCCCATGGCGGATCTTTGACGTGCCCGGACGTATACAGGAGGACGGTATCGATACTCCCGTCTTATTATGTAACATTGTTGTCACTTTGGGGCAAAAATCCCTGGGAATGCGCAATCGGGACACAAAAACCGGATTCACAACCCATGCGAGACAGGCCGCGAACCCGGTTGAGGGAAAGACGGAGGCACATCTCCTCCTCCTTGATAATTCCTGCAACACAGGAACAGATGCTTACTTGGCGCATTGCGTCCAGCCGTGAGAATCCAGCCATTTTTCGGCTTCCTTCGGCCAGGCATCCGTCGGCTGGTTACGGATCTCCATGCCATAGCCATGTCCGCCCCGTTCATACAGGACGCGAGTAACATCCACACCGTGCGCTTTGGCCGCCAGCTCCATCAACTCGCTATTCTTGCAGGATACACCGTCGTCCTTCGATTGTTCCAGGAAAAGAGGCGGTGTTTTGTCCGTCACGCGCTTGTCGCCGGAATAGCGAGCCTTCACTTCAGGTGCCACCTGACTGCCAAACAGCTTATATCGGCTGCCGGCATGCCCCGCGCCATCTTCTAAAGTAATCACAGGATAAATCAGCATCGCAAAATCAGGACGGCAGGGAACGGCATCCAGTCCGTCTCCCGTTTCGCCGGATAGTTTTTCATCCCAAATCGTCGCCATCATCGAAGCAAGATGCCCTCCCGCAGAAAACCCTATCACTCCGATTTTTGCAGGATCCGCTCCCATGCTCGCCGCATCACGGCGGATAATCCTCAACGCCTGCCTGGCATCGCGCAAGGGGCCGGGAAACTGAGTAAACTTCCCACTCCCCTGATCCGTCACACGATACTTCACCACAGCGGCAACCATCCCCAGTTCATTCGCCCATCGGGCAATTTTAGTCCCTTCCTTCTCAATCGCAAGAATACCGTATCCACCGCCGGGAAACACCACCAGCACAGGACGCTTGTCACTCGCCTTCCAGCCCTCGGGATAGAACATCTGAAACTTAGGACACAAAGTATCAGTAATATGCCCCGGAGCTATCACATGTTCCTTGCCTTCATCCGGAATCGACTTAAACAGGGGAAACCACTCACCGGAATACGGTCTCTCAGACGAAGACACTGCCGCAGCAGGTTCCTCGGCAGAACTCAATCCGGCGGTAGCAAAGCCCATCAGCCCTAGCCCGCACGCCAGTAACAACCCGTTTTTTATCGTCATATTCATAAAAAGGAAAGATATGCGGGTTAGTCTAACACGCTTCTCCCTCAATGCTATCCAATTCCAACATCCCCTCAAAAAACTTTCAGACAGTAATCCCAACAAGCTTCTGTTATGCATCTCTTTCAATTAAGTTGCCCTCACCGGGGCTATTTGATATCTTCCAGTCGCCATTTCCCTGTACGTTCGTCCCGTTTTGAAGTTGCCCTCACCGGGGCTATTTGATATCGTTCCAGAAGTATAGTCTGTTTTCTCGTCTCCGTTTTGAAGTTGCCCTCACCGGGGCTATTTGATATCAGGATAAAGAAACTTTTCTGAATCCTTTTCCGTTTTGAAGTTGCCCTCACCGGGGCTATTTGATATCCGTGCCAGACGTCCCTTTGTATAAAGTTCCTGGTTTTGAAGTTGCCCTCACCGGGGCTATTTGATATCAGACCTCCATTACAACTGCATACGCAGATATAGTTTTGAAGTTGCCCTCACCGGGGCTATTTGATATCGATCTTGATAAACTTCCCGCATCGAACATACAGTTTTGAAGTTGCCCTCACCGGGGCTATTTGATATCCGTGCATCGACACATACCCCATCTCCGATACAGTTTTGAAGTTGCCCTCACCGGGGCTATTTGATATCACTTAAAGCTCACCTTCCGCTTCCATTCTCTGGTTTTGAAGTTGCCCTCACCGGGGCTATTTGATATCAGACATGACGTAACTCTCTTGAAATAAGATATTTGCACCATGCCTAAATTTCATAAACTCTTTACCAAACAATTATAAAGGCCGATAGAACACGTCGAGGAGGGGGCGGGATATCGCCCAAGAGCATGATTTGTTGCTCCCAAACAGAACGATCCATGGGGAGAAGTCTCACGTCTCCTTCCGGTATTGAGTTGGCAACACGCCTCATATAGCGGATGATCCTTTCGCACTCATGGTCCTCTCCTTCAAAAATATAGAGGCTGTATTGAACCCTGGTTCCACCGAGAGACTCAAATTCCTTACGCAGAAGCGTCTGGTACTTTGTGCTTGGCACATCATAAGCAAGCATCACGAGCATTGAGAACAAAAGGGTGAAAATTATGTTTCTGAGGGAATCGAAGGCTGCGAACGAATGATTCCGTCATCAATCTGATAATTGTGCGCAATTTGAACCTCCGATCCTGATAGCACCATATCGATTCCATCATTTCTGCGAAACGGCCAGCCATGAGTTTTTTATCGTGCATTTCATCCAAATGGCGCATAATTGTCAATTCGACGCAGCATCGCAAAGGCTCAATGAGGTCACATACCAGGCTGGGACGAGAACGACGAAGGCGATGTACAATACCAATACCCGGCTCTACTCCAGAAGCGACACATTGCCATTCCAATGCGTGATAGAGAAATCCATAGCCATAGTTCAGGGATACATTCAACGGAGCAGAAGCCCGTCGCTTTTCTCTCACAAATAAATCCTGTGCAGCAGCGTTAAAGTACATCGCCCAAAAAAAGCGTGCCCATTTTGCTTCCAGGCGCAGGATACGCTGAAATGAATTGGCAGCCAGCTTAGGCAGAGGAGGCAACTCAGGATTCAATGAGCGTACCAGTAAATGCTGATTCGATATTTTTGCCATCAATAAATCAGACGCGTATCGTGTCGAATCTTTATCGTTCAAGCGGCATATTTGAGTTGTTGCGTCGGGATTGACATAGCGGCACCTGGGAAGCAATGAAGTGGTCCTCCATTTTTTCGTTTTCGAATTCCAGATGGCAAAAATCACAGGACATTGTTCCGCCAAAGCACTCAGGCATTGGTTACTCCAATGCCCATGCGCGGAAAAGCACTGAACACTTCCTAATACGGAAAGTGCAATTTTATGATCGCCACTCCTCAAAATTCCATCCTTCAGGGAGACTTGGGCGTCCTCTCCCAGAAGAATCAGATGGTGAATCATGGTTTGAGGGAATGCGTTTTTGCAAATTCATCAGGAGGAGGAAATCCGAACAGCATAGCAATTTTTAAGGAATTTGTCGCACTATATGGTTTCATATCTTTTCTAATTAGTGACTTACATTCAACCTTGCCTGATGTCAATATTGCCGTTACCTCTCCCCACATGACTTCCTTGAGTCCGTTTTTATCAGATGGGCATTTTTTGACATCATATTCAAATTCGATTTTTGCTACCATTCCTTTCCTAATGTCAGCTACATGGATAGAATGAGGACAAAGTTTACCACTGATCAGTTCCTTGAGTGACGAAACCTTTTTCTGTTTCAATATTTTTTGCAGATAAGGAGGAATATTTTTCGTATTGCGCCAAGGCAAGCCCATTCGACGAATTCCAGCCATGGCCTCACGAGTTGGAACAACTCTTGTTTGATATTCCCAAACCTGCTTTTTGGCATTCCAGCCAATCCAGAGTTCAAGTCGGTCATTGGAAGATCTCAAGCTTCTGGCTTCCCGGAAAATTCCATCGTCAGACATTGTCCCACTCCAGCCCATAGGAGAATTAATCAACGTACCTTTGCTTGCTTCCTTCCAAATGGATTTAACAGGAACCCCATTCTTGAGTCTGAGCGGAATATTTTTAATTTCCTCACCGCGGTGAGCCGGGGTATGATGACTGATCCACTTATCAATTTCGGACTGGGATGGGATAAGATTTTCCGGAATACAAGAAGCTACAAGCATGGCATGGAGCGAGTCCGCTGATGTATCCTTCCCGAGTACCAATGGGGTTCTCTGCCAAGTATTACCTTCTTCATCAACATGCCAAAATGTGCTATCGCCCAATGCCTTATACTTGCTTTCCGAACGACGTTTAATAATCGGACATTCCGTATCATCCTCCAGGATACTGGCGATATCCGGTAGAGGCAATCCATCTGCACACGATAATGCAAACAATGAACGCCGTTGCTGCAATTGCCCGGATGAATCCAGCCAGGGGACCATTTTTGTATAGAAAATGCCCTTGTACTTAATAGAGTTCAGCCCCATGGGAGGCATACATGATAACAGAGCCGCGTCTTCACGGTGGTGAACATAACCGCTTCTGTCCTTTCCGGACTCAGGCAAGAGGCTACGCCTCATTGCTGCCGTGTATTGCCCTTGCGGGTTCCCGATGCGTTCCCTCAACGCCACTGCGGCGGAGAGATCATCCGAATCAGCATGGATGCCAAGCCAAAAAGCAACTTGCTTACGCAACTGAGAAGCAAGTTGTGAAATGCGGGTCATGTTATTAAAGTCGGGGAATGATTCTTCCGCAGTAGGTTCAAACCGGAAAAGCTTTCTTTTGCTCTCTCCCCACGCAAATTGTTCCGACCTGCGTATCATTTCATCACAACTAATTCCAAAGATTCCTGCGCGTGCAGCTTCGACAGGAGTCATGTTGTCCATCGCCTTGTTCACCTCACGTGTTGTCAGAACGAGGTTATCCATCATGTACAGACCTCCCTTGGTATCCGGGTAGAGGTGAGCCAGTTCAAGCTGGGGAGAAAGTGGGTCGTCAACATCCAGGGTCTTGCCTGTAAATGGGCATATTGCCTTGGTCGTTTTGGATCCACCCTGTTGCTTCCATAAGGCGATACGGAAATATTTTGAGCGCCCCAACTTGCCTTCCCCCACTCCGAACTCACTAGCCATTTTATCTTTGGAGGCACGGTTATTTTTCTGTTCTACTTCTATTTCCTTCTTTTGTGTCTCCGTCCTTGGAGCCTGGCGAATACATTCGACAACAACGTAATCAGGAACCTTCTTGCCACCTATCATAGGCGAAAGATCAGCAAAGATCCGTTGTAGTATGCCCGTTGTCTTCTGCACAAATCGTCCATTTTTATTCTTCTTGTCCGGACCTATCGTTCCCAACAAGGCAGCAACCTGAGGGAATGTTCCTCCAAACAGGGAGATAGCTTGCCTTTGCTCATAGAGGCCACAATTTTTCTTCTGTTCTTCCATGCACTCAGGATCGAAATTCGATTCGTTTTGAGTCACCATGTAATACAACTTCCTTGCGGATGCCTCACCAAGAGAAGCACGAGCCTGACGAGAAGAAGCTGAAGGCGAACATAGATCCTGTAGGGCAATCAGTTGTTCCTTGTTCCAATCTTTCTGATCTTTCACGTCACCTCCCTTGTCGATGGCCATCCAGCCTTCACAAGCAAGAGATTCGTTCAGAACCGCCTTCACATCCTTCCAGCCAGAAACAAAATGATGATCATCCTGATGAACAGAGGCCTTCACTAAAGATTCAATGACAGAAGCAGGCAACAGGCGACGGATAGGCACACTCCCTTTTTCCTTTTTCTTCAAGTAAAAACGACGAACAGATAAAAAGTCGACGAGCTTCCACAAACGGAACCACGCATTCCCCTTCAAACAACATTTGCTATTCTCATCCCCCAACTGTAGCCATCCGGCCAAAGGACAATCCTTGACCTTTTTTTCAAAGTGCAGACGGTTTTCTTCCGCCGTCTTCCTCTGATAGTAAAAAATAGCCTTCCCTTTGTCCTCCTTCGTCACACAAGGACGGAATAGAGATGCCTTGAATCCTTCAACATCGTCAATCAAATGAGCATGGCGGTCTATAATTTCTTCCAGATTTTTTCTAACCATGCTTCGTGGATAATTCATCCCTTTTGCCTGGCGCTCAGAAATCCTTTGTTTGGCATAGGCAGCAGTCATTGCATTGATATCCTGTTTATCGGACGCGGCTTTTCTTGCCTGAAGAAGTTCCCAAAGCTTCTCTCGCGTTTCCTCCTTGAGGGGTGCTCCCTTACCTTCTGTCAATTCCTCCTCACGCTCCTTGATGAATTGTACCATTTTTTCATCAACAAAGGTCGTTTTCAACCAGGACATGACTTCTTTGACAGAATTTGAGTCTCCCCACGGATTATTCCCCTGTTCTTTCATAGCATCGTAATCGTATCCACGGCGGGCAACCAGGCTTCGGATACAAATCGACAGTGCTTCTTTCGAGGCCAGTTTTTTACTTACTGCCCGATGCCTTAAAATGTAAGGATCAGAACGACTCATAATGGAATCATCCACCCAGGGAAGCCCGTATTGACCAAATAAATCTTTGAGCAATCTCATACGGCGTCGGCGGTTTTTCCGAACATGTCGGCTGGCTCGAAATGCCCGCCGTTTTGCCAAAGCTTCCGACTCAGGCAAATCAACAAGTAATGATTTGCAATAAAGTATGTCCTTCCCTTTTCGAACACAAATCCCTATCCCCTCCATGCCAATATCAAGCCCCAATACTACCGTATCAGAAGAAAAAAAGTCGTGTTCAGCCCAGTACCTCGCGGAAGCTGACTTTAATTGCTCCAGTGATTCAGAATTCGGAGAAACGGCATCCGGGATAGAATTGAACTGATAATAATGAGTCATGATTGTAATAATCATATTTCTCTACTATCACTTGGCAAGAATTGATTCCGTTCTTTTGTTGAATTTACTACTTGTCAAACTCATTCCTTTCTGCTTACATGAAATCACTTCAAAACCAGCACCCCAAGTAGCGTAGGAGAGCGCGTTCGATCTTGGATTCAGGTGTGACTCCACTACGAAAGCCCCTTGATTTCTCAAGGGTCTTTCTTTGATAAAGAAAATCCTCCGAAGTTAATAACGAAAAATCCGTTTCATCTTGCACTCCGAACGGTCATGTTCCTATTCGGTCTTGCAGAACCGGATACGACCGGGCAGGGTTGGAAGGTAGCCATGACTGAAAAGGAAAAAATGCTGTCCTCCGCGTTGTATCATCCAATGGATCCCGAACTCATTGCCGACCGAGCTTCCATCAAAAGGATTATTCACCGATTCAATACCATGGAACCGGATCTCGTCCGGGAACGCCACGACCTGATACGCCCCTGGCTGGCTTCCCCCACGGAACACTTCCATATCGAACCTCCCTTCCATTGCGATTACGGTTACAATATCAGCATCGGGGAAAATTCCTATATCAATTACAACCTGACTGTGCTGGATTGCGGAAAAGTCACCATCGGAAAAAATGCCTTTATCGGCCCCAATGTCAGCATCTATACTCCCAACCACCCCATTGACGCCAATCTGCGCAATTCGGGCATTGAAACGGCCTTTCCCGTTACGATCGGGGATAACGTCTGGCTCGGAGGGAGCGTTACCATCCTCCCCGGTGTCACCATCGGAGACAATGTCGTCATCGGCGCCGGAAGCGTCGTTACCAAAGACATCCCGTCCCATTCCGTTGCCGTCGGCAATCCCTGCCGCGTCGTCAAAAAGCTTTCCTCCGACGTATAAAAGAGTTCCGGGAACGTTTTTCTCCCTTGCTTTCCCGGAACGGCACGATTAGGGTTTATCCACCCAAACACCCAATGTTTGGAACTTTTCTATTCAACCATTCTATACGACCATGCGAAGCGATCGAGTCAAGGCAGGTTTCGAGCATGCCCCGCACCGCAGCCTGTTGCGGGCGACGGGGATGACGGACGAAGACCTCAAGCGTCCATTCATTGCCATTTGCAATTCATTCAACGAAGTCATTCCCGGCCATGTCCACCTCAACAAGGTCGCCCAGCTGATCAAGGAGGAAGTACGCAAAGCCGGAGGAACTCCGGTCGAATTCAACCTGCCGGGAGTCTGCGACGGTATTGCCATGGGCCATCAGGGAATGAAATTCTCCCTGGCCAGCCGCGAACTGATTGCCGACAGCGTAGAAACAATGCTGTCCGCTCACGCCTTTGACGCCATGATCTGCATCCCGAACTGCGACAAGATCGTACCGGGCATGATCATGGGAGCCATGCGCTGCAATATCCCTACGATTTTCTGCAGCGGAGGCCCCATGGCTGCAGGACAGGGAGAAGACGGTTCCGCCCTGGATCTCAACAGCGTTTTCGAAGCCGTCGCCCAGTTCAAGAACGGCAAAATCGACGAGCACCAGCTTTACAAAATGGAATGCAGCGCCTGCCCCGGAGCTGGTTCCTGCTCCGGCATGTTCACGGCCAATTCCATGAACTGCCTCTGCGAAGTCATCGGCCTTGCCCTCCCCGGCAACGGTACCTTGCTGGCTCTTTCCGAAGAACGCAAGGAGTTCTGGAAGAAATCCGCCCGCCGTGCCGTCGAAATGGCTAAAGCGGACGGTCCCCTTCCACGTGATATTGTCACCCAGGATTCTATCGACAATGCCTTTACCATCGACATGGCTATGGGGGGAAGTTCCAACACCGTCCTCCATACGCTGGCCATCGCCAACGAAGCGGGAGTCGAATACGACCTCAACCGCATCAACGATATTTCCAAACGGACTCCGAACATCTGCAAGGTAGCCCCGTCCTCCCGGTTCCATATGCAGGACGTATTGCGTGCCGGCGGCATCAGCGCCATTATCAACGAAATCGCCAAAATCACCGGAGCCCTTCATCTCGACTGTATCACCGTCAGCGGCAAGACGCTCGGAGACCAGGTCGCCGGAGCTGAAATCAAGGACGAAACCGTCATCCACAAACTCGAAAACGCCTACACGAAGGACGGCGGCCTCGCCATCCTCTTCGGCAATCTGGCAGAAAACGGAGCCGTGGTCAAATCCGCCGGAGTTCTGCCGGAAATGAAGGAGTTCAAGGGCGAAGCCATCATCTTTGAATCCCAGGAAGACGCCTGCGAAGGCATCCTCGCCGGCAGAGTCAAGCCCGGTCATGTGGTCGTCATCCGCAACGAAGGTCCCAAGGGAGGCCCCGGCATGCAGGAAATGCTGGCTCCGACGTCCTACATCATGGGACAGGGACTCGGCTCCTCCGTGGCTCTAATCACGGACGGACGTTTCTCCGGAGCTACGCATGGTGCCTGCATCGGTCATGTTTCTCCGGAAGCTGCTGAAGGAGGCGTCATCGGATTGCTGAAAGACGGGGACATCATCGAATACTCCATTCCCCAGCGCTTCCTGAAAGTCCACTTGGATGATCAGGAAATTGCCGCACGCCGGGCTCAATGGACACCGACATACAATCCCATCCAATCCTCCTGGCTCAACCGCTACCGCAAACTGGCCACCAACGCCAGCAAAGGGGCTATCCTGGAGAAGGATTAAACTTCTAATCGCAAAAAACCGATCAGCGGAGCTTCCATCCCCGGAGGCTCCGCTTTTGTTTGAACCCAACCCCCGGGTCTTTCTTAATCCCAGGGTTCCTTCCGAAGAATCCGTTCATCCGCAAAGGAGACCAGGATCGAATCCGCCAGCACGCTGGGAAGAGCTGTCCGGCGTCCATCCGAAAGTTCCAGTAAAATACCGGATTCCAATCCTTCGGACTCTACCGGGGCTACCATCTCATTCAGGCAAATACCGCGTTCCGAAAGCAACTCCAGCAAATCGCGGCGCTCGGGTACGCGCCGGATTACCGCACGAACCCCGACAGGCAAATCGACCAAACGGTAGAGCTTTTGCATGGAGACATTGCCTTCTCCTCCCGGGATGGCTCCGCCATGCGGACACCTCCGGGGATAATCCAGGAAATGATCCAGTCTTTCCGCCAGGAGAGGCGACGATGCATGTTCCAACCGCTCCGCCTCCTCATGGACTTCGCTCCAGGCATAACCAAGGTGATCCACGAGGAAAACTTCCCACAAGCGATGAATGCGAAGAAGCTGGAGAGCCTTCTTTTTTCCTTCCTCCGTCAACACCACATTCCTCTCCGGCTTCACTTCAACAAGACCTTCCTTTGCCAGTTTCTGCAACATTTCACTCACCGAAGCAGGCGACACTTCCAGCCGATCCGCAATCAACCTGTTGTTGACAGTGCCGTGACGGCGCTGCAATTCTTCGATGCTTTTCAAATAATCTTCCCTGTTACTCGTCATCATTATTTTCTCCTCATCCATCGTCGTACAAGGTATACCTGACAAACACTGGTTTCGTTCAAAAATATCCAATTCCCAGACTTCATCATCGGTACACCTCAACTCGTATGCTTAATGCGGAGAGAAAGGAATCAGCCCTAATCTGTAATGGATCTCATTTCCTGATCCTAAGGTATTTATAATTGATTATTTGGAGGGCGCGGGAAAAATTACAGTTAATTAACCCTCATGATGCCGACTTTGTTGAAGCGGTTTGGCAATCCGTTATGAGCAACAATAAGTCGTTTATTATAAATAGTTAATAATACAATAACAAAAAGAATAAACACTTATTGTAGAAACATACATTGAGGCTATTTTCTGAGAGAAATTTGGTCTTGATAACGGATTGCCAAACTGCTAGTAGGAACGGTACCCATTCTCTTTTGCGATGAAACTCAGACTACCTCTTACTCTTGCGGCAGCCATAATGGCTTGTTATTCCCATGTTTCCTTCTCTGCCGATACGGGAACTGGCTTTAGTATCAATTTTATCAGAAATGATACCTTCTCAATGGGTAGTACGGATCCCATCCAGAATGTCGGTATGCCAGGTGTTGAAATTCCGAGTGGATTTTGGAATAACATCTCCCCTGGTACAGCCAATGCGTGGTACTCTGTTGAACGTGATAATCAAGGTGGGGCATTGACTGGCATTTCGGTGGCGACAACACGTACAAGTTTTTGGTCGTCCGGTAAAACGGATACCCAGACGGATAAATTGCTCGCTTCTTATATTGATGCAGGTAGAGCTGATGCTTATACGGTTACAATTGCCGGTGTACCTTATCTGTCTTCGACGGTCTATATTATTATGTCCGGCGACAATACCCAGGTTGAACATAATACAGCCATGAATGTCAATGGGGTAAACTGGACGTTCAAAGATGGTGAAATGGTTGAGGGAACTGATGTGTGGGGAAGTTATGCCAACAATCAGGGTGCTCTTGTTCTCGGCACAAATGTCCTTGAAATCAAGGATATAACCGGGGGATCCATCTTTATCAGCAATGTGGTCAACAGCGCTGGGCGTGGATGTATCGCCGGTATTCAAGTTGTCGATTCCTATGCAGGGACTTATTTGTATCGCACTCTTGGCAGTACTGCTGCGTGGACCGATGCTTTATGGTCTGATACGGATGGAGAAACCGGGTCTCTTGCTTGGGGTGGGACAAACCATGCTGCTGTCATAAAGGCAGAAGCAGGAGGTTCGACTCTGTCTGTGACAGGTACGGTTTCGGCAGATGGCATAATCCTCAAATCGGGAAAATTGATTCTTTCCGGAGGTACGCTCAATATGACGGGAGCTGCAGCTTTTATTACGGAAGTGGGAACAACGTTGAAACTTGACGAAACCTCCGTGACTGCAACTGGCGGTTTGACGTTTCAGGGAGGCGGCATTTTCGAAGTAACGAATATTTCGAAGCTTCCTACTTTGCTTAAAATTGATGGAGGAACGTTAAATTCATTAAACGCTGTCACTGTAGGAGAAGGAGGAGACATGCGCGTCGGAGGAACTGCCGTCTTCCAAGCTCCTTCCCTGACAGTAGAATCGGGAGGAACTATATCCATTCATCGGAGTTTCTCTGAAGCCTTAAAAGTAGATTCTTTTTCGGGAAGTGGCGAACTCGTTTTGGGGACAGCTATAAGTTTCGACAAGGATACTCTTCCCGGAGTGCATGAGTTTCTGAAGGATTTCAGTGGAACATTGACTTTGGGAGGGGCCGGGGAATATTATTTTAATTATACAGGATCGACAGATTTCGGGTCAAGCATCCTTATCGGCAAGGAAGGGATGACGATACATGTGGAGAAAGGTGCCACGTTTCGTCTGAACCCTATCAATAATGGATCGAATACGTTCCAGAATGATATGATTCTGGAGGCAGGCAGCAGCTTTTACAAACAGGATGCTAGTCCGTTGATTTTGTCCGGCAATATCCGGATGAACGGCAATGTAACCGATTCAATCATCATAACCGGTCAGTGGGGGGCAAAATCGACTCTTTTCTCAGGAAAAATTTCCGGGCAGGGGACAGTTCAATTGAGGTTAAGCGGTGGGCTTACTGAAACTTTCAGGATCAACAATGCTGCCAATGACTTTTCCGGAACCTGGATGGTAGGCCGGAACGATGGAGGAGACAACATCACTCTCCAATTGGAAGCCGATGCTATTTCGATGGCTTCTGTAGAACTAAGCGACAAAGGAATATTGAGAAATAATGTTGAGAGCGCCTCTCTTGTCAATTTGTCGGGGACCATGGCTAATGCTCAGATTACTTCCGGAGCAGCGGATGGAAGTTTCAATACTCTGACCGTCAAGGGAATTGCCAATTACGCCGGCAAGATCGGCAAAAACCTCAATCTGAACCTTGCCGGAGGAGTGGCGCATGTCCTGTCGGGAGATTTGAGCGCTTTCACCGGAACGATTGCCGTTGCCGACAATGCCTCCTCCAATTTGACCCTTTCGGGAAGTTCTTCCGCCGATGGAGTCAATCTGTCCATGAGCCAGGGGAATTTAACAACGGGAGTGAAAGTGAATTTGCTCTCGGCCGATTCATCGGCTTTGGCTCTATCTCTGACTGCCGGAGGGCAAATTGTTGTCACGGGAACTGCATCGGCATTCGCCTCGACAACGGTAACGGGTGCTGGAATGATCGGCATGGATTTGAATTCCTCGGCGGGAACTCTTG
>ENA-ORNB01000941-ORNB01000941.1-human-gut-metagenome-genome-assembly--contig:-NODE-941-length-24313-cov-9.368909_pt1 | contig 24313 bp, 27 predicted proteins | sample MGYA00242112_ERZ509016 | MGnify/ENA primary metagenome ERZ509016 (study PRJEB26280, sample SAMEA2338705) | human gut metagenome | biome: human gut; feature: human-associated habitat; material: faeces...
CGGTCGGTTGGCGGATTTTTTCATTTTGGGGCTTGACTTTTAATAGTTAGTCTCCCGTGCAGCAGGGGGATTTTAGCGGTCATGCTCTGCCGGAGGCTTGGTGCAGGGCTTTTCTGTCGGAGGTTCGTCGGGCACCGACAGCACCAGCAGACGATTGCCCAACTTCAGAAAGGCTTCCGGCTGATGAAAAAGCTGCTCGTACTTCTGCGCCAGTTCCGGGGTCAGGGATGCGAAATCCTTCTCGCCCAGCCCCACCACCAGAAAGGTCCCGGCAACGGCATCGTACATCTGCCCGTCCTCGTCCCGCAGGGCACGGTTCAGGGGCAGCCCCATGAGCTTTCCGTCATCGTTATAGACGATAGCAACCGGATCATCAGCAAAGGGGTAGCTTGCGCCGATGGAGCCTCCCACAGCCTGCTGCAAATCTTCGAGTTCTGCGCCGATGCTGACGTTTCGGGGATGCTCATTGGGCTTCACGAGAAGAACGTCCAGCATCTTCTTTTCCGAAAGTTCGTGCTCACCGGTCGTTTTGAAATCGACCCCCACATAATCCTCATCGGTGAGGACGTAATCTCCATCGCGCCATCCACGGTCAACCATACGCTCCGCTTCTTCCTGCGAAGCGGCTTCTACGGTCACGGTGCGCTGAAGGGTCTCCGTGATCTCCACTTCAAATTTCTTCATGGTCATCCTCCTGCCCGGCATGGGCGGCGTTCAGCAGAGCCGCCACGAAGAAGCCGAAAATGGCACCTGCTTCAAAAAATGCGAAACCGATAAAAAAGTTCAGCATGGCACACCTCAGTCGATGCAGATGCAGGGCAGCTTCTGGTCGTCTGCCATCAGGGTGATGCTGTGGTTTGCCAGATACTTCTGGAACAGGTAGACCTCATCAATGGTCAGCGAGACGACCTCGCCATCCATGTTGGTGCGAGCCAGAATCACCGGGCCGGTCAGGTAGTGTTTGCCGCCCATCTTCAGCACCTGCGCCGGGTTGTAGCAGAGCAGCAGCGAGGTATTAGGAAGGTTCAGGCAGGCATCGTCCTCCTCAAAGCAGGGCAGAATGCCGGGAGCCTCGTCCAGCGTGATGATGGTCAACTCCATATCCGGGGCAATGGCTGCGAGGTAGACCTCGCCGCCCCGGTTTGCCGCCAGTGTAGCGCAGATACGCACGTCAATGGTGATCTCCTCGGAGCGGATGGTACGGGTAGTGTTGTTTTTCATAGGCATTTCTCCTTTTGATGCAAAAGAAAAAGACCCCATCGGGTCTTTCGTTACGGTATAAGTCAGCGTTCATTCTGCCGCTGCTGTTTGCGCTGCCACGCATCCAAAAGCTGGATGATCTTCTCCTCCATCTGTTTGGGAGTGTAGCTGCGTGGGAAATACTTCCGCAGGATCTCGTTTTTGATGGTCACGGTATCCAACTCGCTTTTCTTTTCTTCCCCCATAATATCAACTACGGCTTCTGATGTGAAATTGCCCTCCTGTGCCAACTTTTTTATGCGCTTTGCTTGTGAGAATGAGGGCGCATTTTGCGTATCGTCCATGGCATTTATCATCTCCTGCTGCTGTTCAGTAGAGAGATAAGACAGTTCCACCGCAGGATTAAATGATACTTTTTTCTCATCTACCATATTCAGCAGTTCAGGAATGAGGTTCGTCAAACGAATAAATCGTTGGACTTGTCTGCCACTTTCACCGCTTTCTTTACCAATAAGATCGGCTGTTTCAAAATTCCCGACAACTTGTCGGGAATTTTCTTTTGATGGCCTACCAGCAGTTCTTTTCATAGCATCCATCTTCATTTTGTACGCAAAAGCCCTTTCGCTAGGCGAAATGTGTTCTCGCTGTAAATTGGAATCGACCATCAAAATGGTGGCAGCATCATCGTCCATATTTCTTACAATGACAGGCAGCGTTTCCAGTCCGGCCATCTTTGCGGCGAACTGACGGCGGTGCCCGGAAATGATTTCATAACCATCACCATCTGGGCGCGGCCTTGCGATAAGCGGAGCCAGCACACCAAACTGAGCGATACTTTCTACCGTCCGGGTCATGGCTTCATCATCCACGACCTTGAAAGGATGGTTGGTGAACGGATGCAGTTCACCGATAGGGATTTGCTGCACCTGCTCACGCTGCTGCTCCTGCCGGGATTCCTCGGTGGAGAAAATGTCATCTGCCCCTTTCAGCGACATGTTTAAGCTGCCTTTCGGCATTCGCCATCACCTCCTTCGTCAGAGATTGGTAGGCTTCTGCCACCTTGCCTTTGGGGTCGTGCTGGAAAATGCTTTTGCCCACGGCACTGATCTCCGCAGCACGGACAGACCGGGGAATGGTCTGGTCGAACACTTTGATTTTGCTGCCGTAGGCACCTCGAATCAAATTGTCGATCTGCTGCCCGTAGTTGGTGCGGTTGTCCGTCATAGTCAGCAGAATGCCCTCAATTTTTAGTTTCGGGTTGATCTACCGCCGGACTTTTTGGACGGTCTGCAAAAGCTGTTCCAAGCCCTTCGCAGACAGGTACTGCGCCTGCACCGGAATCAGGGTGGTGTCCGCTGCTGCCAAGGCATTGACGGTCAGCATCCCAAGGGAAGGGGTGCAGTCCAACAGAATGAAATCGTAGTCGTACTTCGCACCTTCCAGCACTTGTTTGAGCATCTTTTCCCGGTTCATGCAGTTGACGAGAGACACTTCCAGCCCTGCCAGTTCGATGTTCGCCGGAATCAGGTCAACGCCCTCTGCATGGTGCAGAACGCCCTCGCCGGGCTGGATGGGCTGGTCATTCATGGCTTTTGCCATCAGGGTAGAAAGGGTGGTGGGCAGTTCATCCGGCTGCTGCCAGCCCATGCTAATGGTCAGGCTGCCCTGCGGGTCGGCATCCACCAACAGAACTTTTTTGCCCTCCATTGCCAGCCCGATGCCCAGATTTTCACAGGTGGTGGTCTTGCCGGTGCCGCCTTTTTGATTGGTGACTGCAATAATCGTAGCTTTCTTTGCGATAACATCACCCCGCCTTCGGTGAACCACGCGCAAAGTCGTGGTTCGTCTTGTTCTGATAGTAGAGGTTCATGGTGGTGGGCGCATTGTAGAGCATCGCCAGCAGATACTGCTTCATGTTCCGAACCGGGGCAGTGTTTTCTGCCAGTGAATCCAGCACAAAGCGGATATGGTCGGCATTCAGTTTTTTCAGCCGACTGCGTACCACCTCGGTAGGCTTGTCATCTCCTGCGATCCGCAACATCTTGCGTTTGGTGGAACAGGTGTCCACAAGCATGTCTACGATCTGATAGATGGTGTCCTCATCATCCGGGCAGAGCCGGAGCAGGAGGTCTATCTCCAATGCCTGACAAAAATAATCCTCAAGCTGCTCCCGGATGCCCCCGGAATAGATAGGGTCAGGATCGTTCCACTCTGTTTTATTCTTATCAGTCTTATTTGCTTGCGGTTTTGGCTGTTCCAGAATTGTGCTTTCGGCAGCACCAGAATTGCTGTTTGGGCAATTCTGTACTTGCGCTTTGGGCAAGCCGGAGGAAAAATCCTTGACGTAGATCAGGCTTGGTCTGCCCAGCCCACGACGTTTGCGCTCGATGAGGTCGAGCTGCTCCAATTCCCGGAACAGCTTGACCGCCTTGTGTTCGGCGCAACAGAGGGATTCCTGTACTTCCCGGCCTGTGTAGATGATATACACTCGCCCCTGCTCGTCCAGCCAGCCGTTCTTGACTGACAGGCTCATGCGGTCCAGCAGGATGCCGTACAGTGTCCGGGCATCGGTAGAAAGCTGCCGGAAACGGCTGTCTTGGAACAGTGCCTTGGGGATGCGGAAGTAGGAGAACAATTCGCCCGACTGACCATAGAAATAATCCAGCGTCATTTGGTGTGTCCTCGGATTTTCAACTGTAGGGGTGTATTCATGTGGAAAACTATCCCTCCCTCCGAAATGAATGAAAAACAGGTTGACATTCACCAGAAAAAACGCTTACAATGATGATAATAAAAGTGTCAACCGATGTAACAGGAGAAGATGCTTATATGCTTAATGTTTTTTACGGTGATATGCCGAACGTGATCTACAACACCGCTGTTTATTTTAAGAACACTTATGCAGAGGAGTGGATCACGGCTCCGCTTACTCGTGAGATGATACAAGACGTAGACCATTCCACTGTACTGGACAGCGGTGTGATTGATAGTCCGGTGCTGGGGAAGATTCCCCCGGTGCAGTTGTCGGGCGGAGTAAAGACCCTGATTTTGATAGCCAACGAGCCGGAAAAGGTGTTCAACGCTTCGACCTGTGGAGATAACTGTGCCAAATGGCTGTTAAAAATCGCTGAAAATCGGGATGTTACCATCAACCTTCGGCATCTCATGGATTTTGGAAATGGAACATTTACTATCCGCATCCTGAACACCAATCAGATCGTTCACTCCATGCGGGAACTTGTCCCCGTTGCAGGACTTTATGTGTGAGGATTTTTTATGACAGGAGCATATCGGGTCGTTGTACAAAACCGAAAAATCAAGTTCGATTTTGAAATACGCCGGAACATCACGATCTTGCGTGGAGATAGTGCCACAGGAAAAACAACGCTCGTGGAGATGATGCGGGAATACGAGGAACTAGGCCCGGACAGTGGAATAGAACTGCAATGCGAGAAGGATTGCGTTGTTCTTTCCGGGCGGCAGTGGGAAAAACAGCTTTCCGACCTTTCGCAGAGTATCGTTTTTATTGATGAAGGGAATGCTTTTACTGCTTCAAAGGAATTTGCCGCAGCGATTCAGAAAACAGACAACTACTATGTGCTCGTCACGCGGGAAGGACTTGAAACATTACCGTATAGCGTAACGGAAATTTACGGCATCCGGGCATCCAAACACTTCGGAGACTTGAAACAGACCTACAATGAGTTTTTCCGAATTTACGGAAATCCGATGGGGTTGGAGAAACTAAAACCAGTGGCAATCATTACAGAGGATTCCAATTCGGGGTTCCAGTTTTTTCAGGCTGTTTGCGCCGAAAACGGAATTTTCTGCGAATCTGCTGGTGGAAAGTCCAACATTTTCAAAATGCTGTCCGACCGTGCAGGGGAGAATATTCTGGTGGTTGCAGACGGTGCGGCATTTGGTTCGCAGATGGAGCGCATTATGCAACTGCTTGCCCTCCAGCCGGATTCTCATATTTACCTGCCAGAATCGTTTGAATGGTTGATTCTTCGCTCTGGATTGCTCGAAGACACAGAGGTCGATGAAATTCTGAAATCGCCGGAAAATCATGTGGAAAGCCAGCAGTATTTCAGTTGGGAGCGATATTTTACGGCTGTGCTGATGCAAAAGACCGCTGACAGCTATCTGAAATATACGAAGTCAAAACTGAATCCTGTGTATTTACAGGAGCATGAAAAGAAAGCGATTCTTTCGGAGATGTCCCACATCCAGCTCGACAAGAAAGACATATAAATCCCTACTAAGCAAACAGGACTGCTTCACACACATTGTACTGTGGAGCAGTCCTGTTCGTTTAATATGTAATTGTCATTGCACCTTCATGGCAGTCCTGTGCATAGGTGCGGAGCAAATCGAGGTGCTTTGAGGATTTTCGGACGATAGCCGTTGCACGGTCGCCGGACATAAACTCAACGACCGCAAGGCGCGGAATCGTCAATGTGCCACGAATTTTGAAGCCCACAAGGATCTTCTGATTGCACCATCGCTGGATGCTTTGTGCAGAGTAGCCCGTCAGCTCCGAAACTACCGGGGTGGTCAGCAGATCATCATATCCAACCGTGAGATTTTCCCATAGGGTATACAGCCCTGTTTTTTCTGGCTCTGTAAAATCGAAGCGGATGATCTCTGTGACAGGCTTGTCCGGGTGCCGCTTGGGGCAGCCATTCTTTCCGATATAAAAGCCCGTTGGCACTTTATACTTTTCGGGGTTATCTTCGCGGTCACACAGGTAGGTGATCACGTCGTGGGTCGCAATATGGTATTTGCGTGTTTTCTTTCCTGTATTGGTACACGGAACGAGACCGGAATCCAGAAGATACTTTGCGTGTTGCTTGTTGATGCGGGCAACACGGTAGAACTGGTCTTTCGTCATTCCGTTGGGATATTCTTCGAGTATTTTATAGCACTCTAACAGAGTCCTCATATTCATCCATCCTTTGCTGCTTTGATTTTGTCAGCGTCAGAAGCAACATACTGTATGGATGGATCATGGCTCCCGGAATCTCTCTCGCCCGTTCTCTCCAACGGGCGTAAAATCTCTCCCGATTCTCTCCAAAAGGCAGATTTTTCTGCGTTTTGGAAAGTGGGTTCAAATCCGCATGGAGCCTAGTGATTTTGGATTTTGATGAAATTTTAAGCGTAAATTCGATGGTTCGTATCTTCTGGAAAAGTCGGCTAATTACCTCTGTCTTCCACCAAGTACCGTGAAGCAGGAAAAACTCGAAATCGTTTTGTCCTTAACCGGGCACGTGGGTTCGAATCCCACCATCTCCGCCAACAAAAGGCACCAGCTCAGGCTGGTGCCTTTTTTGCGGCTAGAGGGTGCGGATGAGAACAGGGCGGCGATTTTCGATGTGCAGCACAAATCCATCAGCCTCCCAAAAGTGCCCATCCAACAGAACTTCGCCCTGAAATGTAATCCGGCGGAGCTTCTGTGCGGCGTCGGTCACCTCAACGGTGTAAAAGCGCTGCAAGTAGCTGCAAATAGCGGCGGCGTGGGAGACGACAAGGGCGTTCTGCCCCTCCGGGAGCGAATCCAGCAGTTCGTGGATGCAGTCTGCCATCCGGGCGCTGACCTCACGGAAGGACTCGCCGTCCGGATTTTTGAAGTCCGGGTCTTCGTATTGGCGTTTCCAGAACGAAGCGTCCTGCCCGGTCGTGTCGCCAGTGCGGCGCTCGGCAAGGCGGGTGTCCTGCCGGACGGGAAGCCCCAGCAGCTGTGCGGTCTGGAACGCACGCAGCGAAGGGGACGACCAGACGAGCGAGACCGTGCGGAAAGCGTCATTTTGAAAGATTGCGGCGGCCCGCTGAAGACCTTCGGCAGAAAGGCCGGGGTCGGGGCTGGAACCGCCGCGCTCCGGGATGGAATGGCGCAGGAGAAGAAGGGTTGTCATGAAAGCCTCCGATTAAAAAAGTGACTTCAGTATAGCAGATTCGGGAAAGCAGATGCAAGAAAACGAGCCGAAAGAACGATGGGGCCGATTCACTCCCCCTCAAAACGCAACCAAATTGCAAAAAATGTTACAATTTTCTCATGAAAAAAGAAGACTGGATTTCTCCAGACTTCCAATAGTATGTATCAATGGTTGCAGTTCAAGATCTTCTCAAGCGTATCCGCAAACTTGGCATCCTGCTCCTTCGTCCGCTTTGGGCTCCCCTTGGGGTGCTTTCCGGCACGGAGGAGCTTTTTGTTTTCATACCGCCGCAGCATAAGAGCGTCTATGTTGTCGGCGGTGTACTCCAGACCATTCTGGTTCAGCACCCGGGCGCACTTGGCAAGGCACATACTCGCCAGCCCGTAGTCCTGTGTTACGACCACATCCCCCGGTTTGACCCGGTTGACGAGGGCAAAGTCTACGCTGTCAGCCCCTTTATCGAACACCAGCGTCTGCGCATCTTCCCGCTCGATCTGGTGGGAGGTGTCGCACAGGATGATGACAGGAACGCCGAACTGCTTTGCAATCTGCAACGTCAGATCGACGACCGGGCAGCCGTCTGCATCGATCAAAATATTCATCGGCTTTCCTCCATCACCCACCGAAATGCTCTTGCGGTACGCAAATCGGCGTCTTTGAAATGCCCGCCGCTGTTCCATTCAAAGGTGCAGTCTGCACCGCGCGCTATAAGCTGACTGTGCAGAGTGCCGATATTATCCCCCACCACAGCCATGACGGTGCTTTTCGTGTGCTCTTCCTTGTTGCCAAGGCTCAGATAAACGCGCTGCGCCTGTATCGGGTGCTGCTGTTCAAATTCCATCCAACCCGGAAACCACACCGAGGGCGAAGCGGCGGCGACACCATAGAACAGATCAGTCTGGGTGGAGGCCCACAATGCAAACAACCCGGCCAGCGAGTAGCCGCCCAGAATGATTTTGACGTTTTCTGGGAGACGAAACTGCTGCTTCAGCGTGGGAATGACCTGTCCCGTCAGAAAGCACAGCGTGTCCGCAGCCTTGCCGCCGAAACCTTGTTTTCCCCAGACAGCAGGGGCTTCCCACGGAGAAAGTGCATCATTCCAACTTTCCACGGGAATTGCCGCAAACAGAAAATTCCGGCTGCTTTGCGCGATCATTGCCACTTCATGGTCCATGCTCTGCAGTTCGTGTTCGCCGGTCATTTGGAGCAGTAGGTATTCTGCATGGGCTTCGCCGTAAATGCGGCAAGGTCTGTTTCCGATTTGCATTGTCTGTGCGGTCACTGCGGCGTCCTCCCGAAAAAACTTTGATAAGCCCAGTATAGCAACTGAAAAATCATTTTGCAATTCAAAAGGCGTTCATAGCAGTGGCAAACCTGCTAACGAGTGTCAATAGCCTGAACAAAAAAATCATCAAAAATTTATTGCCGGGTGCAGTTGAGCATCCGGCAACTTTAATAAGCCGACAGCACAGCTTGTCGGCTGAAAATCATCGTAATGGTTCATCAGAAACCATCAACAGGCATCAGGAGATGGCTGGGAACGCAGAAATTCAGTAACACGAGCGTAATAGACTCGCAGGAACTTCGCACTTCCTGCGACGGTATAAACGTAATAATGCTTTCCTTTGGAACGCTTTTTGTCCATAAAGCAGTAAACAGCATTTTCCGGGTTTGAGCGTGTTAAAATAATATTCGACACAATAAAAATAGTTCGCCTCAGATGCGGTGAACCTCGTTTAGAAACATGGCGTGACTTGGATTCAAATGCACCAGACTGGAACGGTGGTGCATCAATACCAGCAAAGGCTACCAACGCTTTCTTGTTTTTGAACCGTCGAACATCACCAATTTCGGCCATAAGAGCAGGCCCGGTAATGGGTCCGGCTCCTTCCATCTGCATTACAACCTCGTATTCGGGGAGCATTGCAGCCAACCGCTGCATTTCAAGCTGGGTGCTTTGCTTGGCCTCGCAAACGGCATTCAGGCTTTTACAAGCCTGCGTGATCAGCATCTTCGTACTTTCGCATTTCGGAAGAGTAGCCACGCCCTCCTGTGCAAGCAGATAGATTTGGTGAGCGGTATCTGTACGGAACTTGTAGTTTTTTCGTTTGCACCATCCCCGATAAGATTCCGTGAAAGCCTCCATGGAATATTGACAGACACAATCCTTGTGCCAATAACGCAGAAAGAAGTCCACCCACTTTTCATGCCCATTTGCATTTTTTGTGTTCGGATCAAACGCAATATTTACCCCGGGAAATGTTTGGTCAGCCAGTGCAATCAGACCGTTCCGCAACGCTGTTGCAGTCGCAGTGATCCGCTCATTTGCTCTGGATTGCATTTTAAGAAGCAGCCTGGTTTCTTCTTCATTGTTGAACGGGGGTAGTGTATCCCAAAAGGTGAGCGCATAGTTTGCGATTTTAAGAGCATCCGCTCGATCCGTCTTTAGCTTTCGGATCGTATTATCACTAAAATCGTGGATCAGCATCGCATTGACAACGGAAACAAAAAAGCCCGCTTCCTTCAATGTCAGTGCGATCGGTCTCCAGTACGTACTGGTATGTTCCATTACAATACGGATATCGCCTCCCAGTTTTTTGAGTGTGGATCTAAGCAAACAAGACTGCCTCACACAAAATCTTGTGGAGCAGTCCCGTTCGTTTATGATAATCAATGGACCTTGTAGAATACCCGATTTCCAGCCTTTCGTGCAGCCAACAGTCCCATTTCATGGAATTTCATTGCAAATGTTCGAATGGTGGCATACGCAGCGTTGCAGAAGCAGGACAAAAAGGCGTTACATCCGTATAGCCTGAGATTAAAGCATTTTTCTCAACACGTTCGCAGGCTTTGGAATAAGCCCCCTTGCTTTCGGCAATATAGCGAGGAAACGGCGTGAACAGCGCCGCAGGATAAGGTGGCTGCTGCGGCAACTGTATGATGGAGACCTTCTTTGATAGATTGAAAAAACAAAATATTCTGTGATTTTGAGAAAGATTATCCTTCCTTTGAAGTGTTCTCCGAAGTGATTGCTGATGATATCGACTATTCTAATGCAGAATCCAAGCGAAAACAAAATGGATGCCTCCCGTAAAATTCAGGGAAGCATCCATGATGAAAAGTTAATGATTCAATTTTGAACCGGTGTCCGGAAAACTGGGGACAGATCATTTATTTTACAACAGCAATGGCCTCAATCTCGATCGTCATTCCCCCATTGAATTTGCCCACCTGCATCGTGCTTCTTGCCGGCGGATCCTCCGGAAAATACTGCCGGTAGGTTTCATTAAACAAAGCGAACTGATCAATATCTGCCACAAAGACTAAGGTCTTAAAAACATGATCCATATCAGATCCGGCTTCCTCCAGAATTGCTTTCATGTTCTTCATAATCTGATGTGTCTGAGAAACAATATCATCGGGAGCTGCCAGTTTCCCTGTTTCCGGATCCACACCTGTTATACCTGCTGTATAAATGAGATCTCCGATTCGAAATGCTTGGGAATACCAGCCGCCGGGCTGTGCAGCTTTGGACGTTGAGATTTTTTTCATTTCCATAAGATTATCTCCTGTTCTTTGAGAAAAGGCTGCTGTACAAGCGTGCAGCAGCCTTTAAGATCTTTTGTAAATTAGTTTCCGTCAGCTGCGGTTCTGTTTTTCTTATCGAAGAAATAGTAGGCAGGCAGACCGGTAACAAGTGCAACGCCACTGGCAATCAAGGCTGCATTACGTGCCCACATGAACGTGGAAACCAGAAGGATGCCGTTTGCAAAAATTGCAATAACCGTCATAATTTTCCACGCCGGGCATTTCCAGCCGGGGTTATAGTCAGCCTTTTTGTGGTGAACAAACATGGTGCAGAACACCAGCATGTTTTTCACCAGACAAATAAATGTGAAATAGCCCAGAAGATCGTTGATGCCGGAAACGCAAACCAGAATGATTGCGTAAATAGCCTGAGCCATCAGTGCAAAGGAAGGCGTATTGTATTTGGGATGTACTTCCGCAAAACGGCTGTACCATAATCCGTCCTTTGCCATTGCGTACTCCAGACGAGGCTGGTACATCGTTGCACCGGAAACCGATCCCATAATTACAACGATTGCCATCAGCGCGGTGATGATGCCTGCAGTGGAACCGATTACAGGGATTTTTGAGAATGCAAGCGCAATAGGAGCATCGGAGGCCGCAAGCTCTCCCAGAGGGATCAGGCCTGCTGCAATGGTAGAAAGACCGGCGTACAGAAGAATGACAATTGCAATGCAGTAGATCATTACCTTTGGCATGGTCTTGTCGGGATCTTTTACTTCGCCTGCCATATAGCAAGCGCCTATTGCGCCATCGTAAGACCATGTGGTTGCAGATACGCCGGCGAGCAAGGCGGCAATTCCTACAGGAGCGCCTGCAGCAGCGGGCACAGAAATCAACTCAGTGTTCATGTAGAACAGGCCAACGCCAACCAGCAGGAAGAAGGGCAGCAGCTTCAGACTGGTAATAAAAGCCTGAAACCGTGCGCCGGCTTCTACGGAGCGATAATGCAGCGTGGTGAAACCAATAATCAGCAGGATTGCTACGACTTTAATGCCGATTCCTGTCAGTGCAGGAATGAAGAAAGCAAGATAGCTGGCGATTGCCAAGGACATGACAGAGCAGGTTGAAGGATCGGTTGCCCAGAAGGCCAGCCAGCCGTTCAAGAAGGCCACAGGACGCCAGCCTGCTTCTTTCAGCCATGTATATTGACCGCCATCTTCCGGATATGCTGATGCAAGCTCCGCATAGAGAAGATTCTGGGGGATCATGATCAGACCACCGATAACAAAGCTGACAATCATCATCAACGCAGAACCGGATGCACCAGCCACTTCCGCCAGCGACGAGAAAATACCGGAACCAATCGTTGTGCCGACAGCCACTGCCAAGGCGGCGCCAAGCCCCAGCTTCCGCTTCAGCTTTCCCTGTTCGTGAATCGTTTCATTTCTTGTTTCCATAGGGTTTCTCCTTTCATTTACTCTGCTTTTGTAGCCGTTACATTTTTATTGAGCGGTGTAGCCGCCATCGACCATCAGATGGGTTCCGGTAATAAAAGAAGATTCCTCGCTTGCAAAGAATGCCACAGCGTAAGCCATATCGATGGGCTGACCGAGGCGTTTCAGGGGATAGCTGGAAATCAGACGGGCAACCTCCGCCTCATAATTGCCGGTTCGGGACATATCCTTGATAAATGCGGGTGTTTCCGTGCCGGAGGGGCAGACCACGTTGACGCGGATACCGAAGGGAGCCAGCTCCAAAGCCAGGCTCTTTGCAAATTGAATGACCCCACCCTTGGAGGTATTGTATGCGAGGCTCTCCACGCAGCCAACCACGCCCAGTTCACTGCCGGTGCAGATAATGGAGCCGTGGCTGCTCTTTTTCATAAGAGGCAGGGCATATTTTGCACACAGGAAATACCCCTTCAGGTTGACTCTCATTACGCGATCCCAGTCTTCTTCAGTGGTATCCCAAAGCGTTTTGCTCAGAGAGTAGGCGGCATTGTTGTACAGCACATCGACCACGCCATACTTTTCCTCTATTGCCTGAAACATCGCCTGCACCTGCGCGGAATCGCTGACATCTGCTTTGTAGAACCAAGCGCGTTCTCCAAGCTCAGCTTCTAAGGCGCTGCCCCGTTCCTCGTTGAGATCAACAATGACCACTTTGGCGCCGCGCTCGATAAAGAGCCGTACCGTTGCTTCGCCGATGCCGCTGGCACCACCAGTGATTACTGCTACGTAATTGTTCAGGTTCATAATCTTTTTCTCCTTGTTATTAAATTTTGGGTAATACGTCTTAATCGTGCTTTAATTATATAGTGTTTTTTTTGCGTTGTCAATAGTAAAATGTTCTGGGGGATTAATTTTTTTGGGAAAGATATTCAATCCTACAGCGAATACTCAGCCGCAAGGATGCTCGGCAATACAGCACAGTGTGATGTGTGCAGTTTGTTTGGCGGCCAGAGTGCATCGTCACCTAAAAATATGCGATGCCGCCCATGGGGTGGAGCGGCTCCACCGATCAGACAATATCTTGGAAAACAAATTATATTACCGAATTTACACTTGCAAAATCGCGAAATATCGAGTATACTGGTTAAGTAATCTATTAATAAACAGTTGGAGAGCCGTGTTTTATGAAAAGAGCTACATCCAAGGATGTCGCCAAGCTTGCAGGCGTATCCCAAACAACCGTTTCCTTTGTAATGAACAATACCCCCAATGTGTCTTTATCCGAAGAGACCCGAAAAAAAGTGCTGGACGCAGCAAATCAACTTCAGTATATTCCAAATTCCTTTGCCAGAGGGCTTAAAACCAGCCAATCCAAGCTGTTGGGCGTATTTCTTCCAACGATGGACAATCCTTATTACCCCATGCTGATGCAGTATATCGAAAAATACACTGCCCGTCTTGGATACAGCGTGATCCTATGCTGTACTTACCGCAATCCGGAACGTGAAAAGGCCTATCTGGACTTGTGTGAGGAAAAGCACATGGATGGTGTCATCTATCTGTTTACCCCCAATTGGATGAAACGTGTTGTCCAGCTTTCGCATACCATCCCGGTAGTTCTACTAAGTGAGAAATCGGACGATATTCCGTTAAACACAATCAGCCTGAATGGGTTTCGATGTGGGTATCTGGTGGCAAAGTATCTTTTGGATCTGGGACACAAGAGTATCGCTTTCCTGATGAGCTCTGTTTCTTCGGTCTCCCTGACCCGTACGAAACGTCTGGAGGGTATCAGAAGTGCCATTCGCGATGCGGGTCTGCCGCCGGAAACGCTTCAGGTTTTTACTGCTCCGTTGGGCGATTCCGGGCAGTCCGAAGCGGAAGCCGGATATTCCATAATGGAGCAGCTGCTGAAACGTAAGGATATTACAGCTGTTATCGGCGTAAACGACCTTGTAGCATTCGGCGCGCTTTCCTGCGTCCTGAACAGTGAGGATAAGCGTGTCCCTCAGGACGTTTCGATCTGCGGCTTTGATAATATCTACCTGACTACTATGACTCGTCCCAAAATCACTACAGTATCTTATTGTACCGAGGCACTTTGTGAACTGGCTGTTGATATGGTGCTGAAGGCAACGGGTGATTCGGATGTTCTCAAACTTGCTAGCGAGCCGCAGCTGATTGTTCGGGAATCTACCGGCCCCGCGCCCGGTACGTCCGGCCAGTGCGTTTCCTCGTAAAAGAAAAGATACAAACAAAATGGGTGAACCACAGGCTTCACGGCTGTGGTTCACCCATTTTTCTTATGACAAAACTGCGCAGGCTCTGCCGGAGCGGCGCTTAAGGCGTCAGACGGGAATTGTGTGACAGTTGCTTATCCCTTTTCCTTTTGGGAATCCCATTCAGGACGTATCATCCGACCATAGCCGGGCTTCTGCTTGATAACACCATCGCGATAAACCGCATTGCCCCGAACCCATGTGGAGACGATTCGGCAGTGAAAAGTCCTGCCCTCGTGCGCGAATTTATCGAGCTTACTGGCAGAAAAGCTGTTCTTGCGGGAATAGGTCCAATTCGTGTCCATATCAACCAAATAAAAGTCCGCATCGGCCCCCACAGCCAGAATACCTTTTCGAGGATACAACCCAAATCTTTTTGCTGCATTTGTTGATGTAAATGCAGCAAAGCGCTGCAGCGGCATCTTTCTGTTGCGGACACCTTCCTCCAGAATCAAAGGAATGGCAACATCAATTTCGGGCGCACCGCAGGCAGCCTTCCGCAAATCTCCATCCGGTGGGAGCTTGTCCGATAGCAGGTAGGGTGCGTGATCTGTTCCGAGGTAGTCGATGGTTCCGTCCAGTACATATTTCCACAGGCGTTCCATCCTGTCTCGACTTCTCAGAGGCGGATTGATCATAGCGAATGTTCCCAGATAAGCCTGATCCTGATAATTCAGAGTTAGATAGTGAGCACAGGTTTCCACAGTCACATCTACGCCCATTCGGCGCGCAGAGGCGATTCGCTCAGCACCTTCCGGAATGGACATGTGGCAGATATGCAGCTTGCATCCTGTCTTTTCTGCATAAAGCAGTAAGGTATTGATTGCGGTCAGCTCCGCAATCCAGGGACGGCTTGCATCGTGAACTGCCAGAGACCAAGGCTCCTCCTTGTGCTCATTTGAAAAACCGTTGACCAGTGTCCGGTCTTCAGCGTGAGCCCCAAAAATACCATGGAAGGATGCGACTTTTTCCATCTCCTTCAGCTGGCTATACTCATCAGAAAAGGGGTAGTTGGAACCGGCGTAAACCGTAAATGCCTTGAAACCTACACATCCTTGCTTGTGCAGCGGAACAAACTGCTCTATATTTTTCGGCGTTGCGGCACCCCAGAATGCATAATCGATCAACGCCTTTCGTTCAGCCCTTTCCTGTTTTAGCGCAAATGCCTCCAAATCAAGTACAGGGTGTTCGGGGGTGTTAGGCATATCCAATATCGTCGTAAACCCGCCTGAGGCAGCGGCCTGGGTTCCGTGTTCCAGATCCTCCCGCGCCTCTGCTCCGGGCTCAAAAAAATGCGGATGAGTATCGATTGCTCCCGGAAGCAGCAGCATCCCTTTGGCGTCCAGCGACTGTGCCGCCTCATAAACCGGAGCATCGGAGCCCATGGCTGCAATTTTTCCGTCAGAAACACAGATATATCCCAGAAAGACCTCTTCCTCTGTCACAATTTTTGCATTGTAAATGACAAGATCATATTTCATACCTGGATACCTCACAGTTCATCATTCTGCATCATGCGGTGCAGTCTGGATTCGGGGATTTTAGAAAAAGGGAGTTCTGCTGCTTTGCAGACTCGTTCCACTGCCGCCTGTGCATCCCGAACGACCTGCTTTTCGTCTACGGTAAGGACTTGGAAGTTCTCAATAAGGATATTACCGTCTACCATTACCAGCTCCACTTCACTTCCCTTGGCAGAATAAACCAAATTGGGAACTACATTGCGTACCGGGTGGAGAATGATGGGTGACAGACACGGCTGAGTCATATCGATCATCAGAAGGTCTGCTTTTTTTCCGACATCAATGGAACCGATTTCGTTTCCAAGACCAATCGCCTTTGCTGCTTCAATGGTCGCCATTCTCAAAACCTTCCCTGCCGGGAACACCGAGGGATCTTTGAACTTACACTTATTCAGTATGGCCGTAAACTTCATTTCATTGAACATATTATTGCAATTGTTTCCGGGGGCTTGATCAGAACCAAGTGCCAATCTGTCACTGACCTCCAAAAATTCTGCAGCCGGTGGAATAATGCCATCAATAATTGCAATGCTCCCACTGCATAAAATCATTCCTGCTCCCTTGGATGCAAGCAGCTGAGTTTCCTCTTTGGTTGCCTCTGTCAGATGGACTGCCATTAATCTGTGATTCAGATATCCGATTTCGTCCAGGAAAGGGATCGAACGCTTTCCGTAACGCTTCATCATTTGGTTGATCTCTCTATCACCCTGAGAAACATGCATGTGGATACCGGTATCCAGCCTGAATGCAGCCTCTTGTATCTCCAAAAGCAGTTCCTTGCTGCACATATCGGGGCCTTGCGGTCCCAGCATACAGGTGATCCGGCCGTTTTCACGGTCGTTCCATTTCTGGATCAGATCCAGATTTCTGAGAAATTTTCGGTTGCCCTGAGCCGGGTCAAAGGTGTACAGCTCACCCACAGCCGTCTTATTTTCCTCTGGCAGCTCACTGATAAGCTCGGCAACTCTGGCTCGTGTTCCAACCTTGACATGGTTTTGGACGATCTGCGTCATAGGAGTATCAAAATCGCAGAAGGTCGTAGTGCCCGCCTTGAGTGCCTCTACAATATTCATCAAGGAACCTTTGCATACTGCATCAACATCCTTCCGCAATTCCTGTTCAAACGGCCAAAGCCCATGCTGCATCCAGTTGTTCAGATCCTGAGACACACCGCGAACCAAGCCATCTCCCGTATGGATATGCGCATCGATGAGGCCGGGCATCACCACTTTTCCGGATGCGTCAATCACCCGATGCGCCGACCAATCCTGAAGAACCTCTTTCGTAGCACCGACAGCGCTGATCCGGTTTCCGGTTACAGCCACAGCGCCATCTTCTAAAATACCTACGCCGTTTCCACGCATAGTGATCAGAATCGCATGGATAAACAAATAGTCTGCTGTCATGGTTTCTGTCCCTTTCTGTTTTCAGTTCTCTCGGTTGGCCGCGATAAACAGAGCGTTTGTCAATATCTGTGTGCCAATGACCAGATCATCACGGGTTGTATACTCCTCAGGGCAATGGCTGAGCCCGCCATTTGAGCTTCGCAAAAACAGCATCCCCATCGGCATAATTCTCGACATATTCATAGAGTCATGTGCGGGGAAGCTGATCATTCGGTCTTTCTCAAATCCGGTTCCGACGGCTGCTTCTTCCAAAATATGGATCAGTTCCGGTGCGCAGTGCGCCGGTCTCAGGTCGCAGGTTGTTTCCACAGTCCAAGATAGACCCCGTTTTGCGCATTCCTGCTTCGTGACCTCAATCAGATCCGTATAGAGCTTTTCCCACTTCATGTCCTCCGTTTCACGGAAATCCACGGAAATCGTCACGTCCTCCGGGATAATATTGTGTTCACAAGGTAACACGGAAATATATCCAACCGTACCTCTAGTGTCTTTGCTGCATTCCTTTGCCAGATTTTCCACAGCGGAAATTACTGCCGCCGCTGCGGCCAAAGCGTCATGACGATCCGACATCGCCATTCCACCGGCATGCGCTGCTGTTCCATGAAAGTGGAGATAAAACTGTTTAATGCCTGCAACACAGCTGACAATGGAGAAGGGTTTGTCTGCGTCCAACAGATACCGCCCCTGCTCTATATGCATTTCCAAAAAACCACAATAGGCGTGGGGGTCTATTTTACTCTCTGTTAACCTTTCTGGATCCAACCCCATCCCGAATTCTCTCATGGCATCGCTGAGAAGCTGACCTGTCTGTCGATTGCGCAGATGAAAAGCGTAGTCGTCCGGAAGCATCCCGCATATCGCCTTGCTTCCGAATGTTCCGCCCAAAAATTGGCTGGCTTCTTCATTGATAAAGGCCACCATTTCCAAAGGCTTTTTGTGCGGAAGTCCGGATTCTTTGATGGCAACCAACGCTTCCAATGCCCCCATTACACCAGCCAATCCATCAAAGCATCCTCCTTGAGGTACGGTATCAAAATGAGAGCCGCTCAGCACAGCCGGAGCATGTGGATCATCGCCCTCCAGCCGGGCAAATACATTTCCAACGGTATCGATCCTTGCCGTCAGGCCCGCTTCCTTTATCCACCGGATCAGGAGCATTACGGCTTCCTTATAAGGGGGTTCCCAAGCAAAACGACTGATTCCGCCTCTGGGATCACTTCCAATATGCCCTACCTCGTTCAATCGCGCCCACAACCGATCCGAATTGATGCTGACATAGTTTTCCATGTTGCTACCTCTTTTCTATTTTAATTTATTTACGTGCTCTTTCATAAAACACCGCACCACTCTTGCCTGACGGATGAAGCAATGTTTTGTCAGGCGCTGTGCCTGGAATTATGCGGTACTGCCTTAGGATTCATAAAATCAATCTCGAATCCGGCAGCATGGTTAATTTGCAATTTATACGATTTAATTATATATTAGTCGGTGAGCGGTTGTCAATAGCTGCAGTAATATTTTTTAGCAGAAGGTATTCGTACCGCAGACATAAAACCAACCACCGCGGGAAGCGCAATCGATTAAAAATTTTTCGCATATTGGCAGGGGCGGCTGTTGATATATGCTGCTCTTTTCTGTATGCCGTTCTCCATCCCGAAATACGAATTTGCGGCGGGCACTGCCGTCCGCAATGTGGTGCAGGATCTGATGACCCCGGAGGATGCCAGCCGCATGGCACAAGCCCTTTACGATGCCGCAGATCCGGTCTGCCGCTGAACCGGAGCAGAAACTGCACGAATATGGCAAAGCAAAGCCCACAGGCTGGAATTCCATCCAACCTGTGGGCTTTGTTGTACTTGCTAATTGATATAGGTTGATATCAATTAGCATCAGCTGCTTTTCCGATTCTCATTCATAATCCTTCTGGCTCGTCCGCGCGTTGTGTCCTCAAAAGTTTCATCCTCGCTAAATCGCAGCCAATAGGGATCTTCCATCAGGCAGGCATTGGTACGCTTAACAATTTCCCACGCATTGTAGTCCGGTAGGCCCATCCGTTTCAGGATTTCTTTACAGTCCATCCGATTTTTCGGAAAGATACGCTTCTTTGCCCAAACCACCACATCGACCAATGGGACTTTGCGTTTGTCACCAATAAAAAGGTTCAGTGGCAAGCTATACTGCGGCACACCCTCATTTGCGCAAAGAGACTGCCCATCTTCACTTAGGTGGGCAATTTCTTTTTCATCCATCATCAATTTCAGATAGGCCATTTTATCACCCCATGGCAGCTTTCAGATAGTGCAGGCGGTATTTTAGATATTGGCGGATTGCCGTTACTCGTTTTTCACTTAACAGTGCGAGAATCGGCGAGATGGCCTGAATGATTTCACTATACAACTCGTCCAAGTCACGCGTTGGCAGCACAGGCTCATCGATCAGCTTGATCTGCTGGGCGTGACGGCTGCGGAACGGCTTGGCTTTGTCGAACTGATAACGGAGCTTCGTGTCAGTCAATTCTTCATCCGTTGCCCACGCAAGCAGACTGCCGCCATTGTCGTAAATAGGCGGAGCATTCTTTTTTCCATTCCGGACGATCACATCAAAATTATTCTCGTGGCGGTCTTCGTTGCCGATAAAGGCATCGAACGCCAACATCTGATAAAGCCACTTCTTACCATATAGTTCTATCGCATACTGGAACAATGCTTCCGGTGAGGATGCCTGACCGCCGGCAAGAAAATGGGCATCGGCCAAATCGGCAAAATGATACAGCTGTTCATCGTCCGTTGTGAACTTGGGGCAGACGCTGACCACATCGCAGGAATAGGTCTGAATGTCGGGGAAGAGGTTGGCAGGCATCAACGTATATTCCACATGAGGCAGACCCAGCACCTGTGCAATCAGCGAAGCCATCACCTCAGAATACGGCTCATACCCGGCTGTCCCGGCCTCTGTGATGGAGTTGCCCTTGACCATAACAAGCTGTTCATCTACATGATACCAGCCCTTTGAGAGCATTCCACGGCTCGTCCGTGTTTCACGCTTTTCGACCAACTGGATTTTTGCAGGGACTTCGATTGGGCTCATGGTATCACGCTCCTTTGTTCCATTATACCATGTTTGGATGGATAGACAAGATGAATCGCGGTTTCATTCTGCATACACGACTTCCCTCACCACCACTTCCTCTGCCTGCGCTTTCAGCCCGTTCATGTGTGCTACCCAGAGAAGCTGTGCGCGCTCTTTGTCCGGCGCGGGGTACTTGTCTAACAGATTGGTCATCGTGCGTTCCAGCCACGCGCAGGCCGTTTTCTGGACATCCTGCAAATGCGGCCAGAGCGTACCGTTCAGCAGCATTTGGTTGTACAGCACGGGGCGCTGGTTTTTGAGGTAGGCCAGCCGCATCCGACTATACTTGCCCAGCGGTTCGGCTTCATCGGTCTGCGACAAGGTGAGCAGTGGCAGCTGATAATCCCCGACCTGTGTATAGTGGATCTCGTTGTGGACGGTGTTCGTGTTCTTCATGGGAATTCTCCTTTGCATTTTCAACGCGTTTTGCGGTCTTTGTGGAAAATGGTGTTCACTTCTTCCGGCTCTGTGCGGTCAGCCAGTTGCCCTGCGCCTGATAGTAGTGCTCCATCGTGGTGGGTGCGTTCAGGATGGTGGTGCGCAGATAGGCCATGATGTTCTTGATGGGCTGGGTGGTGTTGGACATCACATCGAAGATGTACTCAATGTGTTGGCTGGTCAGCTTGTCCAGCCGCAGCCGGATGGCTTTGGTGGTCTGCGGCTGTTTGCCGACATACTGGGTCTGCCGTGGACAGCAGTACATCTCCACAATGTTGTCCAGCAGTTCCTCCAGCTTGTCGGGGTCGTACCGCTGAGCAAGGGTGTCGATCTCCAGCCGTTCCCGAAACTCCTCCCGCACCTGTGCTTCCATCCGGTCAAAATCTGCGGATTCGTCTGTCTGCCCTGATAGATTAGTACTTTGTCTTTTAGTATTTTGTTTATTAGTATTTTGTTGCGTTGCCTTTTCCAAATTGGGCTCAGCCAAATTGGGAAAATCCAAAAATGGTGAAGAACAAGGTTTCATGCGGCTTTTCGGGCTTTTGGTTGCGGACGGGTTCGATGGCCCACCTTCCTTGCCGGGAACGGCAGGAGCGTCCTCAACAGGCGATTCATAGACCTGATAATCGTAGTCGATGATCTGCCCTTTGGCATTGCGGACTTTCTGACGGCGGACATAGCCGCGTTCTTCCAGTTCCAGAACAGCGGTGCGTACACTGTCCAGACCATCCTTGCAACCAACGGTCAGCCCTTTCAGGCTGTAATCCCAATCGTCCGGCAGGGAGAGCATATAGGACAGCAGTCCCTTGGCTTTCAGGGACAGCCTCTTATCCTGCAGGTGGTGGTTGCTCATGACGGTGTAGTTGACATTTTTATTGACGCGGAATGTTGACATGGCGGCTTCCCTTTCAGCCCAATGCGGGCAAGAGAAAACGCAGCATTTCCCGGCTTTCGGGAAACGCTGCGTCCAGACAGGGAAGCCTGCTGTGAGCTGGCACAGCAACGGCAGCACTGCATATTTCTAACGGACATCTAACACAACTACACCTGAAATGCAGCCGCTGACGGCCTGTGTGAAAAAGGCTTTTTCTAACGTCATTTCGCAAAAAGCGGCTGATTTTTGCCTGCAAATTGCGGTGTGACGTGCCTTTTTGGAGGTTACAAGAATGCCCTCAGCTGCCAATGACAGCCGCGAGGGACCAGCTTCATCCAACAATTTTAAAGACTCGAAATCGTTTTGTCCTTAATCGGGCACGTGGGTTCGAATCCCACCATCTCCGCCAGAAGTCGCAGATTCAAACGAATCTGCTACTTTTTCTTTTGCGCCAAGCAGAGAAAGGCCGCTTTTGTCTCATCACAGTATGCTTTATACATGAACGATAAATCCATAATTATTTGGGAAGCTTGGATTCTCCCAAAAGGTTCGCAATGACCCCAGCAGACCCCTGTTTGCTCTTGTAATCGAGATGTGCGTAGATGTCAGCGGTGGTAGAAAAGGTGCTGTGCCCCAGCCATTCCTGAACCTGCTTCATTGATATCGAACACCAGCGTCTGCGCACCTTCGCGCTCGATTTGGTGAGAGGTGTCGCACAGGATGATGACTGGAACGCAAAACCGCTTTGCAATCTGCAAAGTCAGATCGACGACCGGACAACCGTCTGCATCAATCAAAATGGTCATGTGTGTTCCTCCATCGTCCACCGAAAGGCTTTCGCGGTACGCAAATCAGCGTCCTTAAAGTGCCCGCCGCTGTTCCATTCAAGGATGCAGTCTGTGCTACGCTCTGCAAGCCGACTGTGCAGGGTACGGATGTTATCTCCTACCGCAGCCATGACGGTGTTTTTCGTGTGTTCCTCCTTGTCGCCAAGGCTCAGATAAATGCGCTGTGCCTGCATGGGGTGCTGCTGTTCAAACTCCATCCATTCCGGAAACCAAACAGAGGGCGAGGCGGCGGCGACACCGTAGAACAAATCAGTCTGGGTGGATGCCCACAGTGCAAACAATCCCGCCAGCGAATAGCCGCCCAGAATGATTTTGACGTTCTCCGGGAGATGAAACTGCTGCTTCAGCGTGGGAATGACCTGTTCCGTCAGAAAGCACAGGATGTCCGCAGCCTTACCTCCAAAGCCTTGCTTTCCCCACACAGCAGGGGCTTCCCACGGGGAAAGTGCATCGTTCCAGTTTTCCACTGGAATGGCTGCAAACAAAAAGTGGTGCGCACTCTGTGCAATAGCGGCAACCTCGCCGTCCATGCTTTGCAGCTCATGTTCACCGGTCATTTGGAGCAGCAGGTATTCTGCATTCGCCCTGCCGTAAATGCGGCAAGGTCTGCTCCCGATTTGCATTGTCTGTGCGGTCACTGCGGCATCCTCCCGAAAAAAATTTTGATAAGCCCAGTATAGCAACTGAAAAATCATTTTGCAATTCAAAAGGCTTGTTGGGAAATCCCAAACCCTTGAACTACATCCGACGGATGCAGGCTGCGTGTTTTTGCAAAACGCTTTTTTGATGCGCCGTAGAAGCGTGCAACCATCACGGAACGTGATGATTATAAAAATGCTATCCTCCTGCTGCATAAAACAAAAAAGGAGCTGCTGCACGGGTCTTTCCCCGGTGCAGCAGCTCCTTCTTGTATTTTTTATTTCTCTGCCAGCAGCACGGCCAGCACGGCCTTCTGGACGTGCAGCCGATTTTCCGCCTCGGTAAAGATCTCGTCCGCGTGGGCCTCGAAGACGGCGGTGGAGATTTCCTCGCCCCGGTGGGCGGGCAGGCAGTGGAGCACCATGCAGTCCGGCTTTGCCGCCTTCAGAAGGGCGCTGGTGAGCTGGAAGCCCGCGAAATCCCGCAGGCGGCTCTCGCTCTCGGTGGTCCCGGGGGCGGCGGTGTTCCAGATGGCCGTCACCACCGCGTCGGCGTCCCGGACACCCTCGGCAGGGTCTTCCAGCAGACGGAAGGCACTGCCATACCGGTGGGCGAACATCAGCACATCTGCCGCCGGGCGGTAGCCGTGGGGGCAGACGCAGTCCACCTTCATGCCGGCCAGCAGACCGCCCACGATAAGGCTGTTGGCCATATTGCTGCCATCGCCGACGAAGCAGAGCTTCTGCCCCGCCAGCGGGCCGCGGCTCTCCCGGATGGTCATGAGGTCGGCCAGCACCTGACAGGGGTGGGCATAGTCGGTGAGGCCGTTGATGACCGGCACGCCCGCGTACTCTGCGAACTCCTCAAGGTCGCGCTGGCGGTAGGTGCGCCAGACCACACAGTCGTAATACCGGCCCAGCACCCGGGCGGTGTCCTTCAGCGGCTCGCCCCGGCCGGACTGCAGCTCGGTGGCGGCGTTCATGTAGTTGCCGAGGCCTCCCAGCTGGTAGACGCCCACCTCAAAGCTGGTGCGGGTGCGGGTGGAGTTTTTCGAAAACATCA
>ENA-ORNB01000946-ORNB01000946.1-human-gut-metagenome-genome-assembly--contig:-NODE-946-length-24281-cov-3.384298_pt1 | contig 24281 bp, 17 predicted proteins | sample MGYA00242112_ERZ509016 | MGnify/ENA primary metagenome ERZ509016 (study PRJEB26280, sample SAMEA2338705) | human gut metagenome | biome: human gut; feature: human-associated habitat; material: faeces...
CGGTTGCCGCGGATAGCGCCGCCGGTATCGCCTGCAATGGCAATGCCATAACCGGGGATATACATTTTGGTATAGTACGGTATTACACGCGGGTCAACGGCAACAATGCCGCGGGCAGCCACAAGGCCGATGGATGTAAGGCCAGTGCCGGTGCCGCAGTGTACGGTATAGGCACTTGCTTCAGCAGTAATGATGCGGCTGTATTTTTTTCTGCCTTCCGGTGTTTCCACCGACATGCCAATGCCGCGCCTGATAACGGAATATTTGGGGTCAGCCAGAACTTCGCGGGCAATTTCCACTTCTTTCGGTGCTTTGCCCGTGCTTACCACGGATTTTTTTACAACTTTTACCTTGCCGGCTTTGCCCTGTTCCACAAGCTGCTCCTGTCCGTAAGGAATATTCTCGTCATCAATATACTTTACGGGAATTTCCGAATCGGCCTCAACGGAGCTTAAAGTATCGCCTTTGTTAAGGATATGGATTTCCACATTGGCAGTAACCGGAGTATCTGCGGCAGGGTAAACGCGTTTTTTGTTAAAGCGGATATTTAACTCTTTTAACGCTTCGCCAACGGTGTCTTTATTGGTAAAAAACTTCTGCTGCGAATCTCCGCGTACAACAATAACCGGCACGGCACGTTTTAAAACCAGCACTTTGCCGCGGCCGCTCGTTTTTTCTTCAATACGGTCTGCCTTCCCTACGGCAATGCCTGCTTCTTTAAAAACAGCGCGCGGGTCGGAAAGTTCTGTTGTAACTGTTCTTTCCGTACCGTCAAACTTTAAAATGGTAACAGGTGCTTCAGCCAAACCAAGATGCGTATGCCCACTGAATAAAATTACAAACATTATGGCTATCAAAATGGTTCTTCTGAAAACTGTAACATTTTTAGGCATAATATTACCTCCTTAATTCGGGGGTATTTTATCACAGCCTTTTTTATAATGTCAAGCCATCTTCCTTGAAGGTACTTTTAGTTTAAAATCAAACAACTCTTTACGAAAAGTATTATGCACAAGCACCTTTATGGTAAATAAAAGACGCAGCAGTAGCAGACTGCCGCGTCAGCATTATTTAATTTTATTAAAAAGCGTTTTAACGTTTTTCGTTGTCTGCACCGCCAGCGCTTCAAAAGTTGTTCCGCGTACCAGCGCCGCATTTTGCGCCACAAGTTCCGTATAAAGCGGATTATTGCGCTTGCCGCGGTAAGGCACCGGCGTTAAATACGGAGAATCTGTTTCAAAAAGCAGCAGTTCGTCCGGCACAAAAGCAAGTACCTCACGCACTTTGGCTGCGTTTTTATAAGTGCTTGTACCGCCAAAGCCAAAGTAATAGCCGCGTTTGGCAAGTTCCTTTGCCATTTCCAGCGAGCCTGAATAACAATGGAACACAGCCCTTGTTCCCGCAGGCACTTCGCTGCGGAAAATATCGAAAATATCGCCGTGCGCTTCACGGTCATGAATAATTACCGGCAAATCAAACTGTACGGCAAGGTCAATCTGCTCCAAAAGGTGTTTTTTCTGTACTTCTTTCGGCTCGTTTTCTTTCCAGTAATAATCAAGCCCTATTTCGCCGATTGCCGCAACTTTTGGATGCACAGCCCACGCTGCCAGTTTATCAAGATAATGCTCATCTTTAATACCGGCAAGTTCTTCCGGGTGCCAGCCCACAGCGGCATAAACAAAATCATACTTTTCTGCAAGCTGTACGGCAAAAGCGGAACTTGCTTCGTCACAGCCGGGGTTAATAAAGCCTTCCATTTCTTCGCTGATTTTGGCAATCAGCTCGTCACGGTCGTCGGTAAAATAATCGGAATCAAGATGGGCATGCGAATCCCACAAACCTGTACGCGACATTTTATTTCACCTTGCTGCCACTGGCAATGCCCGGTGCGTCTGCCAGTACCAGGTTGCCTTCGCCGTCGCTGGCTGCCAGCACCATGCCGCGGCTTTCAATGCCGCGCAGTTTGGCCGGTTTGAGGTTGGCAATAACAATAACGTTTTTGCCAATCAGGTTTTCCGGTTCGTAATGCTGGGCAATTCCGCTTACAATGGTGCGTTCCTCGTCGCCGATTTTAACCTGCAATTTAATCAGCTTATCGGTTTTGGGCACGCGTTCTGCGGCAACAACGGTTGCCACACGCAAATCTATCTTTGCAAAATCATCAATGGTAATTTCATCAGCTGCTGCCGCTGCAGGTTTTACTTCTTTTTTGGCTTCAGCTTTCGGAGCTTCGGCTTTAATTGCCTTAGCGGCAGTTTTTTTGGTAGCCGCAATTACGGTTTCACCGGCTTCGGTAACTTCAATGCGCGGGAAAAGCGGTTCGCCCTTCTGCACTTTGGTGCCGGTTGCCAGTTTGCCCCAAACAGCGTCTGCCATAAAGAAGCTTTCCGGTTTGCCAAGGCCGAGCTGTTCGTAAATTTTCGGCGCGGTAACAGGCACAAACGGCGCAATCAAAATGGCAATAATGCGCAGCGCTTCGGCAAGGTTGTACATAACTGCCTGCAAACGTTCTGCCTGTGCCGGGTCTTTTGCCAGAATCCACGGTGCGGTTTCGTCAATATATTTATTGGCACGGCCGATAAGGTTCCATACATCCTTAATAGCCTGGTTCAGTTCCATATGGTCCATGGCATCACTGTAACCGGCAACAGTTTCGTTAACAAGAGCAATAAATTCCTTATCAACGGCTTCTGTGCCTTCCTTATGCGTTACAACGCCGCCGTGGTATTTTTCAATCATGCTTACGGTACGGTGCAGCAGGTTGCCAAGGTCGTTGGCAAGGTCGGCATTAATGCGGTTAATCAGCGCGTCGCGCGAGAAGTTGCCGTCGCTGCCGAGCGTAATTTCGCGCAGCAGGAAGTAGCGGATAGCATCCGGGCCAAATTCTTCAATTAAAGCAATCGGGTCGATAACATTGCCCTTGGATTTGGACATCTTATCGCCGTCAACAACCAGCCAGCCATGGCCGTAAACCTGTTTCGGCAGTTCTTCGCCCATTGCCATCAGCATAATCGGCCAGATAATGCTGTGAAAACGTACAATTTCCTTACCGACAAGGTGAATATTGGCAGGCCAGAATTTTTTAAACTTTTCTTCATCCGTGCCGTAGCCGATAGCGGTAAAGTAGTTTAAGAGCGCGTCAAACCAAACGTAAACAACGTGTTTCGGGTCGAACGGAACGGGAATGCCCCAGTCGAAAGTCGTGCGGGTAATGCACAAATCTTCCAAGCCCTGTTTGATGAAGTTAATCATCTCGTTGCGGCGGGAAACCGGCTGAATAAAATCAGGATGGGTTTCAATATATTCCAGAATTCTATCCTGATATTTGGACAGTTTAAAGAAATAACTTTCCTCCGCCATTTTTTCTACCGGGCGGCCGCAGTCCGGACATTTGCCGTCTACAAGCTGGCGTTCCAGCCAGTAAGATTCGCACGGAACGCAGTACAAACCTTCATAATTCTTTTTATAAATGTCGCCCTGGTCATAAATTTTCTGCAGTACAGCCTGTACAACTTTATGATGGCGTTCTTCGCTGGTGCGGATAAAATCGTTGTTGGAAATGTTCAGCATTTTCCACAGCTTTTTAAAGTTGGCTACGATTGCATCAACATACTGAATCGGCGTAATGCCTTTTTCGGCTGCTTTGCGCTGAATTTTCAGGCCGTGTTCGTCGCTGCCGGTTAAAAAGAATACATCCTCGCCTTTCGCGCGGTGATAACGGGCAACGGTATCGGCAATGGTTGTGCAGTAAGCGTGGCCAATGTGCAGATTATCGCTGGGATAATAAATTGGGGTAGTGATATAAAAACTGTTCTTGCTCATGTGCTTTCCCTTCTTTTATGTTAATATTGTTTTAACGGTATAAACGCCTGCAATGCTGATTTTTGCAGACAATTCCTTTGTAATTTTATCACATTCTGCGCCGCTGTGCAAAAGTTTTAAAAAATGAATCATTTAAAAACTTCACTAATAAATTCCTTAATCTTGCCAATAAAAGAATCGTTGTTTTGTTCTGAATTATTAACTTCAAGTGTCTCTTTAAAATCATATACTTTATGTGTTTTAATAGAAGTTTTTGATTCCTTTTTACTATTTTTCTTTTCTTGCCATTTTGTATAATTTTCCTCAAATACAACAAACCAAGTACAAATTTTTTGCATAGCTACCAGAACTGTATAAGCATCTTTTTTTATAATTTTTTCATTGTATTCATTCGAATGCACATACTTATTTCCGATAATTCTTATATTATGCATTTCTTGAAATATATTTATAGTATCAACTAATTCTTTTGGTATTTTCATTTCTAATATTTTTATTTTATCATGCATTGATACATTTTTATAAATGTCAGATAATTTCATTACTTCCAATATACATTTTATTATAACTTCTAATATCTTTCTAAATTGAATGCAGAACATATCTGGACTAATATTATACAAATATATACTTTTCATCAACTCTCGATATATCGGGAAAAACTTTTTGTTATTAAGATATTCAAAATTAAATTCGGAATTTATATTTTTCATTTAGTTAATACCTCTCATTAAATTATATAACCATAAATTTCATTCACTTTTATAAAAGTAAAACCGGGAGCTGCCACTCCCGGTTTTTTGCTTTTGGTGTACCATACAGACTGGTTACACTGCTGCTTTGTTGTGCTTTTATTATACCCTTATTAAAAATAAAAGTAAACCCTTTTATTCTTCAGCCAGTAATCTGTTATAAAGCTCGCGCTTAGGCACTTTGCGCGCTTTGGCAACCTGTGCCAGCGCTGCTTTTTTATCCATGCCCTGCGCAATAAGTGCCTTTACTTCGTCCAGCGGGTCGGCTGCCTGCGTTTCTTCCTGAATATCAGCCTCACCCTGCGCTATAACAAGGCAAAACTCACCTCTCGGCGGCTGCGCTTCCAGCCATGCCAGGCATTCCGTTATGCTGCCGCGGAAGAATTCTTCGTGCAGCTTGGTAATTTCGCGCGCAGCAGCAAGCTGCCTGTCGCCCCACGCCGCCAGTATTTCCTTCAGCACGTCTTTAATACGGTGCGGCGCTTCATACAATATTATTGTCGAAGGAATGTTCTTCCACGCAGCAAGCTGCTCAGCCCTGTTCTTTTTGCTTTTGGGCAGAAAACCGCCGAAAAAGAACGGTGATGACGGCAGCCCCGAAGCAATCAGTGCGCACAGTGCGGCATTTGCGCCCGGCAGCGGCACAACTTTTATGCCTGCGTCAATCGCTTCGCGTGCCAGCTGCTCGCCGGGGTCGGCAATGCCGGGAAAGCCAGCATCGCTGACAAGCGCTACATTCTTGCCGCCCAAAAGTTCAGCTATCAGCTTCGGCCCGTTTTTATCCTTGCTGTGCTCATCATAGCGCACCAAATGCCCTTTAATATTAAAATGGTTTAAAAGCTGTAAGGTATGGCGCGTATCTTCCGCCGCAATAATATCGGCTTCGCCTAAAGTGCGCAGTACGCGCGGCGTAATATCTTCCAGATTGCCTATCGGCGTTGCGCAAAGATATAAAGTTCCGGCTTCCGTCATTTTGCCTGCTCCTTCGATTTATCGTAATACGCCATTGCCTGCGCGCTTAAACTTCCGTCGGCGTTGTACATTACAAGCGGCGGCAAAACGTCAAGCCCGTAGCTGCCGCCCTTAACCATTTCCATTAAAAATATCCATGCAGGTTTGTCAACCGCGCTGTGTACCCATTGCAAACGTTTGGGCTGCAAGCCAAACTCCGCCGCCAGCTGCATGCACTCGGCAAAACGGTCGGGCAGCTGCACAATGGCAAAGCGCCCACGGTAGCGCACGGCATACGCCGCCGCTTTAAAAAAGTCACGCAAATCAGCCGTTACCTCGTGGCAGGCGGCAGTGCCAATTTTGCGGGTATTGCCGCTGTTGCGGTAGGGCGGGTTGGCAATTACCAAATCCATGCTTTCGGTTTTAAAATATTTGTTAATTTCGCGCAAATCGCCGCCAATTACTTTTACCGTTTCTTCAAGCCCGTTATCTTTAATGCTGCGCTCCATAAGGGCGGTAACTTTTGGGTTAAACTCAATTCCGGTTACCTTTTCCGCGCCGCGCGCTGCCAAAAACAGGCTTATTGCCCCTGTGCCGCTGCCAAGTTCCAGCACCTGCGCCTTTTTTACCAGATGTGCAAATGCCGCCACAAACACAGAATCCGTCGTAAAAGTAAATTCACCGGCGTCCTGCCAGACTACATAGCCGCAGCCCGGCAATGAATCGCGCCTGATTCCGCTGTGTACCATTAAATTTTATCCGCCTTGGAAGCATCCACGATTTCGTCCCATTCCACCTGAATGGTATTGTCCGGCGTAAGCTGTACGGAAGCAGTACGCATAGCGCGGTTAACGCCCATAACGCGGCCTTCGCCGAGTGGAGTAACAACCATAACGCCAACCTTCGGTGCTTCCACGCGTTCCGGTACGGAACGTTTGCCGCAGCAGCCGCTGCAATACACATCGTTTTCGTATTTTAAGCAGCACATCAGCCTGCCGCACACGCCGGAAATCTTGGCCGGGTTCAGCGACAGGTTCTGGTCTTTGGCCATCCTGATGGATACCGGCTCAAAATCGCCGAGGAAAGTAGCGCAGCACAAAGGCCTGCCGCAGCTGCCGATGCCGCCCAGCATTTTCGCTTCGTCACGCACGCCAATCTGGCGCAGTTCAATACGGGTACGGAATACGGACGCCAAATCCTTAACCAGTTCACGGAAATCAATACGCCCGTCCGCCGTGAAATAAAAAATAATCTTGTTAACGTCAAAAGTAAATTCTACGTCAATCAGCCGCATGGGGAGCCCATGCTTGGCAATTTTGCGCAGGCAGATGTTAAAGGCTTCTTTTTCGCGCACTTTATTTTCCTGCACCTTCAGCGCGTCCTGCTCGGTTGCCTTGCGCATAACGGGTTTCAGCTGCGAAACAAGTTTGTTTTCCTCAACTTCGCGCGCGCCGATAACAACCGTTCCGTATTCCAAACCGCGCACCGTTTCCACAATTACGTGGTCGCCAACTTCCACGCCGGTATCAACCGGGTCAAAATAATATATTTTACCTGCTTTTTTAAACCTAATGCCTACTACTTTCAGCAAAATTTTCACTCCTTCCGCAGTAAATCAAGTTTCAAAACCAGTGCCTCCAAAACATTTTTGGCACTTACATTTTTATTTATGTTCTGCCAGGCTTCCTGCGCAGCGTTTACGCCCTGCCTGGCTGTATGTAAAGGCCAATCTGCGGCAATGCCGTCAAGCCCGGCCATAATATCCGTATTGTAAACCTGCCCGCCTGCACCGCTCTGCAAAAGCAGCACATCGCGCAGAAGGTAAATAAACTGTTCCGTTAAAAGCAGCGCGGCCGCACGGTCGTATTTTTCACCCCAGCCCAGCGCCGCAATATAACCAAAAGGGTTTTGCAGCGGCAGTTTTTTCAGTAAATCAAGCGCCTCACGGCGGATTGCAAAAATATCTGCCTGATTATAACTTAACGCCCTGCCAGGCGAACCACCTGCAAGAGCCGCCAGCACCTGTGTGTTTTGAGTAATGCCTTTTGCTTTCAGTATCTGCTGGACGGCACTGCTGTCCGGAGCGTCAAAACGCAGGCGCACCACGCGCGACAGCACCGTCGGCAATAGACGCTCTGCCTGCTGCGTAATTAAAATAAACAGCCAGCCCGGAGGCGGTTCCTCCAGAAGTTTTAAAAGGCTGTTGGCCGCTTCTGCCGTCATCTGCCCGGCATCGTCTATAATGCATACTTTATGTTCGGAAAGCACAGGTGCAAATGCCGCCTGCTTTGCCATTTCCTTAACCTGCTCGATTTTGATGTCTTTGCCTGCTTCTTCTGCCGTCAGCAGGTAAAAATCCGGATGGGCAAAACTATTGTTTTCAATATCCATCAGGCGGCAGCTCTCGCAAATTCCGCAGGGCTTTTTTGCCGCAGACTTGCATAAAAACGTTTTTGCAAAATGCAGGGCCAGCATTTTTTTGCCAATGCCGCCCATACCATAAAACAAAAGGGCATGCGGGCGGCTGCCGGGTTTCAGCAGTTTTTGCAAAAACTCTTTATTCTGTTGGTGTCCCAGCACTTCATCCCACATAATTAACCTCATATTTTAATGGTAGTATTAATAACACGCATAATTTCAGCTGTTACCTTCTGTTCATCCTGCAAGGCATTAATTTTAAAAATGCGTTCCGGGTATTTTTCTGCCAGCAGCATAAAACCGTCCCGCACCTTCTTCTGAAATTCCAGCCCGGCATTTTCATAGCGGTCTTCAACGCCGCGCAAAGCACGCCTTGCCGCTAAAAGGTCCGGGTCGCCGTCAAGCAGTATTGTTAAATCCGGCTCCAAACCGCCGGAAGCAAAAGTGCTTAAGCCGTGAATGGCCTGCAAGGGCAGCCCGCGTACAATTCCCTGGTATACTTCGGTAGAATCGCTGAAACGGTCGCACAGCACAATTTTACCCGCCAGCAGCGCCGGTTTAATTACCCGCGCAACATGGTCGGCACGCGCCGTAATATATAAAAGCGTTTCCGTACGGGCATTCATTATCAGTTCCGGGTCAAGCACCATTGCGCGCAGGCTTTCAGCAAGCCTCGTACCGCCCGGTTCACGCGTGCATACAACTTCACGCCCAAGCCTTCTCAATTCTTCAGCCACATGCTCCAGCTGCGTGGTTTTGCCGCAGCCGTCTGCGCCTTCCAGGCTGATAAAATAACCTTTTGCCATTTATTTAATCACCCGCAGTTCTGTTAATGTATAATCGGCCGGCCCGCTGACAGGCAGCCCCAGCTTTTTCATGCGCAGGCAGTAGTCAATTACTGCTGCAGTAACAAGTTCGCCCGGCCACAGCACCGGTATGCCCGGCGGATAAAAGCTCACCTGCTCCGCGCAGATTCTGCCTTCCGCCTTTTGCAGCGGCAGGCTTTCAGTTTCCGCGTCAAACGCGCTGCGCAGCGGCACTGCCGTAACAAACTCCGGCAGCCTCCAGCAGTTTTGTTCTTTTAAAGGGGCGCGTTTATGCTGCTCCAAGCCTGCAAAAACACGGCTTATTTTTTCAAGCACGGCATCATATTCTGCGCCGCCGTCTGCAAAGGTTACCAAAAAAAGCACGTTCTGCGCATCGGTAAGCTCCACGGCAATTCCTGCCTTGCGCAGGGCATCGCCGGCTTCCGTGCCGCTATAACCCCACGCCGCCGTATTAACCGTTACTTTGGTGCAGTCAAACCCGGCTATGCCATTTTTGCCGGTGCAATCTGTATCCAACAGTTTCAGCCCGGCAAATTTACTTAAGCACTTGCGCAGCTTTTCTGCAGCTGCCAGCGCACGCTCAATCAGCTTTTCGCCCTGTACAGCCAAAGTATAACGTGCGGCGTCTATTGAAGCCATCAGCAAATAATTAGGGCTTGTAGTTGTTAAAAGGCTCACCGCTTCCGCGGCACGCGTTAAATTAATGCGCCCGCCTTTAACATGCAGCAGCGAACACTGCGTCATAGCGCCCAGAATTTTATGCGTGCTCTGCGCGCAGGCATCCGCCCCGCACTGTAAAGCCGAAGGAGGCAGCTTACTGCTGAAGCCAAGGTGCGGCCCATGTGCCTCATCCACCAAAAGGGCGGCATTATGGGCATGGGCAATTCCGGCAATGGCTTTTAAATCCGCAGCCTGCCCGTAATAATTGGGGCTTGTCACCAGCACGGCTTTAATATCCGCATGGCGCGCAAACATTGCTTCCACCGCCTGCGGCGTAATTTGTGTGTTAATGCCAAATACCGCGTCATATTCCGGCATTGCAAAAACAGGCTCCAAATTTGCCAGAAGCAGCGCGCCTGCTACACTGCGGTGAGCATTGCGCGGCACCAAAACTTTATCTCCTGCTTTGCAGGCCGCCATCAGCATGGCATGAATAGCGCCCGTTGTGCCGTTAACGGCAAAAAAACACCTGTCGCTGCCATACAGCCGCGCCGCTAAATTCTGCGCTTCCATTATATATGAAGAAGGCGCATGAATATCATCCAGTTCGCTCATCAGCGATACATCCATCGCCGCGGCTCCTGCGCCGAGTTCGTTTTTTAAAAGCGCTTCCATGCCGCGCCCGCCCTTGTGCCCGGGCGTATGGAAGGGATAAACCTTTTCGTTTTTATATTTCAGCATCGCTTCAACAAGCGGCATTCTGTTCTGCAAAACAACCTCCAAGGCATATTAACCCATGTTATCTTTATATTTTATCACAGCACGCCGCCTAATTAAAGCATTTTAATCTGCGCGGCAATTTGCGCTGCGTCATAAATTCCGTCAACCAGAATATACTTACAGCCATATTCACGGCACAAGCGTAAATTAGACGAATTTTCCTATTAAAATTACCATTTTACACCTCCGCCGCTTTATATTTTACCATAATAATAACAAAAACATTTTAATTAAACTTCTGCCATGCTACAATAAATATAGGAAAGCCGATTGGAGATGAAGCCTATGAAACTGCGCTCTAAACCAATGACCAAAGAACAAATAAAGCAGTACCTGCATAAGCTCCAGCTGGAAAATTTTACGCCCAGGGCTGATTTAGCAACGCTGCAGAAACTGCATGACGCGCATTTAAAATACATCCCCTATGATAATTTTGACTGCCTTAACAGCAAAATAACGTCGCTGAAGCGCGAGGACATGTTTAATAAACTCATTTTGCACAACCGCGGCGGCATTTGCTTTGAGCTGAACGGGCTGTACGCCTGGCTGCTCGAATCGCTGGGCTTTAATTTCGTCAGCTTCGCCGGGCGCTTCATTAATAAGATAAACGTGTACCAGATGCGCCAGCACCGCAACATGTGCGTAACCATCGACGGAAAACGCTATATCACCGACGTCGGCGTCAACAGCGAAAGCCCGCGCATACCGCTTTTGCTGGAAGAACAGCGCGTACAGAGCGACGGCATCAGCCAATACAAATTTACGCGCGACGAGTTTTGGGGCTGGCTGCTGTGGCAGAAGGAAAAAGGCAAACCGTGGAAACGCATGCTGGGTTTTACCGAAGAACCGCAGCTGGAAAAGGATTACGTTTTCCCTTCTTTCTGGTGCGACGCCCATCCAGATTCGCCCTTTAACAAAGAAAAAGAGCTTTCCATCTTCCGCGAGGACTGCAACATCACCATCCGCGGCAACTTTTTAAAATTTTACCTGAGCGGCAGGGTTAAATACCGCTATAAAATAAAAAACGGCGCCGACTTAAAAGAGGTGCTGTGGGAATACTTTGGCATTAATGTTGAATACCGCCTGAAAAATGACGGTATGGACTACGAATGAGGTAAAAATGACTGCAATACCGGATTATGTAAAAAAAATACTGCATATGCTTACAGAAGCAGGCTATGAGGCTTACATTGTGGGCGGCGCCGTGCGCGATTTGCTTTTAAAACTGCCGCCCGGCGATTTTGACATCACCACCAGCGCTACGCCGGAAGAAATCAGCGCGGTATGCCGCGCCAACAATATTAAAACCATTGATAACCTCGGGCAGAACTTTGGCTGCGTGGTTGCCGTTATAGACGGCGTTCCTGCGGAAATTACCACCTTCCGCGGAGAAAGTTATGGTGCTGACGCCCACAAGCCGGAAAAAGTATGGTTCAGCAAATCGCTGCGCGAAGATTTAAGCCGCCGTGATTTTACCGTTAACGCCATGGCAATGGATATAAACGGCAGAATATATGATTACCATAACGGCATAGAAGATTTACAGAACCATATTCTGCGCACCGTAGGCGACGCCGGGCAGCGTTACAGAGAGGACGCCCTGCGTATGCTGCGCGCCTGCCGTTTTGTTGCTCAGCTTGGCTTTGACTATGTACAGGAAAACGGCGTGCTGCCGCCCTTTGGCGAAGAAAACACACCTTACTATATGCCGCGCAATTTCAGTTTTCCCACCGGAAACTGCGCCGGTTTATCGCTTGAACGCGTGCGCACCGAACTTGACAAGCTGCTTACAGGCAAATATGCAGGCAAAGGCCTGATGCTGCTGACGGCAACAGGGCTGACAGACGCCAAATGCCGCATAAAAGAAAACGGCACATATCATGAAATTGACATCCTGCCGGAACTGCACCACCTGGAAGGGCTGCCACAAAACCGGCGCTTTCACTGTTACAACGCCTGGGAGCATACATTAAAAGCAGTTGATAACAGCCCGCGCGATTTAACAATCCGCTGGGCCATGCTGCTACACGACCTCGGCAAAGGCATGCCCGGCATCCGCGGCACCCATCCGGACGGTTCGCCCAGTGACCACGGGCACGAAGCGTTAAGCGCAGTTATGGCGCAGGAAGTAATGACGCGCCTGCGCTACCCAAAAGATTTTGCCAAGCGCGTTGTATGGCTGGTATCGCGCCACATGCGCTTTGCGCCGATGATGTTTACCAAAGAACGCACGCTGACGCGCTGGGTACGTGCCGAAGCTGCCAGCGGCGAATTCCGCACCTCCAAAGATTTAACGGAAGCCTTTACTCAGCTGAAGGAAGTGTTTTTGGCTGACATGGGCGCAACGCACGCCGGCAACAAACCGCAGCTGATGGCAGAAGGGCGCGAACTGGCAGATGCCGTGATAGAAATTGCCCGCAATAAAATGCCGGTGCATACTGCCGACCTTGCCGTAAACGGAGCAGACCTTGCGCAAATTATAACGGACAGCGCGGAAACAGGCGCATTTTTAAAATATCTCCTGGAACGTGTCCGCAGCGGCAATTTGCCCAACGAACGCACAGCACTGCTTGAAGCGGCAAAACACCGCCAGCAAAAAACATCTGCCAAAGCAGAAATTTAAATTTTATATTGTACCTGCAAATGCAAAGTGCTATACTTAATTTGTATGGGGACGTAGCTCAGCTGGGAGAGCCAGCGCAACATAACACCTGCCCTACCAAAACAGCAAATTGCACAAACAAGTCAAGCGAAAATATACAAAATAACCAAATATGGGCCTGTAGCGCAGTTGGGAGCGCATCAAATTCGCATTGTGGGGGTCGTCGGTTCGAATCCGATCAGGTCCACCAGAAAAAGCCGTGAAACCATAAGTTTCACGGCTTTTTTGCAACTTTTTTCGCAAAAATGCTGGGCCCGTAGCTCAACCGTTTCCGCTCTATTTCCCGTCCCAGCCCCCGCTCCGTTCGCATCCGCTATTCGGGACACCAGAAACGATCATTATTTTTCTTCTCCGCCCCTCGGGAAAAGCAAAAAAAAATCTGGAAATGAATGATTCACATCCAAGCATATTGTACAAGACGGTTCGCATTTCCTTTGTGCAGTGTTTCCAGTATCTACGCTGAAAGCACTTCAGAGGCATATAGCCTGCTTTAGAAAATCTCTATTTCGTTCTGGAACAACACCTCGATATGACCATAAGTAAAGATATTCACCCGCTCAATCCACTGACACAAAATCATCTTCCGGATCGAGAACTCCGCTTCCATCGCTTTGTCGTACAGCTTTTGCAGTTCAGGATGGGTATCCACATGACATTTTAACTGACGCAGCACTTCTTTGTCGATCCGCTCCGCCCGATAAGTACTCTGTGTAGAACATCGCTCACGGTGCTGAACCCGATTGTAGCATTTATAGACGGGGATTCTCTCATTTTGCTCCGTCACACGATGGGTTCTTCGCACAGTTGAAGCAAATCCTCTCCCTCCACAGCAGCCGCAGTAAACATTTCCCGATAACAGCGCTTTTCCCACCAGCTTTTTGGGAAGCTGCCCTTGCTTTCTCTTCTCCATTACTTGCTGTGCCGCCTGAAATGTTTCCGGTGAGATGATTTGCAATTCCGGGTTGAGCTGTGAACGAACCCCTCCTCTGCACATGACTCGGTGAACAACTCTCGGTGTAAAAATGCGTTAATGGAGCTTGGATGGAACACTTCACCATTCCGGTCATAGATACCCTGTGCTGCAAGCTCTGTCGCAATTCTTCGTCCGCCATATCCGTACCGGATATAGTAGTCGAAGACTATACGGATGACCTCTGCTTCACCAGGTATGATTTGCAGATCATGCACATCACGTCCCCTGGGGTTGACCCGCCCCGTTTTGACAAGCCTATAACCATACGGTGCTCTTCCTCCACAGTAGAAGCCCTCACTGGTAAGCTGCTGCATCCGGGTCTTGGTCCGTTCGGAGATTTTCAAACTTTCACCGGAAGCCTGCCAATAGCGAATGTAATTGATCAGCTTATCGGCATGGCTCTCAAATCTCTGCGGTCCCTCTCGGGCACTCCAAATCTCAATTCCCAGCATGGAGAGATCCTCTACAAAAAACGGAGTCTCCGAATCCCGTCGCCCCAATCGGTCAAACATAAAGACAAGAAGGATGTCAAACTTATGTTGTTTGGCATCCTTCTTGATTTGCTGCAGCACTCTGCGGTCCGCTGTGGGGGTCTTGAATCCTGAGATTCCTTTCTCGTAGAACTCCTTGATGATTTTCCAGCCGCGAGCGGCGGCGAACTCCTGGCGCTGCATGGGAATGTCATCCTCGTGCAACTGCTGGACAGTGGATACCCGGTACAGGCAATAGACTCGATTCATTGTACACTCCTCCTTAGGTAGAATAAGAGGATTATACAATGCCATTTTCTGTCTGGATTCCCAAAAGTTTAAATAGGAGAATCTCGGAATCTATGGTATCTTTTCTACTCAAAATCATCAATCATATCTGACAACGGTTTGATATCATGCAGATTGCTCATAAACAATTGGTCCCAAATATTTAAACAGATCTCAGTAATGAAGGGATCGTTTTTCCCTTTATCGAACAAACAGACCACACATTTTACCAAGTCGGTTACAATAAGTCTCTCACCTCTTTCTGGTGGCATCTGAGAAAGGCTATTACCAATTGTCTCTAAAACGAGAGCAAAGCTGCAAATGTTTTCATCGCTTTTATACAGATAGTCCAAAAAAGAATGAAAGAGATGAACACTTTGCCGCGATTCCATTAAGTGAACCAGAAACTCTTCATCCCTTTTTATTTCAATGCATCGATCAAAGAAAAGACGATTGAACCCTTGCAACTCATCCGATGAATGATCCATCAAATGGATCAGAACCATCTTACTCTTTTCATGATACTCATCCGAATTAAAAGAGGCAACAGCTTGTGAACAGATTCGGCCTTGTTGTTTTGCGCTAAATTGATGTGACATGATAAATTGCAATGCTTTTTGGTCATTATGAAAGATTCCAACTGCACACAGTAAGCCAGCAGCACATTCAGCTAAGTCATCAATCTCGGACAAACAGGCTTTTATTAATATTCCTCTATAGTAAGTGTTACGGTTATCATATTCCCGAGACAAAATATCCCAATATCCATGGGCCGCAACAACACGCAAGTCATCTCCTGTGAGCGAAGTAAAAATTTCAACTGAAAAAGCCTTTTCGATATTATAATAGGGCCGAACGCAATCCATCACCGCAAAACGCACAGCATGATTAGGATCCTTGCTTGCTAATAGAATCGTACTTTTTAGTTTATCTCCCAAATCATAATGTTCCCAAAGTAAAGCTGCGATGGCATGGAGAGCACACCCGCGTGCGCAGTTGATTGAATTTTGAAGGAGTGAATGAGTTGATTTGTGCTCAGGATCTGAACTGCTTGTAACGCCGTATTCATCTTTACCTGGGTGAGGATGATTTAATGCAATTTCCCTTAGGATATTGATGACATCATCTGACCACATCTCATTTGGGTGTTTTTCAATCACATGTGAGACAGCCATAGCGATGTTGAGATTTTTGCTGTGCCCATAGCGCTGAATAACCTTGCTTACAAGCTCAACATCAAACTCCCCGTTTGAACTATTCTCAGATAATGCGTACAGGACATGAGAAATGTACCCTTCATAACAATTTTCCGGAAAAGACAAGGAAAGTTTGGCAAATCTGAGTGGCTCCCGCTTGGCTTGACTACCAAGAGCAGATGCAAAAGTTTGATGATTCGCTTCGATGTAGTAGGGACCGTTATCAGATCCGCGCCACCTATCGTTCATTTTGTTCTGGGGGGTGGAGATAATTTGGAGCCATGTCTTATTGCTCAGTCGCTCCGTATAATTGTCTACGGGAGATACAACTGTTTTGGCTACCCCCATGGTAAATCCACAATAAAAGTAGGGCAGTTGAATCCAAGAATTTCGGTTTACTACATTGAGCAACTGCTTAGCGTATGCAGATAAACGAGAAATGTCCATGCTTGGTAAAAGTGCTTTTTGGAAGTGTCCCCAATATGCATAGTACACAGGTATATGATGTGCTTTCCTTACATCAAGACGGCGTTTAAATATATATACCATCTGCTCAGTTGGTTCTTTCCAATTACAGATATACTGCTCCAGTTTTTGGAATAACGCCATACTGCAAACAGGAGAGAATTTTTTAATTATTTGAGCCGAATCAGTTAGATAATTATCCTTCTTTGCAGAAAACACAAATATTTTTGCAGAAACATCTTCTAAAATCCACTCTATCACCTCGTCAGCATAATCAGTGGGCAAATTTAATACAGCATGCATGATACACTCATGTCCAACTGCAGAGATTGGATATTTTACTCCTTTAATAAACTCCATTAATTCATTAGGAGAGGATTGTGCACATTCTGCAAAGGCCTCTTTTACAATCTCTGTAATCTCACGAACAGCAGATTCTTTAAATTCATTTGATTCCCATTCCTCGTAATCATGGCTCCATCTATCTTCTGGCCAATGTGGGAGATAATTAGATGTTACCTCACAAATCTTGGAAAATAGTTTTGTTACAAGTAGCCACGCATACTGCTTAATATAACAGGAAAGATTTCTGGAATCTTCGATATAAAGGCGTGAAATTCTTTGGCTTGGCCAACTCCCGACAATGATCTCAAACAGGTCTATGGCTCTTGAGGATGAGCGCTTAATAAGCTCATGAAATCCCCAAAAGTTTTGAAAAAGTGCTGGATCATTTTGCAAAAGCTGCATTCTAAATTCGAACATTTCATCAGAATCATCGTTTGCATCATGACATAATGTCCAGAAAATTTTGCGATCTTGTTCAGCATTCAGAAACGCAAAAAGACGCAGTCTATCTGTTACAAAATCTGGTTCTTTTGAGCTAATAGATTTTAATAGTGACAGATATTTATCTGAGGGGAAAACACGATTTGAAAGGGGGAACAATCGCATAACAAATGCAGGGTGGCCATATAACACAACTTGGGTGATATAATCTGACCACTCTGGTTTTTGTATATATTTGTCGACGATTCTGTAAATTTCAACTGTAGGGGCATCACATTGTCCGATTATTTCAAAAACTGTGCATTTGAAGTAAAAGCGCACACAAGAAGCTTCTAATAATTCAATACTCTGCTTTTCAAATAGGATGGGATCACTGTCAAGCAAATTTTGAAGAACTGTCAACACACGATATCTAATAAAGGGTGTTTGATGATTTTTATCTCCAATCAAGTCTTTAAGCTCATAACCCGAATAGATCTTCTCTAAAATATCTGATGTTATGAAGTAGTCTAAGAAACTCTGATGTGCAAATGAAATGCTTTTTGTATTTGGATTGCTATTTAATAGGCCTGACGAAACAAGACAATCGATTTCGTTTGTTTGATCTGTAAAGATAGCCCGTGGAAGCGAAAAGACAGTTCTTCTTTCCATTGACATCACAATTTTATCTTTACAGGCAATAACCGCTTCGGATTGTAAACCAACTGAAATGCACTTTTTCTGAATCTGCTGCCACCATGCATTCATTAACTCAAAAACTGAGGAAACACTGTTATTCTTTGCATTTTCTTCGAGCTTGGACCAAACGTACAATGAAGATGGGGTTAGGAGCAACTTTTGGAGTCGAGAAGAAAGATGATTGTACGCTTGACCTATAACTTGAACCACATCATCCTTAGTAAACTGACTCACATTTACCTTGATCCATTGCAACTCAGCATGTGAATCCGAGGATGCAAACAGTTCTTTCAATCCCCTGTCATTATCTAAATCAAAGGTACGAGATGCAAATACAATCGATATTTTTCCTTCTGAATATCTATTGATGGCTTCTGCCTGTTGGATAAATTCTTTACAGACATCCAAAGCATCACCGGAGTGATTGCTTGTCCAACGCAAAGCATCCAGCTGATCCAGAATCAAGACGCAGTGTCTTCTTGCAGCAAGGGTCGATAAACAATACACCGGCGATTCCGGAAGGCCAAGATCCTGGCCATAAGTATCTGCGGATATGCGAGGTACATGTTTATCAAGCTTTACAGCAAGGTAAAGAGTGTTGGTTTGTTTTAAGTAACGGATCGTTTCTTCCAGGCATCCGCTTTTTCCAGTACCGGCCTTTCCATGAAGAATTACTGATTGCCCATCTTTGATACTTTGAATAATATCATCCGTTGCTGTTCGATGTACGAGATTTTCGTGGATAGCATGATAGGAATCCCAATATGTACTGTTTAGGATGTGAATTCTATTTAAAACTGTTTCATTGCCGCAATAGTTACGAACATGGATATTCTTTTCCTCTAAATAATCAATGACATCTTTGGCTGTTATTTTTACCCCGTAACGGCCAGTATCATTGGCATACTGTTCCAGCAAAACTCGAACTGTAGATGCCTTCCCTGTAAATAGCGTACCAATGTATTCTTCTAAGTCCTGCTCAGCTTCTGTACCAGTAATATATTGCTCAAAAAAGCAATGCGATAATAATAACATGGTTTCTGCTTTGGCTGACGGTTCGCTTTTATCAAACCCAAATTCCACTACGCAATCATTGAACATACGCCTAATAGCATCATTCGTCAGCTGAAAATTTATAAAGTCCTCGGGTGAAGAATTGGTTCGAGCTCGCTTACAAAGTTCATCTAATTCGTTATATTGCAGAGGTGAAATAAAATAGTATAAGTTTTTAATGTCAGCAGAAATAATTTCTTTGGCTCGCTCAAAAACTTTGTACTTTCTTAGATCTAAAATACTCCATGAAGAATGTGTGGTATTACTGGCTTTGCACTGATAATGCTTAATAGTTCCGTCTTTTTGTTCGGAAATGAATTCTACAGAGTTACTATTGTCACCTAAAGGTTCAACAGTAATAGAAATAAGCTCTTCTCTGACAAGTCTGAGAAGGAGTTTAGCAAGATAGCGATTCTCGTATTTATTTCCGTATTTATCAGCTCTGCCACCAGGTTCAAGACTCATGGCATATTCCTCCACTGTCTATATTTTAAGCTGTTTTCTAATATTAACACCGCGACCATATATCCATCATGTTTAAAAAGGTCTATTCTTATTATAGCATAGATCCACAAAAATCGCCTATTCCTTGCAAGAATCTAAACCGCAAACATAGACTTTTCATCTTTCAAATTATAATCGTGTATGTTCAAAGTCTGCGCCAGGCAAAAAACTCATTACTTTCAAACCTGTTATAGAAAAAATGTACAGATATAAGTTGAACTTCATTATATACACAACAATTTCATTCGAACGGTTCACATCCCCCTTAAATCCCAAGTGGTTCGCATCCCTATGTTTTGTGACAAAAACTTTTTCTCAGATGTTCATAAAAAATGCGAACCATTCGGTAGAGCGTACGGTTCGCATCCGTAAGGCCGAGGGTTCAATCCCCTTCGTCTCCACCAAAATCTAACAACAAACCCGCCAGAATCATTTTCTTCTGGCGGGTTTACTTTATTCTGTATATCGCGGAATTGATTTAAATTTACACGTTTTATGTTTATAAAATAAATTTATAGTTTTTGCTACACCCCTTTTATTTCTTGCTATAATCCATTCATAAGTATTAGCTTCTTCCTCAAGATATGTATAATATGACCGGTTATACAAAAAAGTAATCACATTACTTTTCTCCACCAGCGACCCAAATCTGCTCAATTCTTTGATTTGAGGATAAGCATTATCCCTGTCGTCAAAAAAACGTGCTATTTTTAACTGCGCAAGCAAAATAACCGGTAAACGCAAATCCAATATAGTATCTTTAAGCTTATCCGCTATAAAGCTATATTCTTGTCTGTTTTTAGGATTCTGCGGAATCAGATTAAGATTATCTATTATAACCAGTTCTGCGCCCAAATTTTCTTTGGCAAATTTAATATTCTTAATCAAGTCTGTTAAATTTGACACCGGAATATCAAAAAAATAAATTTTACTTTTTTGTACAGCTTCAACAGCATCTACAAGACATTTCCATTCCCACTCGCCTAAGTTATTTTTTTCGCCAAAATGTCCAATATCAACTTCTGCCATGATACCCAGAAGCTTTTTCATTAACCTTCCCTTATCATCACCAAAGCTAAAATAAACAACTGTCTTCTTGCCAACACAAGCAACATTATTTAAAATATTTAAGGCTAAAGTAGTTATCCCAATATATGGGCGTCCTGCTAAAACTATCAAATCTGTATCATAAATACCGCCTTCCATTTCTTTATCCATCTCTATAAAACCGGTTGGAATGCACTTTGCATTTTTTTGCGCAGCAACATCACCTTCAATATCACGAAACGCAGTATAGGCAATATCTGACGCAGAAGTGAAATTATCATTCAATACATTTTTAAAATCTGCACTTTCACTCATCTTAATCTTCCTTTGTTAGAAAAGAATTTTCTGCATTATACTTTTCCAATATCATTTTATAATCGCTTATAGCGTCTTCCAGTAATTTCATTAAGACCTCAACACCATCGTTCTCTCCAAATTTTACATCATAAATTCCAACGGTCATCCATTTGCCAGTTCTTAAACTTGCCGGTTTAACAAATTTTGTATTTCCATACACATATTTTGTTAAAAATTTATTTTTCAAATCATATGTATTCACTCGTGTATTATTTTCATTATCATTAGCAACTTTTAAACGTATTTCCATGTTTGTTTTCTCTGCGCCAATTATAGTTTCTATTTGCAAATACAACCAACATTTATGTTTTATTACTTTACCATCTTTGTCAATTTGATCTACTATAAATAACTCTTTATTTGCATCTTTTAATGGCATATGGAAACATTCAAAACCACCAGCTACGTTTGACACATAACTATAATTGCTCTTAAATCCATGATTATCCAAAAAGTCAGTTTTAGTATGCAAATAATCATAAAATCCATAAACTGCCCACCAACCCCAATCAACAACAGGCAGTGTTTCAAAAGTTTCAACTAATTTTTGCTTGCTATTCCAATAATTATAATAAGAAATGAAAATCTGATTATTTGTTTTATCAACATACTGCTGCATCAAATTAAGCATTGTTTCTCTGCCGATTATTTTATAATGAGCATCTTCAACACTACTCAAATTGCTTTGGAAGCCTGTTTTGTAATAAACGCCTTTTACTATAACAGCATTTTCTTCATGTTTTTTTGCTAATTCTTCAGCATATCTTTTTAACTGATTGTCGTGTTCGGAAGTATATGTTTTATCTTCTAAAATAATTTTGTAAATTTTACCTTCACATTCAACGGTTAACAAAACATCAATTTTATCAACTTGCCGTTCCACATCAAGAAGTTTAAAATTTTTACCTTCAAATTCCGGTACAAACATTTCCAGCATTTTTCTTGCACATTCGTTAAGCGCTGCATCTTTTTCGGCTTCTTCATGTGCGTACGAAGCAAGCCAGCAAATAAATGCGTCCTGCGAGAGTTCGCTTGTGGCATATTCAAACAAATTATTTTTCAGTTCGTTTTTAGCAAATTTTTCATACATAATCCGACACCCCTTTATCTTTATAATTTAATATGTTCTGTTTTTAATTTCCTTTTCCTCTAAAACTTCAACCATATCACCCTGGCTGCGCAGCCACATATCAATGCCTTTATTAAACATTTCCGCTTCAATCAGCCAGCCCTTTTGATTGTGTTCTAAAATTTTAGCTGTTGGCACCCTGTCTAAAACAGCTTCCAACGAAGGTCCGTTATAGTAAAATTTTATTTTTACAAGAACACCTGTCTGCATAAACTGTATACGTTTACGAAACTCGCCATCTTGAAACCGCGTTAAGTAATCTACTTTAAAATGTTTATCAGTAACAATTAACTGTTCGATACGGTCAATTCTATAAATAACTGGTATTAATGTACCATTTACATAATCGTCAGGTGCTTCTTTCTTCGTAAAATACGCCGGCATATAAAAATAATATTCGGAAAATAAAATAGCAACCGGATTTATTTCGCGTATAACATGGCTTCCGTCCATACGTTTATATAATATTTTAAGTACCGTTTGTTCTGCAATCGCTTTGGCTATTTTACCAATTGTATCCAAAATAGCTTTGCCATGTTCCGGCTCTTTATAAGTAAAAATCTCATTTTGAACTATTTTCTTTATATAATTACTATCTTTTTCAGCTAAGTCACTACACCAATCATAATACTTCTCACCACGTTCCCAATATCCAAACCCGTCTGGAGAGATTTCTTTAATGATAGTTTTTAATTCCTTTTTCGTAAAAGCTTTAGTACCAAGCAATATTTTTATCACTGCTATTGTTGTTGGTACTGATATTGAAGTTATACAATTATTAAGTCTGTATACATTTAATTTTTTATCATACACAAGCCTATATTTATAACTATACCTTTCCAAAAAATCTCTAATCGCCTCTAAATCACGCTGAATTGTTTTTAAAGAAACATCGTAAATTTCAGCTTCATTTCCCTTATCTATAAAGTAACCATCCATTAGTTTGGCATATATTTCAAGCTTCCTGTTATTATTAAAACTTTTCATCATTTTATCACCTTCTTGTTTTTATTATAGCAAAAAAGTTGGACTTATAATGTCCATCTTTTTCTATTTTTCTTTTAATATAGCTTGAAAATCAAAAAATCCCGCAATAATGTACGGGATTTTGATAGTGCCTTACGGCTATGTCTTTAATTGTGCCCGCCAAGGGCTATATGTCATTCTTCCCTTTTAGCAAGGCTTACAAACTTGGTAAATTGCTTGTGGAAGAACAGATTTACCGTGCCAACCGGGCCGTTACGGTGCTTGGCGACGATAAGTTCCGTTATGTTTTTATTTTCGGTTTCGGGGTTATAATAATCTTCGCGGTACAGGAACATTACAATATCAGCGTCCTGCTCCAAAGAGCCGGATTCACGCAGGTCAGAAAGCATCGGGCGTTTTACCTGACGCGATTCCACACTGCGGCTGAGCTGCGACAGTGCGATAATCGGCACATTCAGTTCACGCGCCAGTGCTTTCAGCGAACGGGAAATTTCGGAAACTTCCTGCTGGCGGTCGCCGCTTAAATTTCGCTTGCCGCTGCCCTGCATTAACTGCAAATAGTCGACAACGATTAAATCAAGCCCGTGTTCAGCTTTTAAACGGCGCGCACGGCTGCGCATTTCCATAGCCGTTATGCCTGCCGTATCATCGATATAAATCTGCGCGGCGCTTAAAGAATCGGCTGTCTGTATAAGCTGAATCCAGTCCTCGTCACGCAGTTCACCGATACGCAGACGCTGCGAATCGATATTTGCTTCGGCGCAGAGCATGCGCTGTACAAGCTGCTCCTTACTCATTTCCAAACTAAAAAAGGCAACTACTTTCGGCTTGCCGTCCGTCTGCTTGCCGCTGCGGATAGCAACGTTCTGCACAATGTTCAGCGATAATGCCGTTTTACCCATGGAAGGGCGTGCTGCCAGAATAATAAAATCACTGCCGTGCAGGCCGCTGGTAAGGTTGTCAAAATCAACAAAACCGGTCGGCAGGCCTGTTAAGCCGTTCTTGTTATTCATTAATGCTTCCAAATCCTTAAAGGAATCCATAACAATGTTGTTAATTGGCACAAAGTCGGTATCCTTTTTGCGGTTGGAAATATCAAGTATTTTCTTTTCGGCGCTGTCAATAATATCGCTTACGTCTTCGCTGCCTTCGTAGCCAAGTTCCGCAATTTCCGTAGCGGAACGCACCAGCTGGCGCAGAATGGATTTTTCTTCGACAATACCGGCGTGATAAACCACATTGGCGGCCGTCGGCACGGAATTGGCCAGCGAAGTAACATAGGCAATGCCGCCAACGTCTTCCAGCTTGCCGTTCTTTTTTAAAACCTCGGTTACCGTTACCAAATCGACTGCTTCATTGCGGTTATAAAGTTCCAGCATGGCGTTAAAAATAACCTTATGCGCCTCACGGTAAAAATCTTCGGAGCGCAGTTTTTCCATCACTTTGGCAATAGCTTCCCTTTCAAGCAGCATTGCG
>ENA-ORNB01000956-ORNB01000956.1-human-gut-metagenome-genome-assembly--contig:-NODE-956-length-24098-cov-19.441584_pt1 | contig 24098 bp, 16 predicted proteins | sample MGYA00242112_ERZ509016 | MGnify/ENA primary metagenome ERZ509016 (study PRJEB26280, sample SAMEA2338705) | human gut metagenome | biome: human gut; feature: human-associated habitat; material: faeces...
AGTATCTCAATAAATCTTTTGGAAACACCATCTCCATGAACTGGAGAAGCAAATCGTTTTCTCTTGTTGTCATATCATGTACCTTTATCTGTTCAAAGGTACATACTTTTTAGTTATCCTAAACACAGGGTTTTTCCCCCTGACCCGGAAAACCCTGTGTTCACCAGGCTGCTCGACTTCTGGCGTGCGTAAAAACGCCCGTTTTGCGCACATCATGGTGAATTTTGGGCTTGTTGTGTGCAGAAAACGTTTTACATGGAACAAAACCCATTGGCACAGGCATTTGGTTCCGTGAAAACGTTTTAGATGAAACAAGATATGTTTGAGAATACATTTGGTTCCATCTAAAACGTTTAATTGGAGCTAAATATAGCGATGAGATAGAACGTTGGAGGGGATGATGCTGGTGGTAATCTGAACGAGGGCAGTGAGGCGAAACGAACTGGGCACTGAAATGGGCTGCGAAACAAAAAACGGCCGCACCGGAAAGGTGTAGCCGTTCTTTAAAATTTCTACAGAGAAATATTAGAATCTCTCTTCAGAAGAAACAGTCAGCTTCTTGCGTCCGTGACGACGACGAGCAGCCAGTACGCGACGTCCATTAGGGGTAGACATACGTTCACGGAATCCGTGTTTGTTCACGCGCTTGCGTACAGATGGTTGAAATGTTCTTTTCATTATCTTACTTTTTTATATTTTTCACAAATAGGATTGCAAAGGTAACCTTTTTAGAGTTAAATACAAAATTTTTTACAAGAATTTTTCGTATCTTTGACGTATCGGCTTCCGATTTGCGGACGCGGAGAAAATCAATCATTATCATTGGCAGAAATGAAAGAAAGATTATTCCTTATAGATGGACATGCGCTGGTATTCAAGATGTATTATGCCTTCCTGCGCCGCCCTATGATCAACTCCAAGGGCGCAGACATGTCCATTCTCTTCGGATTTACCAAATACATTCTGGAACTGATCTCCAGAGAACATCCGGACTATATCGCCGTAGCGTTCGACCCGCCGGGGGGAACGTTCAGGAACCAGATGTATCCGGAATACAAGGCCACCCGTGCAGAGACCCCGCAGCTTGTCATAGACTCCCTTGAACCGCTCATCGGAATATGCAAGGCGCTTGGCATCACGACATTGATGGTGCCCGGCTTCGAGGCGGACGACGTCATCGGCTCCATGGCGAAACGTGAAGCGAAACAGGGCAAGGATGTCTACATGGTCACGCCCGATAAGGACTACGGCCAGCTGGTGGACGAAAACATCTATCAGGTAAAGCCAGGAAATGCCGGTGGCGAAAACATTGTCCTGGACTCCAAGGCGGTATGCGAGAAATACGGCATATCCTCGCCGATACAAGTCATTGAAATGCTTACCCTCTGCGGTGATACGGCCGACAACGTGCCCGGCGTGAAAGGCATCGGCGAAGTCGGTGCCGGGAAACTTATTTCGAAGTACGGCACCGTGGAGAACATCTATCGGCATATCGACGAACTGACACCACGCCAGCAGGCGCAATTCCGTGAAGCTGAACCGCATATTGGACTGAGCCATCAGCTCGTCACGATAAAGACCGACATGGACCTCCCGCATGAGGACATGCACGTGAATCTCCGTTTCACCCCGGAAGTCGCCGACCTCTTCGCGAAATACGAATTCAATTCGCTGAAGAAACTGATCCCCGAATCCGACGGCGACATGCCCGCAGCCGAAATCGCCCGCGGCAGGAAAATGGAAATCACCGAAGTTCAGGTCAATGAAATCCTGACAATGGTCTCCAAGGCTAGATCCGCAGCAGTCCGGATCAATGACAATGACTCGGCAGCTGTAGCCGTAAGCATTGATCCTGAAACACTTGAAGTCGCTGCCGCTTATGGGAGACCGGCCGATTTCAAGGTAATTCTGGAAGATGGCGGCATAGAAAAATACGGATATAATCTGAAAGAACAGCTGAACCTGTTGGCTGGCGAAAACATTGACCTTCGAGGCAACTTGCTGGACATCAGCCTGATGCACTATCTCATAAATCCGGAGAAGAGCCATAAGCCGGAAATTCTGGCGAAAAGCTATCTGGATGTGGATATGGACGCGGACATTGAAGAAAAGCAGGAAGAACCGGTATCGCTTTTCGAAGAGCCGGCCGAAGATGACGGTCATGATGCCGTCCGTGATTCCGCCGCTGCTGTCCTGACGGGGCTGAAAGTGCGTAAAGAATTGGAAGACAATTCACTCGGTCATTTGTATTCCGACATTGAGGAACCGCTTATGCTCGTCCTTGCGAAGATGGAACGTGACGGCGTGAAGGTGGATCTCAGGCAGCTGGACGAATTTGCGGCCGGTCTGCGCAAGGAAATGAGCGAAAGGGAGGCCCGCATCCGTGAAATGGCTGACGAGCCGGAATTGAACATATCCTCACCCAAGCAAGTCGGCGAAGTCCTCTTCGACAAACTGGCATTGGACCCGAAAGCGAAAAAGACGGGACGGGGCAGCTATCCTACCGATGAGGCGACCCTCATGGCATTGGAAGACAAGCATCCGATAATCGATGAGATTCTGGAATTCCGTGCGGTAAAGAAACTGCTCTCCACATATATCGAGCCGTTCCCATCCTTCGTGTCGCCATCGGACGGACGAGTGCATACGACTTTCAATCAGGCACTTACCGCCACAGGCCGACTCAGTTCCTCGAATCCGAATCTCCAGAATATCCCTATCAGGACGGAACGCGGAAAGGAAATCCGGAAGGCCTTTGTGGCAGGCGAACCGGATGGCGTCATCGTCTCTGCGGATTATTCCCAAATAGAACTCCGCATCATGGCGCATATCAGTCAGGATCAGCATCTTATCCAAGCTTTCCGTGAAGGGCGCGACATCCATTCAGCCACGGCCGAGAAGATTTTCGGCATATCCCATGACGAAGTTACTCCGGACCAGCGACGGATTGCCAAGACCGCCAATTTCGGCATCATGTACGGCATATCGTCATTCGGACTGGCGCAGAGACTGGGAATTTCCAGGACGGACGCGAAGAAACTTATCGACGACTATTTCGCCGCGTTCCCCGCAATCCGCTCGTTCATTGACGATACCGTAGCTTCGGCACGCGAAAACGGCTATGTCGAAACGCTGTTCGGACGCCGCCGCTACCTCCACGACATCAGCTCCCGCAATGCCACCGTGCGAGCGCTTGCTGAAAGGACCGCGGTCAATGCCCCTATCCAGGGAACCGCCGCCGACATCATAAAAATGGCCATGATCAATGTCGACAGGAAGATGCGTGAGGCCGGGCTGAAGAGCCGCATGGTACTGCAAATCCATGATGAACTGCTGTTCGACACCGTTCATGATGAAATAGATACACTGATGTCCATCGTCAAGGAACAGATGGAGCACGTCACAGAATTGTCCGTTCCTTTAACTGTAGAATGCAATTATGGCAAAAACTGGCTCGAAGCTCACTAGTGTGAATGATGATGTGCTGGTCCGGATGGCTCTGGACGGCAATCAGACGGCATTTTCAGCATTGCACGCAAAATATGAGATGGCTGTCTGCTTGATTATCGGAAAGATTGTAAGCGACCCCATCGAGGTGGAAGACATCTGCATAGAGAGCTTCGAAAGAGCTTTCCAGAAGCTCTGCACTTTTGACCAAGGCAAGAAATTCTCCACGTGGCTCTTTGCCATTGCCAAGAACAAGGCATTGGACCACAAGACTTTGGCGACCAACAAGAGCAAGGTCATCGACAATTCGTCCATAGATATGACCAATGACAAGGCGGACAATGTCGCCGACGGTCAGCTGAGCCCGGAAGAATACATAATTTCCGCACAGGACCATGAAACATTCCTGAACTGCATAAGCGGCCTGCCTGAACTTTATAGGGAAGTCGCGCAAATGTGCTATGTGGACAATCTCGGCTACAAGGAAATCGCGGAGAAGACCAATCTGCCGCTCAACACCGTCAAGACAAGGATAAACCGCGCCCGCGCCCAGATTATCCGTAAAATGCTGGAGGAAGAATAGTTATGAATGTCAATGAATTTGTCACCCTCGTGCGCGGGTCGTTCCCGGAATTGACGCCGGGGCAGGAATCAATGTTCCGTGCGATGGAGTCCCTCTACAATGACTGGAATTCCAGGATCAATGTCATTTCCCGCAAGGATATCGACAGTTTATATGTCAGGCATGTGCTTCATTCACTGGCGATTGCGCAATATCTGAAAACGGTGCGCCCTGAAATTTTCGAAACGTGGCGGACACCTGGAGCGGGAATCAATGTGCTTGATCTCGGAACAGGAGGCGGTTTTCCCGGAATACCGCTTGCCGTGCTGTTCCCGGAAGTGAATTTCCTCCTCTGCGATTCGGTCGGCAAGAAAACCATCGTGGCGAAAGCTGTTGCGGAATCCCTTGGCCTCCAAAATGTTACAGTGGTCAATGCCCGTGCGGAATCATTGCCTCAGAAGTTTGATTACGTGGTCTCACGCGCAGTCACGGCGTTGGATAATTTCTATCCGTGGGTAGCGGGAAAGTATACCGGCGACATCTTCTATCTTAAAGGTGGGGATTTTGCCGAAGAACTCTGCCACATGATGCAGATTGCCGGCATTCAGCCCGGTGCAGTCCGCACATGGAAAATCCAGGACTGGGTGGATGACCCGATTTTCGATGAAAAATACGTGATTGACATACCAGTAGGCAAGAAATAATTATGGTGTGGAAACTGCAGGCTGAAGGACTTTCTGTCGGGTATGACGGCAAGGCATTGCTCCGCAACCTATCGTTCGCGGTAGGGCCGGGGGAGTGCGTGCTGCTCTGCGGCGGAAACGGCATGGGCAAGAGTACATTGCTCCGGACGCTGGCCGGGCTGCAGAAACCTCTTGGAGGGACTGTACGGAATCCCGGCGACGGAAAGGCTGTGCTGGTCCCGTCGCGCATCCCCAAAGTAGCCGGCTTTACAGTGAAAAAGTTCATCGGACTTACGACTTTTCAGGAGACGGACTGGCTGGGAAGGATCGGCAAAGAACTGGAGGCGCGCATCGACGGCTCTATGTCAATGCTTGATATACAGGAGTTTGCCGACAGGGATATTTCCACATTGAGTGACGGCGAATTCCAGAAAGTCTGCATAGCGGCAGCCGTGGCGAGAAATGCAGAAGTGGTTCTGCTGGACGAACCGACGGCATTCCTGGATGTGGAAGCGCGTGAAACGGTGCTGCAGACATTGTCGGACATCGTCAGATGCGAGAATGCTCCGGCAATAATATTTTCCTCCCACGACATCCATTCGGCGGTCAGGCATTGCACCAGAATCTTCGGCCTTTATAAAAATACGGACCGGGAAACCTCTTTCATGGATTCCGGTCCGTGTGTATCTGAATTTGATGCTGTGCTGGAACGCTGTTTCCCGAATATTCCTATTCGTCGGCAATTATAATCTGCACACCGGCATCCTCGATTTTCTCTCTCAATGATTCCGGCATTCCCTTGTCGGTAATGATGATGTCAATGTCTTCGATATTGCCGATTTTTCCGAATCCGCGTCTGCCGAATTTCGATGAATCCGCAAGCACGACCGTCTGTGAAGCCGCTTTCATCATGGCGTTCGTAAGTTCGGCCTCTTCGATCGTCGCGCAGGTCACGCCGGAAGCGAGGTCAATGCCGTCGCAGCCGATGTAAAGTTTTGAGCAGCTGGCGTTTTTCAATCCTTCTACCGCATACTCGCCGCGCACGGAGAAAGAGTTTTTGTACAATGCTCCTCCCAGGATGAATACCTTGACATTGCTCCTGCTGTGCATGAGGACCGCGATGCCCAATGACGGGGTCACGACATTGATCATGCCGTTCGGCTCCAGTTTCTCGGCGAATGCGGTAACGGTGGAACCTGATGCCAGGATTATGGCGTCATCCGGTTTTATCAATGTCTGGGCGGCCTTTGCGATCGCCTGCTTCTCTTCGATGTGCTGTGATGTCTTCTCGTCGATACTGATGTCCATCACATGCGGCTTGACCGGTGAAGCGCTGCCGTGGGTCCTGTACAGAACTCCCTGACTTTCAAGGATTCTGAGATCCTTTCTGATGGTTGCTCCTGTGACGCCCAGCTGGTCTGCTATGTCCAGGACTCTGATAAATCCGTTTTTGGCAAGTTGATCCTTGATGTACTTGTGCCGTTCTGCAATACTTATCATTTTCGTTTGCTTTTTTTTGATTTCGCTTCGTTGCAAATGTACGAATAAATTAATTAAATGAAAAGTTTGCGTAACTTTGTATGTTCTTCAATCCGCTTCAGGATGAACTCGATGATTCCGTACTTCGCTGCCGTTCTTGTCGAATATGCGGATGCTGATACCGTTGTTGTCTATTTAGACGTGATTTCGCATAAATCGATGTGCAAAGATAAGAAAATAAATCATTTTGTTTCATTTTTCATTCTATTTTTCCTGAAAATGTTTTGAAATGAAAAAACTTGAGTACTTTTGTGGTAAGGTATGAAAACCGAAAGAGGTTTTATGCTTGTCTTCGTAAAGAAATGAAACATATACTATTATGAGTGAGATAGAAATTGCTCTGGAAAGGGCCAGAGACACCAAAGCGCTGGAATTTGGCGTGGGAGCCATGGAAAAAGTTCCGGCGATGTTCAATAAATTGTTTCCGGGGAAGACCGCTATCGTAGTGGCAGACAAGAATACTTATGCTGTCGCGGGCGAAGCTGTATATGGATATCTGAAAAATGCCGGAATCAATACGGAGTCTCCTTTCATTTTCACGGACTCTGAACTCTTCGCTGAATGGTCGTACATCGAGCAGCTGGAACAATTCCTTAAAGAGCGCGATGTCATTGCCGTTGCCGTAGGCTCCGGTGTTATCAATGATTTGACGAAACTGGTTTCGAGTCATCTCGGAAGACGTTATATAATAGTAGGTACAGCAGCGTCAATGGACGGCTACACCGCTTATGGCGCATCCATTACTTTTGAGGGCAACAAGCAGACATTTGATTGTCCTGCACCTTTCGGAATGGTGTTCGACCCTACTGTCGCAGCCAAGGCACCGGAAGGGATGTCCGCATCCGGATATGGCGACCTTATGGCCAAGGTTCTTGCAGGAGCCGACTGGATCATTGCCGATGCAGTAGGCAGCGAAAGCATTGACCCGTTCGCATTCTCGTTGGTACAGAGCAAGTTGCGTGACGCATTGTCCGATCCTGACGCTGTGGCTGCGGGTGATGTCGAGGCTACCGGAAAATTGGCCGACGGCCTTATCATGAGCGGCTTCGCAATGCAGGCAATGTCTTCAAGCCGTCCGGCTTCAGGCACCGACCACCAGTTCAGCCACTATTGGGATATGGAAGGACTCTGTCATAACGGCAAGCACGTGTCACATGGATTCAAGGTCTCTATCGGAACTCTCGTTTCTACAGCATGTCTGGAATACCTTGTCGGCAAGGACTTTACGTCAATGGATATCGACAAGGCAGTGGCGCAGTGGCCGGAATGGGAAGAGATGGAGAAGACCATTCACGAGGTGTTTGACGGCAAGCCGGGTCACTTGGCAAGAGGTCTCGTTGAGAGCAAGGGCAAGTATACTGACCGCGAAGGTATCCGCAAACAGCTTGAAGCAGTGAAGAACAATTGGCCTGAATTGCGCGAGAGAATCCGCAAGCAGATCATTCCGTTCAATGAAGTTTATGATTGTCTGAAACGGGTGGGCGCTCCGTATGAGCCTGAGATGATCGGTGTAAGCCGTGAGAAACTCCGCAGTACGTTCCGCGCCATTCCGTTCATGAGGAATAGATTTACCGGCATTGACCTGATTTACAGGGCCGGACTTATGGAAGAGGTGGAGAACTACCTCTTCGGTAAGGGTGGACATTACGAGTTGTAGAGCCCGGGAGGGCGATGGTAAGCCGGAAGGCTCCTGTATCCTCAACGGGCAGCTTGCCCGCAGACGCGCCGAGAACATCTCGGCATATCTGCGCGGAAATATGCCCTTCCTCTCCGACTCGCAAGTATTGTCGGGTGGGGTATGATATTTTTGTGCGCATCAGGGAATATGAAAACTCATTTTTAACATTAAAATAATTAATAATGACAAAACAACTTTCCTTAATTCTGACAGTAGTGCTGCTTCTTTGCATCGGCACTGGCTGTGCCGAGAAGGAGTACCGGTTCAGGCTCGCTGATGATCCTGGCTATGTCTCCAATCCGGTCTTGTCAGTGAGAGCCCTTGACGGCAACCGATGGGTGGATGGAACATTGGATCCTGAAACCAGAACTGTCAATTTCAAGTTCCGTCTCGTGTCCTCTCTTGAGAAAGTCGTTCTTGACGTCGTCCTCAATGACGACTGGGCAAGGATGACAAGTCCTATGACCACTAAATTCGAGGCGAATCTGAAGAGTGGTTTCAAATTCACCGTCAATGACGGAGTTGATGACGTAATCTACTCGGTGAATGCATCTATATTCCAGCATATCACCAAGGTGAAGGCGACCTATTCCGGGGAGACAATCGACCTGTCCCTCCAGGATGACGCTTTCGCCGGTTCGTTCTCTAATGCCTTCCTCCAGTCAGACCTGACGGGAGTTGACATCGAACTTGAACTGGACGAGGACGCTGAACTTGTTTCCGATCCGTCCGTCCTTCAAAATGTCGATTTCTCAAACGGAGAAGGTTTGAAGATTGTCGTGAACGACAAGGCGGTTGACAAGCAGAAGGCATATTATGTCTATGCCAATCCTTCAGATGTCGTGACTCTCGGCTCGTCCTGGACCGAGGTGACCAAGAGCTGGCAGGCAAAGAACATCCAGTTCGGGAATATGAGGATGTACACAAGCAACTCCCTTTGCGGCTTCAACGGGAATGTGGGCTACCTGTTCACCGTTCCTTCAGGAAGGGTCAACATCAGGGTACTTGAGAAGAATGATGTCGGTCAGGACAAGATTAAGATGTCCCCGGCAATCAGGAACAACCGTGACTGGACTCTCTTCCTCGGTTTCCAGGGTCCCAGCGTCTGGCATCTTGACGGAAGTGAGGCGACAAGCGGATTCACATATTACAGCCCTCTTGCATACGGACCTGACAAGGCCGGCACGACACGCGTGCTGCGCAACGACGGCTTCGGAGGCAGCAACAAGGCCTACGCACCTGCGATGGGACTTGAGGCAGGCAAGGCAGTGATGTATCCTGCCGGGACAGCTGACGGAAAGGTTTACAGATATGACGACGCAAAGGGAACCAATCCTCTCGAATGGGCTCCTGAATGCGCGTTCGGAGGTCTTTTCCAGGTTGTCAAGGACGGCAACAATCTCATTTCGGAGGAAGGCGACTGGTATTACAACACCTACAATGCCGACTGGCGTTTCTTTGGTGAAAAGCTCACCACATTCTGGAGTCCTGACTGGGGCAAAGCGGTTCCGATTTTGACCCACGACAAGCTCAGGACAGGAAGAATCGGAGTGGGATGCACCGCAAAGGGCGACCTTGTAATCCTCGCCGTCGAGAAATTCGTGAACACCCACAACCAGGGTCAGGCTGCCGACAACGGGCACAACGGTGCTTCAAGCGACACAAGGGGAGTGACCCTTTACGAACTGGGCAAGGTGATGTCCGAAATGGGATGCAGCGATGTGATGACAGTCGAGGACTACAACTGGTCATACCTGCTTCTCCAGGACGGTTCCGAGAGGGGCAAGGATGTCTTCTGGACGAACAACAGATTCAGTTTTGCATCGAATGTGATGAAGGAAGAATCTGCGGAACACGTCAATATGGTCGTTGCATGCTTTAAGTAATAGTTTCAAGATATGAAAAAACTGAAATATATATTTGTGATATTGCTGACCCTGTTGGTTTCGATAGGTGTGTCAGCCCAGAGCGGCAACCGCCAGATCAGCGGTACTGTCACTGACAATTCAGGCGAGCCCGTTGTGGGAGCGTCAGTCATCATCCCGAACACGACCGTCGGAACTTCCACGGATGAGAACGGCCGTTACAGCCTTTCCGTCCCGGAGAAGACACGTGCCGTGGAAGTGGCCTTCATCGGTTACACTACGGAGACCGTCACCCTCGGCACGGCGTCAGTTTACGATGTCGTTCTCAAGGATGACACCACATTCCTTGAGGATGTGGTCGTAGTGGGATACGGTGTCCAGAAAAAGGTCAACCTCACCGGAAGTGTCTCATCTGTCAGCTTTGACAGCGAAAGCATCAAATCCCGTCCGATGTTCAACGCCACCCAGGCCCTGTCGGGAGCGATGCCGGGTCTGCAGGTGATGCAGGGCTCAGGTAATCCTTACGAGGAGAATTTCTCCGTCCTTGTCCGTGGTACCGGTACTTTGAACTCATCCGGTCCGCTTGTGCTTGTTGACGGAATGGAGCAGGGACTCGGAAACGTGAACCCTTCCGACATCGCCTCAATCAATGTGCTCAAGGATGCCGCCTCCTGCGCCATCTACGGTAACAGGGGAGCGAACGGTGTCATCCTCATCACGACCAAGAACGGTTCCGAGAAGGAGGGCCACCACGAAATCTCCTACGACCTGACCCTGTCATTTGACCTGCCGTTCAAGATCATCCGCACGGTTTCCGATATGGCTACCTATATGGAGCTCTACAACGAGTCCTGCGTCAACATCGGTGGTGCGCCTCAGTACTCGCAGGCCACAATCGACCAGTGGAGGGCCGCCAAGGCCGACCCTATGGGTAGGGCCGAGTCCGGCTACTACAACTATATGGCCTATCCGAACACCGACTGGTGGTCTGAGATCTATCAGAACAAGCTGATGCACAAGCACACAATCTCCGCAAGCGGAAAGAGCAAGTCCATCGGCTACAATGTCTCCCTCTCCTACATTGACAATCCGGGCATCATCGACAACACCGGCTACAAGCGTTATTTCGGAAGGGTGAACGTCTACGGGCAGGTGACCAAATGGCTGAAGGTCGGCGGCCGCATCTGGGGCTACCACACTGACCAGGAGAGGAGCAACGTGGGATCCCTCACGTCCCTGAACACCCAGAAGATGACTCCGGACATCTATCCTTATTCCAAGTCTCTCGGCCTCTACGGTGGACCTCAGGCCCCTGGCCAGGACCCTCAGGCACACAACCCTCTGTGGGATATGAACACCAGCCGTGGTTACACCAAGAACACCCAGCTGTTCTCTGACTGGTACGTCAACATCAACTTCCTCAAGTATTTCACCTGGAACACCGACATCTACTACAAGGACTACAGGCAGGAGGAGATGAGTGTCGACAACGCATTCGGAAAATATGACTTCCTCTCAGATTCGTATGTCATCAGTCCGGCAGATCCGGCCGAGCTCTACTCTTATATGTACAACAAAAGGGAGAACCAGGTGAAGTTCGCGACCATCCTCAACTACAACCAGACCGTCCGCAAGCACGAGATTTCCGCAATGGTCGGCTATGAGATGACCCACTTCCAGTACCGTGACTTCAGCTCCACAAAGATCGGCCTCCAGGACCCTTCTGTGGGTGACCTCAATGCGGTGGCCACGCCATACGCCTCAGGCGGATACGGTACCGAGTATGCAGCCCGTTCCTTCTTCGGAAGGGTGAACTATGCCTACGCAGGCAAATACCTCTTCGAGGCGAACCTCAGGGTTGACGGCTCGTCAAGGTTCGCTCCGGAGTACAGGTGGGGATTCTTCCCTTCATTCTCCGCAGGATGGAGAATCAGCGAGGAGCCTTGGCTCAAGGGGACAGGAAAGGTTGACAACCTGAAACTCCGCCTCTCCTGGGGACAGCTTGGAAACAACTCAATCGGCAACTACGACTGGCAGTCAACCTACGGAACGGCCAATTATGTCTTCGGAACTGACGAAATCACCAACGGAATCGCCATCACGAGCATAAAGAACTACGCCCTCACCTGGGAGACCACCTCGGTGGCCAATGTCGGAATCGACTTCGGCTTCCTCAAGAACCGCCTCACAGGTACCCTCGACCTTTACAACAAGGTGACTGACGGAATCCTCTACACCCCTTCAATGTATATGGTGATGGGTAACGCAGGTGCTCCGAAACAGAACATCGCCGAAGTTACCAACAGGGGAATCGAGTTCGAACTCGGATGGAAGGACCAGGTAGGAAAGGACTTCTACTACAGCATTTCTGCCAATGTCGCCTACAACAAGAACTGGGTCAGCAAGTACAAAGGTGCTCTCGTGGAGGGCTGGGAAACCGACCCTCAGACCGGCGAGAAGGTCTGGAAGACCAACATCGGAGATGTTTCCACAGGTTCCACAAACAGGGTTGTGGAAGGTCATATGATTAATGAATATTATATGATGGACACCTACAAGGGAACAGGAACCTATTGGAATGCCGACGGCTCTCCGGATGTCAACGGAGGCCCTGTGGACGGTATGATCAGGACCACTAACGACATGGCCTGGCTCAGGGCTATGATGGATGCCGGATATTCCTTCTATCCTCAGCAGGCAATCGGAAAGCAGAAAATCTGGTACGGAGAGTACATCTACGCCGACCGCAACGGTGACGGTCTCTACGGAAACTCCTACGACAGCGCTTTCCAGAATGTCTCAACCACACCGAAGGTCAATTTCGGACTTCAGGCAAGCCTCGCGTGGAAGGGAATCGACTTCTCGATGAACTGGGCCGGTGCTGCGGGATTCTCAATCTATTACTACCGTCAGGCTTCTAACTCAACCAACACCATCTACGGATATGCGATTCCTCAGAGTCTCGTGAGCGACCGCTATTTCTTCGATCCGAAGAATCCTGACGATCCGCGCACGAACATCAATTCGAAGAATCCGCGTCTTGTCAACCTGACTTCAAGCCAGTCTTCAACGACATCATCCCTGCATCTGTACAAGGGTGACTACTTCAAACTCAAGAACCTGACCCTCGGTTACACCCTTCCTGAGAACCTCACCCAGAAAATCAAGATCCGCAAGATCAGGGTTTATGTCTCAGGTGAGAACCTCTTCGCCATCACCAAGTTCCCGGGAATGGACCCGGAGATGAGGTCAGTGGCAGGATATTCAACAATGCGTCAGTATGCCGCAGGTCTTAATATTACATTCTAAAAAAGAAGCCGGTTTATGAAAAAGACAATAATTTCAATGATGGCAGCTGCTTTGGCCCTGGTCTCCTGTCAGAGCCTCGACCTTACCAGCACTTACCAGGTGGCTTCATCCAACGTGTGGGGCAAAGCCACTCTTGCCCGCCAGGCAGTGAATGGCATATACAACGAATTTTACACAAGGTCTTCCACCAACAGCAATGAGGATGACTGGAGGGTGATGTACGAGGCCTATTCTTCCGTGATGGACACGGACAAGAACTGGTACGAGAACCAGAAGGTCTGCTATGGTGACGGAACTCCTGCAAACGGAACCTTCTCCGAGATGTTCAAGTACTACTACACCTTTGTCTTCAGGGCAAACGACGTGATCTCGCACATAGACCAGGTCCCTGACATGGACTTTGCCGAGAAAGCGATGCTGAAGGCGGAGGCGAAATTCTTCAGAGCCTACGGCTATATGAACCTGAATGTCCTCTACAGGGGAGTGCCTCTCTATATGGAGTACATCGAGAATGCCACCAATGCCAACAAGCCGCGCTCCAGCGAGGTCGAGGTCTGGAATGCGATTATCCAGGACCTGACCGACTGCGTCAACGAGGAGAACCTTCCTGACCGCTACAAGGCCGGATCGGAATCCTACGGACGTGTCAGCAGGGCGGTGGCTCTTGCCTACAGGGGACAGGCCTACCAGTGGATGGCCGCACGCTCCGGTGAGGCCCCGGCACAGTACTGGCAGCTGGCACTCAATGACTTCGAGGCCCTTGCAGATTTCGGATTCTCCCTTTACAAAGGGGCCGGTGCGGACAGCTTCAAGCAGCTTCTCAAACCTGCCAACGAGCAGTGTGACGAGATGATCTTTGCAATCAGGTGCACCCAGAAAAGCGGAATGGGCAACCCTCGCGCCGTGCTTTTCGGCAACCGTGACACAGGTGTGACTTCAGGTGCCTGGAACAACTATCTCCCGAACCCCGCCTTCGTGGAGTCTTTCGAGAATGCCGACGGGAGCAAGTTCAAATGGGAAGACTACTGCCCGGGCTGGGATGATATGACTCCTGCCCAGAGGTCTGTGTTCTTCCTGCGCAATGAAATGTCCGCCGAGGAGATCGCCCAGATGACTTCTTATGGTGCTGATATGACGAAATACTCTTCAACAGGCAACGAGAGCCGCATCAAGAAGGCTTACGACAACCGCGACCCTCGTCTGAAGATGGCTGTCATCACACCGTACTCGACTTATTACGGAGGAATCTCCGGCACTGCCTACACCTTCACCCTCCGCTGGCCTTACAGGGCCGACACGAAGGAGCCGCGTGACATCAGGACTGACACCAACACGATGTTCTACTACCTCTGGAGGAAATATGTACCGGAAGGCCTTGAGAACACCATCCGCTGGGTCTATGAGCAGGACAACATCCTGTGCCGCTATGCCGAAATTCTTCTGCGCCGTGCGGAATGTCTGAACGAGCTCGGCAGGACATCCGAGGCGGTTCCTCTTGTGAACGAGGTCCGCTCGCGTGCCGGCCACATCCTTCTGAACACCAACGATCACACGACCGTTGCCGGACAGGATGATATGAGGGAGCGCATCCGCAATGAGTTCTACTGGGAACTCGGCGGAGAGGACAGTATGTATTTCAACGAACTTAGATGGGGCGTCTGGCTTGACAGGAAATTCCGCAACCGCGCCTCTGGCCAGTTCGGCGAAATGAACACAAACGGCCTGATGCAGATCTGGGGTACAACGACCTACACCTGGTATGCACTCGGCGACTATGTCGAGGCCTGGCCGATTCCTGCAAAGGAGCGTGAAATGAATCCGAGCCTTACCCAGAACCCTGGATGGCGTGATTAACGAAAAGAAATATGATCAGAATGAACAAATATATCTGTATGTCCATAGCAGCCCTGCTTCTTGCGGGCTGCGCGGACAAGGTCATTGATGAGAGACCGGTAAAAGAGGAAAAGGATGACAATTACACATACACCAAATACCAGAATCCCGTCATCCGCAACAACTGCGCCGACCCTTCAGTGATTGACGACCGCGAGCGTACCGGCTATTTCTACGCCTACAGCACCCAGAACGGGACGAGCGGAAATGCCGACTGCGTCTATCTTCCTGTTTACAGGTCAGCCGATATGGTGAACTGGGAGCTGGTCGGCAATGCTTTCGGGGAGCAGGCCAAACGTCCGCAGTGGGTTCCGGACACCCGTGTCTGGGCTCCGGACATCGAGTACATCAACGGGAGGTATGTCCTCTACTATGCTCTCGGCAGTATGAACGATCCTGCTGTGAGTGCCTGCGGTGTCGCTGTCTCCGACAGACCGGAGGGACCTTTCACCTGGGAGAACATCAAGGACCTGAATCCGAATGCCAACGAACACGGGATGTTGACAAATATGGCCACCCAGGGCATCTCCAACAACATCGACGCAAACATCGTCAAGGACCAGCAGACCGGCGAACTCTACCTGTTCTGGGGCAGTTACGGCTCCAATTCCGGTGTCTGGGCTGTCAAGATGACGGACGACGGTCTTGCACTTGCTCCCGGAGCGCAGAAGACTTTCATCTCCTACGAGATGGAGGGCACATACATCCACTATAAGAACGGATTCTATTACTGCTTCGGCTCCAAGGGAAGCTGCTGTGCGGGCAAGAGCAGTACATATCACATTGTGGTGGGCCGTTCCAAGAACATCCTCGGACCTTACGAAGGCCGTGACGGAAAGCTGATGAATGTCAGGTCAACCGCATTCGACACTCCTGCAAACACCATCCTGTCAAGTTCCGAGAACCTGATGTTTGCCGGAACGGGCCACGATGCCGAAATCATCACCGACGACCTCGGCCACGACTGGATGTTCTACCACGCCTACTGGCAGGGGAACAACTACGACGGCCGCTGTATGAATATGGACGAAGTTGTCTGGGGTGACGGCTGGCCTTCATTCAAGACCGGCCATCCGTCAGAGTCGAAAATTTCCGGTCCGACCTGGAAGAAGGCAGGTACCAAGGCCTCCGCATCCGTGGTTGACAATGACGGAGCTGAGGCTCTTGTCCAGACCGGTGACCCTTGCTCCTGCAGGAACACCTGGAGCTATTCGGCTCAAAGCAATGATATAAAACTTTATGAAGTGAAGATGTATGAATAAAATATGCAAATTTCTGACTTTGGCTGCCGCCTCTGCGGCAATGATGTCCTGCGTCAGGGAGATTGACGCCCCTGTTGCGGGAGAACGTCCCCAGCAGCCAGAGGGACCGGCCGTTGTGGAAGGGGCCTTCGAGGTGACGAAAATGGCCTTGACAAACGCCAATGTCAACTGGGTTGACGGAGCCGAGGCCCTTGTCTCGGACGGAGTCCAGGAATCTCCGGTGAAATATGTCGCCGAAGGTTCAAAAGGTCTGAAGACCGTCCTGAAGGGGGAGCTCGGCAGCAAGGCCGATTTGTTCTACATCGCATATCCAGCCTCCGGGTGCAAGGCCTTTGCGGATGGAGTCGCGACTTTTGAGATTCCTGCGGAGCAGGTGGCGGGTCCTGCGGGCGAATCCCTCTGCCTTCCTGCGACCGCATTCACCGCGCTTTCAAAGGCGGATGCCGTCAACGATGCTGCGGCCATCGTTCTCAATGTTCCGTCGGATGACATCAAGTCGCTGAAAATCAGTACGGCGGAGGGAGAGATGCTTACCGGAACAATTGATGTGGACATCTACGCCAATGAAGTCACAGTCAAGGAAACGGCATCTTCAACAGTGACCCTCAAGCCCGCTGCGGAGACTTTCCCGGCCGGCACCGTGACCATCGCGGCCCTTCCGGGGACGGTTGCCGGAGGATTCAAGGTTGAGGCCGAAAGTGCCGGCGGACAGGTTTCCACGAGTTGGTTCCGCGGGGAGTACACTCTTGAGGTCGCCAGGGCGGTGGTCCTTGGAGAGGTCAACAGACCTTTGGCTGAAAAAGTCGCATTCGAGGCGCGCCTTGAAGGACAGACCTCCTCTACCCTGACATTCTCCTGGTCGCCGAGCAATTACTCAGATGCTGCCTCCGACATCGCAATCCCTTACTCGTTCGCCCTTTACAAGGACGCTGCCTGCCAGGACCTGCACGTGCAGTTCTACACTCCGGCATCCCTGTCAAACTGGGAGAAGAGACATCCTAAATTCATCTTCACCGGACTTGACCCGAACACGGCCTACTGGTTCAAGGCAGTCAGGGAGGATTACTCATCCGATGCCCTCGAGACAAGCAATGTGCTTGAGGCAAGGACCCTTGAATCAACTGTTGTTGCAGACGCCACTACCGGAAATGCAGGCGATGTCATCCTCAGCGAGGACTTCTCCGAGCTTCTGTGGTTCGGTGACGGAGTGGCACAGGCGATGGGTTACATCAATGTGCCTGCATTCAAGGACGCCACTCTGACATCCAATCCGGGTCCTGCACTCGGCGAGGGCAACGACCAGAGCCGCGTCACATTCATCAGCTACGGAAACGAGTCCCGCCTCTTCAGCAAGATGGCTGCGGCAGTCTCCTCAACCCGTCTTGCACAGTGGGGCCAGATCAACGAAGGCTCATCCAACCTTGTCTGTCTGCGTCCTGGCTATCTGAAACTCGGGGCGGAAAGCCGCATCGGAACCATTGTGACCCCTCAGCTCAACTCGCTCCAGGAAGGCAAGTACTCCGACCTTGAGGTGACCTTCAAGGCTGCAAGGTACGAGAGCGACCCTCTCAATGCCCGCGTGGTCGCCATCAGCGGCGAGATGGACGGAGGCAACACGATCGCATCACCTTCCTACGGCAAGTCCTACCGCCTGAACCTCAACGAGCAGGCAGGATGGAACGAGTACAAGGTAGTCGTGAAGTCAGTCCAGAAGGGCCAGCGCATCGCCATCGGAATGGACAGGGAGGCAAACGGCTCGGCCGCAGGCTCGAAGCAGATGAGGATGTACATCGATGACGTAACCATCAAGGTCGTTCAGGTTAACGACAACCCTGAGCTGACAGAGCCTGAGCTTTCTGCAAAGGCAAGGTTCACCGATGCCACCATCAAATGGAATCCGGTTACAGGCGCGACAGGCTACAGAATCTCCCTGAACGGGACCCAGGTTGCAAACCAGACGGAAACCAGCTACTATATGACAGGCCTGGATATGAACACCGAGTACACCCTGAAGGTTGAGGCCTACGACCGCACCCAGACAGCAAACAGCGAGGTCAAGTTCAAGACCAGGAATGTTTGGCAGATCAAGGGCAGGAACCAGGGATGCCGCCTGGCGACATTCCAGTGGGACCCGCTTGAGGCCGATTACGGTTCCATCGACATCAACGGAAACGCAAGGCTCTACCAGATGGAGATTTGCTCCGATGCCGCCTGCCAGAATGTTGTCTATACCTGCTATCCTTACAATGGATATTCAAGTCAGAACACCGCATTCGCCAACTCATCCTGGCTCGGCAAGAAGAACGGAACGAACCTTGTCTATGACACTAGAATCACTTTCGGAAGCCTCAAACCGGCAACGACCTACTGGTTCCGTGTCCGCTCTCTCAACTCATTCACAATCACTTACCACGGAACGGGCAATGACAAGAAAATGACAAACCCTGCCGGCACTTCCGAGTGGTCGAAACCTCTGGAGTTCACAACCTCCGCAAGGCACACCCTTGCTTCCAACGAGGTGGCCTACATCGGTTTTGATGACCTCTGCGTCCAGATGGACTACGGCAACGGATGCGTAGGAACGACCCCTGCGACAACAAGCAGGAACGGTTACGCTTCAACCGTCGCAAACGGCGCCAACCACTGGAACGGAAAATTCTGTACCTACGAGTTCGCCGTGAACGGGCATCAGCCTGACACCTGGGGATTCGCATCAGGATCGACCTACATTGACGGCAGCCAGAATCCTACTCCTACCCAGTCCTGCGTCAAGTGCAATGCGAACGCAGGTGATGCAGCAGGATGTTATATGTCGCCTGAGACCCGTCCTGCGATGGGTGCGGTTATGCTCGACGGTGACAAGAGATGGGTTGCAACCTATGCCCTTGACAGCGATCTCCTGAAGACGGACCGGACAACCGCCTGCACCCTGACCTTTACCTACATCGGCGTGTCGAACTCTCCGTCGTCATTCTCCCAGAAACTTGAAATCCGCCAGTACAATCCGTCAGCCATTTATGACGGCAAGACCTACAAGGTTGTGGGAACAGTCACCCTCGATCCTCCTTACCTTGAGGGGGCGGCTGCGACGAACGGTGACTTCACTTTTGACCACCGTGGCGGTACCGCATCTTTCGATGTTGACCTCTACAAGGGCGAGAGCCTGATGATAGTGAACACGACTACAGGCGGAGTCTATCGCCTTGTCATAGATGACATCAGGATTGTGACCAAGTAAATTTCGTTTCATTTTGTTTACTTGAAGCCAGCCATCAGACTTCCAAGGAGGGCGGCTGGCTTTTCAATATTTTCATATACCTTATATATATTATATATCTATATATTTTATATATTTTATCTTTGTCAAAAAATTTACGAAGTATGAAATATTTCCGAAAAATGCTTTCCCTTGCGGTCTTCACCGCAGTTGTCGCCGCCTTCGGCGGATGTTCGGACCGTACGGTCTGCGTGAAACCTCCGATGATGGGGTGGAGCTCCTGGAACGCCTATATGGTGGATATTTCCGATTCAATCATCGCCCATCAGGCGGACATGATGGTTCAGAAGGGTCTGAAGGACGCGGGCTACAACTTCGTCAACATCGACGACGGCTTCTTCGGCCACAGGGATGTCGACGGCTATATGATTCCGCATCCGCAGAGATTTCCGAAAGGGGCTGAGAGTATGAGGGCCCTGGCGGACCACATCCATTCTCTCGGACTGAAGGCAGGCATATATTCCGATGCGGGGCACAACACCTGCGGTTCGAGCTACAACCACGACTTGAACGGACTCGGGGCGGGACTGTGGTCGCACGATGTCCAGGACGCACAGAGGTATTTCAACGAATGGGACTTCGATTTCATCAAAATCGACTATTGCGGGGCAAGGGATCTGAAGCTCGACGAGAGGCAGAGATATATGCAGATCCGCACAGTGATTGACAGCATCGCCTCCAAACCAATCGAAATCAACATCTGCCGCTGGAACTATCCGGGCACCTGGGTGGACAAGGCGGGAGAGTCCTGGAGGATTTCCGGGGACATCCGTCCTGTCTGGTCCTCAATCAAGTACATCGTCGGGAAGAATCTCTACCTCTCGGCCTACGCCTCTGGTGGACGCTACAACGATATGGATATGCTTGCAGTTGGCTACAACATCAAGCCTTCGCCTTTCTGGGAGGACGGACTCGGGCTCAGCTACACCGAGGAGGAGGCGCATTTCGGAATCTGGTGCATAATGAGCTCGCCCCTGCTGCTGGGATGCGACATTGAGTATATCCCTCAGGAGACTATGGACATAATCACCAATCCGGAGCTCATCGCCCTCAACCAGGATCCTCTCGGACTGCAGGCCCACGTGGCGCAGCACTCCGGGGAGACCTACGTCTTTGTGAAGGACATCCTGAAGAAATGGGGGGACACAAGGGCTGTGGCTCTGTACAACCCTGCCGACACGGCCGCGCGTTTCACGATTTCGCCTGAGGAACTGGAGCTTGAAGGGCAGATGAAGGTGCGTGACCTGAACCTGCGCACCGACCTTGGGACGGCCGCCTGCATTGAGATGGAGCTTCCCGCACATTCGGCGAAGATCCTGAAGGTCGAGGGCCGGCGCACGGAGCCTGTGCTCTATGAGGCGGAATGGGGCTACTGCCCTGCGTTCACTGCAATCGCAGGGACGGGATGCAAGTATGTGCCTGTGGAGGGCGCTTCCGGGCGTGCCGTGGCGATGAACCTCGGGGGCTCCCCAGAGAACTGCCTTGAATGGAAGGATGTTCACAGCCGCAGGGGAGGGGACTATGTGCTCTCGCTCACGGTGGCCAAGGGGGATGCCGTGGAGGCTGTCCGCCTGGAGGTCAACGGGAAGCCGGCCGTTGTGAACGCTGTCGTGGAGAACGACGGTTATGCCGTGCTCAGTTTCCCTTGCACACTCAAGAAGGGTAGCAACAGGGTCAGGGTCTGGAATGACTCCCTTGCCCTGCCTGCAATTGACAAATTGACCTTAAAAAGACTTCAGTAATGGACAGAAGAGATTTTTTGAACATTTCTTTCTGCTCGCTTGCGGGGCTTGCCCTGTCAGGCAGCCTGGTTCCTGTGGAGGCGCGCAGAAGGAGGCGGGACGGGCAGTACAATATGGTGATTCTAGGTGACACCCACTTTGACACCGAACCGGCCTCTGTTTATCATTCTTTCTACGACGAACCTGTGGAATGGCTTAACCGCGTCCAGAGGGCGGAATTTGCGCGCAATGGAGAGATGTGGCGTGAAAGATGTCCTAGGCTTCTCAAGAGAGCAGCCTGCCTTGTTGACGAGAACACTAAGATGGCTCTTCAGATGGGAGACCTGATTCAGGGGGACTGCGGAAATCCGGATGTCCACAAGAAGATGCTCGAGGATGTGATGAACCGCTTCAAGGCGGAGTTCGGAGGGCTTCCTTTCGTGACAGTCGCAGGGAACCACGACATCAGGGGCAAGGGGGCAAGGGCTGCCTACCACGAGTATATGCCCAAAAGAATGTCGGAGGAACTATCAAAGGAAATCCTGAAGACGACCTTCGGGTTCAGTGTCGGGGATGATGCCTATCTGGTGCTTGACTTCAATCATCCGGATGATGCCGAGACGGAGAAACTTCTGGCGGATTCCAAAGGTGCCCGCCACACTTTCGTGATTTCTCACGGCCCTCTGTTTCCGATGGATTCGGACAGTTGCAGGTGGTTCTTCCACGGTGCCGACAAACCTGCTGACACGCAGGCCCGCAGGCATTTCCGTAGCGAGTTCGCAAAACGCGGGGTGATATGCCTCTGCGGACATTCTCACCACACCCGGCTGACGGAATGGAAGGGGGATGGCGGTCTCATTACACAACTTGAAATGACCAGTGTGTGGGCGGGTGAGGCCAACGGAACATACAAAGTTCATTGTGATGATCCGCAGAAATACGGTTTGAACAGAATGAACAAGAAAACGATGCCTGATGGAAGTCCGATAAAGGACGAATCGGCACTTTTCGACGAATATCGGCCTGGATTGACCAGATACTCGGATTCCATTGCTGCCGGATCCTACAAGATGAAGGTGTCGGACAAGAGTGTGGAGGTGGACTTCTATCCGGGCGACGCCACATTCAGTGCAACGACATTCAAATTGCGGTAAGTTTATTTTCCTGAATATTCAACATTTATATTATGAAAAAGACAATATTGTTGGCAGGAGCGTTGCTGGTGCTCGCTTCCTGCGCCCCGAAGGAGGCAAGATGGCCTGAAGAAAAGGCAAGGCAGTGGTATGATGCCCAGAGATGGCTGGTCGGCTGCGACTACATCCCTTCTGACGCAATCAACCAGATCGAGATGTGGAGCGGGGACACCTACAACCATGACCTTATCGACAAGGAACTCTCCTGGGCGGAGGACCTCGGGTTCAACACCCTCAGGGTCTTTCTGAGCAGCGTCGTGTATGAAAACGACGCACAGGGCCTGAAAGCCCGTATGGATGACTTCCTCGGAATCTGCGACTCGCATTCCATCCGTCCGCTTTTCGTATTCTTCGACGATTGCTGGAATGCTGAATCCTGGTACGGAGTCCAGCCGGAACCAAAGCCGGGCATCCACAATTCCGGATGGGTGCGTGACCCTTCGGATGCCCTGAGGGCCGACACGGTGGCGCTCTATCCGAAACTTGAGACCTATATGAAGGATGTCCTGGTGACTTTTGCAAAGGACAAACGCATCCTGATGTGGGACCTCTACAACGAACCGGGCAATTCGCGTTACAAGTCCGCAAGCCTTCCCCTGCTGAAAAAGGCTTTTGAATGGGCACAGTCCGTCCGCCCTTCGCAGCCTCTGACTTCAGGTGTCTGGAGCAATCCCCTGAAGGAGCTCAATGAATTTCAGTTGGCAAATTCCGACGTCACTTCCTATCACTGCTACGGCGGCCCTGAAGCCCAGCAGCACGCAATCGACACCCTCAGCACCTACGGAAGGCCTCTTGTCTGCACTGAGTATATGGCAAGGACAAAGAACTGCACCTTCCAGAACGCCCTCCCGATTCTGAAGGCAAACAATGTCGCGGCAATCAACTGGGGCTTTGTCGCAGGAAAGACCAACACCATCTTCGCCTGGGATGACCCCCTGCCTGACCTTGCGGAGCCTCCTGTGTGGTTCCACGATATCTATCGCCAGGACGGGACTCCGTACTGCGAGGAGGAAATCGCCCTGATAAAATCACTGACAGGGAAATAATACTGCATCATCCCAGACGGATGAGCAGCAGGAGCAGAGGGAGATAGTCCTTCAGCTCGCTGCGGAGAATTTCGAGCGTCTTCTGCTTGTAGCGGTTGACGCTCTTTACGTTTATGTCCAGCTCCTTCGCGATTTCCTCCTGCTTCTTTCCTTCCACGAAGGTCTTGGTGAAGACGGCCCTGTGGCTCTCTGGCAGTTTCTCAAGGGTCTCGTGGAGCATCCTGTAGAGTTCCTCGAGAGTGTAGATCCTTTCGCGGGTGAATCGAGCTCGAGGTCGCCTATGCGGTTCCACAGATTTGTGAATACATCCGAAATGAGATCCTCGCACAGGCTTATGTCGTTCACATGCCGTTTAGCATACAGACAGAACGGGGCATAGTACTGTTTATACAACTGTTTGAATTTCAGTTCCTTCTGAACTCTGTCTGTCCCGTTTCCCATTCTCCTGTGATATCAGTAGGGGACTAAAATAACAAAAAATTGAACATTGCTGTCCGGTAAAATTTCCGGACGATTATTATAAAGTTTAACAATAAAGTTGAGGCCGACCCAAAAGGTCAACTTCTTTGTTTATAAGGATAGTATCTGAATGTGATGATAGGTATTGCAGAGGACACCATTCG